>Ga0315900_10008084_pt1 | contig 13626 bp, 17 predicted proteins | sample LakEriMetagenome_FD_203521 | JGI IMG/M metagenome (GOLD analysis project Ga0315900, IMG submission 203521) | Freshwater fungal communities from buoy surface, Lake Erie, Ohio, United States - Buoy 12 MA114 | ecosystem: Environmental > Aquatic > Freshwater > Lake > Lake biofilm | place: USA: Lake...
TTAAAATTGCTAAAATAATTGTTAGTACCATAATGTTTTTTTTTAAAAAATAAAAAAATAAATATATTAAATCAACACTATTTTGAGGTTTCAATAAAAGGAGCGGAGTCTAAATATCTTTTAATCGTTCTTCTTATAACACCGATTTTTTCTCTATCTAATGGTTTCCCCTCATATAAATCATCGATGATTTCATTGTAAATTTTATCAACAAGTTCACTTTTACGATTTTTTATTTCGGCAACTCTATCACCATAATCATATACAATAGAAGTATCAATTTCAAAAGAACCTAACGGAGTTTCTTTTGTGTGTTTAGGTATTATTGGGTATCTTCTTTTTAATTTATTAAAAAGATTATCGTCAGTGTTATCCCTATACTTATCAAGTATGTTTTGTTTATCTTGTTCACTAATTATTAGTCTCATATATATAAATATATAATTTATATTTAAATTTTTTTATTATATTTTTATACAAAATGAAAAAACCTTTATCCGCAATAATAAATAAAGTTTATAAAGAAGAACTAAGTTTATTATATGGTGAAGGTACTCATGTTAAAGTTAATAGCGTAATCTACTCAACAAATAAAAAAAACTATATTATTGATTGTGTTTTATATGTTGGTGATTTATCTCTGTTTCAAGAAACTCAATTAGACGGTCTTAATTATCTTATTGAAGAGTCTTGGCAATATATTGATTTGAAATATAACAAACCTTTGTTATTAACTTCATTAGATATTACACAGGACAAACCTCAATAATTAAACCTTTTTGTTTAAATTCGTGGTAAACTTGTTCAGTAATTTCATAAATTGTACTATTACTTGTTTTTAACATTTTATTTACTTCATCTATAAACTCATTAAATACTCCACATTTATGAGCGTCTCCATAAATTTCTTCTAAAATTTCTTCGTTTGACATAATTATCGGGATTGGGTTTTTATAAATATTACACCACAAAGTTATTAAATTATTTTTAATAAAAAATTATTTGATTGTTAAATTTTATTACTTATAATTATAAAAATTAATATTATGAAAAAAGTAACAAACAAAAGTACTGTTAAAGTAAATTACACAGGAAAATTAGAAGATGGGACTATTTTTGATTCATCTTTAAATCCTGGTAGAGAACCTTTGGTCGCCATTTTAGGTGAAGGTCAATTAATTAAAGGATTTGAGAACGGTCTTTTAGAAATGTCCGAAGGAGAAAAAAAGACTATTGAGATTGAGCCGGGAGATGCTTATGGTCATCATATTTCAGATATGACAGCTGAAATTCCTAAAGACCAAGTTCCCGAAAATTGTAGTATTGGCGACAGTTTAGAGGGACACGGACCTCAAGGACCTATTGTAGTTAGAGTGACTGAAATAAAAGAAGATAGTGTCGTTGTTGACGCAAATCATCCATTGGCCGGTAAAAAACTAATATTTGATTTAGAAGTGGTTTCTGTTGATTAGTAAATAAAAAAAAAGAAAGATGTATGTTACTCATACATCTTTTCTTCTATTTCAGGATTTTTTTTCTCAAATTTTTTCATTAAAGCCCCCGATTCTGCGTTTGCCATATCTTCATTTTCTCCACCAATATCAGGACCTCTTTCTCTGTTTAACACATTCATTTGATATTCGTGAACCCACTCATGTGCCAAAGTTCTTAATATATCTCTAATAATTCTTTTTTTGGTTAAAACAAAAATATTACCATCTTTCCTTCTTGACCCTGTTGTCATTTTACCAATTCTTTCTCCAACAAAATTAATAACTACATCATCATTTAATGGATATTGTTCTTGTAAAAAATAAATAAATTTATCTATAATTTTATAATTACGCCTATCAATTTTTGATTGTATATGTTTTATTGTTGCTTTCATTAATCGTAAATAAAATCTTCATAGTTAAAAACTTTATTATAAGATATTAACTTTTTTAAAGACTCTTCATCAATTACTTGAGTATCACCATAAATAGATTGAACCAGGTAATAGTTATCGATTTTTTTTAAAATTATAATTTCGTTCATTTTTTTATTAAAAATATAAGAGTTAATTTTCAATTAAACAATGGTACTATTTTCAAAATAGTTTAATTTCTTTATATTTATAAATATATGAGTCATTATTAATAATCGCCTCTTAGGAGGTATCTAAAAAAACAAGACGATGAAACCTCTTACTAAATCATCATTTTTTAAGTTCTTATTCTTAACTTTTTTTACTTTACTTAACTTTAAAATCTATTCTCAAACAATGCCGGCCTCAGGTACCAATATTGGTGCTTCATCAGGGACTTGGACTGTTCCCGCTAACGTATATTCTATTAAAATAGACGCTTGGGGTGGTGGTGGAGCGGGAGCTGGACAATCAACATCAGGAACAGGAGGATTTGCTGGTGGAGCGGGAGGTTCTCGTTCAACAACAACAATATCTGTAACACCTGGTCAAACAATTTGGTATAGTGTTGGAGCGGCAAGAGCCGGAGTTCAAGGTAACGCGTCTAACGGAAACGATACTTGGATTAGTAAATTGTCAAACATTGCCCCTACAGTATCGACTGACGGAGTTGTTGCTAAAGGTGGACAAAGTGCGGTTGGAACTACATCGGGCACTGGTTCTACAACGGGGTGTGTAGGAACATCAAGTAGAGGTGGTAGTGGTAGAGTAGGTGGAGCGACTTCGGGAGGAGGAGGTTCATCGGCAGGAACTACTTTAGCGGGTGTTGACGCAACGGGAACTGCGGGAGCTACCGCACCTGCTGGTGGAGGTAATGGTGGTAGTGGTCACGCTTCAGGTGGAGCTGGTTCTGCAGGGGTATCTCCTGGCGGTGGAGGAGGTGGTGCCTTTAAAAATAATACAACAGGTAGAGCTGGTGGTGGAGGTGCTGCGGGTAGAGTTATATTAACTTATCAAGCAGTTCCTATTTGTGCGACTTTAACATCACCAACAAATAATCAAACGGGTGTATCTATAGGACCTACTTTAACTTGGGGTGCGGTTTCAGGGGCGACAAGTTATGATGTTTATTTTGGGTCAAATTCGTCCCCACCTTTTGTTGTTAATCAAGTGGGGACAACATACACTCCATCAACATTAAGTTATAACACACAATATTATTGGCAAATAATTCCAAAGAATTCTGCAGGTAATGCTATAGGATGTTCGGTATGGACATTTACAACTTCAGGTCCTGGATGTCTAACCGCATCAAATGGTCAATGGCCGACATCAACATACACACCAACTTGTTCGGGCACTCAAGAAAATATTACAACGGGTGGTTACGCGGGTGAATACTCGGTGGTCAGTTTAACAGGAGGAATTCAATATACATTTAGAAGTTCGGTGTTAACAGATTTTATAACTATTAGTAATAGTGGAGGAACAACAGTTTTAGTTTACGGGACAACACCAGTTGTTTATACACCAAGTTCAAACGAAACTGTTAGATTTTATACTCATACAAATAACGCATGTGGAGAATCAGCGACAATAAGAACAAGAAGTGTTCAGTGTACAATTCCACCACCTTCAAATGATGAATGTTCAGGAGCTATTAGTACTTCTTGTAATACAACTTTCAATGGTAGTACTCAAAACGCCACTCAAACAGGTGATTCACCAAGTTGTTATAATGGTGGTTCTGAGACTTGGGCTGCACCAGGGGTTTGGTATAAAGTAATTGGTAATGGACAAAATGTAACATTAAGTTTATGTACAGGAACTTCTTTTGATACTAAATTATTTGTTTATACAGGAACTTGTGGAGCACTTACTTGTCTAACTTATAGTGATGATTTTTGTAGTACTCAATCTCAAGTTACATTTGCAACAACAGATTTGACAGAATATTATGTGATGGTTACAGGGTATAGTAGTGCAAGAGGAACATTTCAATTATCAGTTAATTATACTTCTTCACCTCCAACAATAACTACACAACCTATTAATGAAACAACTTGTACATCACAAGTAACTTTTTCAGTTACCGCGTCAGGAGTTAGACAACCTTTTACTTATCAATGGTTTTTAAATAACAATCCAATATCAGGTGCTAACTCATCGACTTATTCTACATCAACATTAGGAAATTATTATGTTAGTATTACGAATACTTGTAATCAATCTGTTAATTCAAATACAGTGTCGTTAACCACTGCAACAAATCCATCTGTATCATTGAACTCTTATTCAAGTCAGATATGTGCTGGAGGCACAGGAACTAACAGTGTAACTTCAACCGTAACTTCAGGAACACCAACATATTCTTATCAATGGCAATTTTTAAATGGTAGTTGGTTAAATTCAGTTGTCACTACTACAATAAATGCGACTCCTACTTCAACAAGAGATTATAGATTAATTGTAACTGATGCAAAAGGATGTCAAGGAACTTCACCTGTTCATACGGTTAATGTAATTTCTGACCCGATAAACCCTACTTTAAATACTAAAACACCAAATACTAATAATGTTTGTGTGGGAACTAATTTATCCGCAACATTCAATTCAGGTAGTGATGGTGTTGGATGTTCGGACATATTTCAATATACAACTAATGGAACTTCTTGGCAAAGTTATACACCTGGTTCTACTATATCGACATCATCTATTTCTGATGGTATTACAGTACAAATAAGAGGCCGTAGAGGTAGTTGTAGTTCGGGAATAGGTTGTTCTAATAACGCTTACGATATATTAGCGTCTTGGACTGTTAGATATCCATCTACTTTATCAACAACAAGTGTGAATGTTAGTTGTAATGGTGGTAATGATGGTAGTATAGATTTAACTCCGTTGGGTAATTCACCTTTTAATTTTAATTGGTCTAATGGTGGAACTACTGAGGACATATCAAACCTAACATCAGGAGATTATTCAGTTACAGTTACAGATTTGTATGGATGTACATCAACTACATCAGTCACAATCACTCAACCTACATTACTTACATCTACATCAACTAGTTTTAACCCAAGTTGTTTTGGTAGTAATAATGGTTCAATTAATTTAACCCCAAGTGGTGGAACATCACCTTATACTTTCTTATGGAGTAATAACCAAACAACAGAAGATATTTTCTCACTTGTATCAAACACTTATAGTGTAACAGTAACAGATTCAAAGGGGTGTCAAACAACAAGAACCGTTACAATAACTCAACCAACTCAACTAACAACAACTGTAACAACGACAAATGTTAATTGTTATGGCGGTAATAATGGTAGTGCTTCGGTTACTTCGTCAGGAGGAACTCCACCTTATCTTTATATGTGGAATACAGGAAATACTCAAAGTAGTATTTCTAACTTAACATCAGGTAACTATCAAATTACTGTTACAGATAATAAAGGTTGTACAAAAATTACATATATTAACATTTCTCAACCATCAGAACTTAGTATATCACTAGACATAACAACTTACCCTAATTGTGGTTCAAATAATGGTGTTGTAAGTAGTAGTGTTATTGGTGGAACTCCTCCTTTTACATATAGTTGGTCAAATGGTCAAACAACACAAAATTTAACAGGAGTTGCTTCAGGAAATTATACATTAACAGTTACAGATTCTAAAGGTTGTCAATCGGTTTCTCCAATGACTTTGGGCTGTACGTCAGCGGTTATTAATGTTGGTCAAATACAAGGACTAACTTCAATATGCGGTCTTAGTTCTGGCTCATATACTATTAATTATTCTAATGCGAGCCCTGAAAGTATTACTTGGATTTTACCTAATGGTATTACATCAACTAATGGATTAGGTAACCCAACAATAAATGTTAATTTTTCTTCAAGTTTTGTTCAAGATAGTATTGAAGTTGATGTTGTTTCTAATGGTATTACTTATCATAGAAGTATTTGGGTTACTAAATTACCTAATAAACCAATCGTATCAGGTAGTTTCTGTGGTGAACCTACAGGTAGTATTAAATCATACATTGTAACAAATTCACAACCAAATATGACTTATAATTGGGTTGTACCTTATGGAGTTAATATATATAGTGGACAAGGTAACGATACCGTACAATTTAAAGCATCAATAATGTTAGTTAGTGGTTCAGGTGGTTCGGTTACCGCAACAAATTCTTGTGGAAGTATTACAACTCAATTTACGATTGATAGATTAGTTGTTAGACCTACATCTATCTTAGGACCTACAACAGTTTGCGCTGATGGTAATACAATTTACACTTATAGAGTCGATTCTGTACCTACATCGTTTATGTATATTTGGAATGTACCTAATGGTGTTAGTATAATAGGTTCAAGTAGTAATGACACACTTAAAGTAAAATTTAGTACAAACTTTACTTCAGGTCAATTTAGTGTGATGTCAGTTAACAAATGTGGTTCATCACCTATGACTTATGGAACTGTATCTAATAATAATCTTTACGCTAATATAGGAACTATAACAGGCCCTGGCGATTTGTGTCCGTACTTAGGTCAATCAGTTACTTATAGTGTTACAAATCAAAGTGGAACATTTACTTGGACTGTTCCTACTAATATGACAATACAATCGGGTCAAGGAACTAATTCAATAAATGTATTAGTATCTAACTCATTTAGTTCAGGAACAATTAGTGTTAACTTAAACAATGGTTGTGGAGGAAGTATATCTTCAAATAGAACACTATCAACAACAACATCAACAATTTCCGCTTCAGCAATTTCAGGTGTAAGAAGTGTTTGTAGTTTAGTAGGAACTAACACTCCTGCAACGTTTAGTGTTAGTCCAATAAGTGGAGTTAACTATTTGTGGACTGTACCTGCTAACTCAACAATAATTAGTGGTCAGGGAACTAATTCAATTAATGTAACATTCCAAAATGGTTTTACAGGTGGAAACATTCAAGTTGTAATTACGGGTGGATGTGGAAATCCTATAACAAGAATTAGAACCGTTGATTTGGGTTTACCAAGTGTTAGTATAAGTGGTGTTAATTGTGTTGATAATGGGTTTACTAACACGTATAGTGTATCTACAACAGGAGCGTTATCGTTTAATTGGACTGTACCAGGAAATGCTCAAATAGTGAGAGGTCAAGGAACGAACTCTATAGACGTATTTTTCCCAAGTAATTTTGAATCCACATCTTGTATTAATAATTCTTGTGATAGTATAAGATTAGCGACACAATTTGCTTGTGGTAGTGTATTAAGTAAAAAGAAAGTTGGTTTATTGACTGTTAGACCCACTGTTACAGGAACTTCATCGGTTTGTTTTCCTGATACAATTAGATTAGTTGCATCAACATCTCCAAGAATTACAAGTTATATTTGGAATAACTCTAACGGAACTCAATTTATTGGTTCAACAACAGGAAATAGTGTTATGGCTAAAACAAGCTCATCTTTTATGGGTGGTACATTTAGTGTGATGGGTGTTAATACTTGTGGTTCAAGTCCAATGGCTTATTTTGGAGTTACTAAAGTTTGTAATACATCAAAAACAGTTGGTTTTGGTGAAATAGATAATAAAGATTTTGAATTTATAGTATTTCCGAATCCGGGTAATGGTTTATTACAAATAAGAATATTTCATAATGAAAGTGAGAAATTTAATTTAGTTGTTTCAGATATATTAGGTAAAGTTTATTTAACTAAAAATATAAATTCTGAAGATGAAGTTGATTTAAGATTTTTGAATACGGGTTTCTACCAAATAACAATATATGATGAGAATAAAAAGTATTTAACAACACTTTTTTCTAAAATAGATTAATGAAAGAAAATACAAATCTTTGGTTGATGTGGATAACTTATTACAACTCTTGTTGGCAATTACCATTTATATTATGGCACAAGAATCATGTTAAAAAGGGTTAGTAATAAAAAGAATCCGTATCATCAGATACCCATCTGTCAGAAACACTCTCAACACTCAGTAGTTCGGTGTCTACTTTAATATCTTTGAGTTCAACAGGAAATTCTTTTGTTACCCAATTAGAGTCTCTCCAATAGATTCTATTATTTGGCATACATAAAAGATAACCATCATCAGAAACTAATACATGACCACATTTATAATCTGAAGGCTCATCACTAAAAGGGTTGTCAAACCAATCTATAGTGAACATATAAGTTGCCCAAACTTTTGTTCTATCTCTCAATACAACTTCACACCTATTTGATTTTAAAAAGTCGTAAGTTGTAACTGTAACATTCTTATCAAAACAATCCCAAAGTTGTTTAAAATAAAAAGGAACATCATTGGTTGGTTCTTTTAAATAAATCTCAGATATTGGGACTCTTGACCTAACCATTCCATAATCAGTAATTACATGAAAGGTCAATATTTTTGCGGGAACTGATTGTATTGCAAATGCGTAACAGTTATTGTAAATGTTTTTATGTTCTTCATTTTTTGTAAAATAAGATTGTCTAACAAGACATTTAAAATGGGGTATGTTATGGTTTAATTCCACTATAATTTACCAAAGATTGATTTAGATAAATAATCTAATCTTTTGTTTTCTATAAAACTTAACCAAGTTAATATTTTTTTAATCATTTTTCTTTTATTCTATTTAATATGTCTTTCATTCTTGTAAATGTCTCCATCCCGACAGGGATTGATAATAAAGATATCAAGAATTGATGTATATATGCGTACATTGAAATTGCTTGTCCTTGAGTTAAATTTACATTGTTATGTGTAAATACAAATAGTGCTAAAATTAAAAAACACATTTTTGTTGAGTTTAGTGAAAACCAATTTTTACCTTGTATTGTTGATTGATAAACAATTAGTCTCGCTCTTCTCTTAAAGAAACTTTCAATTAGTGTCATTGAATTTGTATCCATTGTTGACATCTTCTTTTCGTAGTGGGAGTGAAGAATTTTTGTTCCTTGACCAATTTTTTTATAAAACTTTGAAACAATAAATATTATTGGTATCATACAAGATAATGTTACAAAACCTGTTGGGGTATGTTGTAAAAATATAAAAAATAAACTACCAAAAACAGAAAGAACTGATGATATATAATAGTGAATTTCGTGTTCTAAGAATCCAACAATTTGATTAGTCATTTCGGTTCTCGCAACTCTTGTTGAGGTATTACAGTCTTTATTGGCTCTTAGATATTTAAAAACGATTTTATTATATATTTTGGTATATATTTTTGTGTCAAATAACATTCTCTTAAAGAATATAACATTTGAGACCATAGATGTGGTAAAAAACAAAATTAACCAACCATATTCTTTCTTTAAAAGACCATCAATACTCTTTCCTAAGATGTAAGGTTCTACCAAATGTATAACCTCAACTAAAACTATGTAAAAATATATGAGTAATAAAGACCATTTAAATTCTTTTATTACATTAAAAATGTATTTCATCTAATTTATTCCACTTGTTATTTGAATCTAACTTAAAACTACCCAAATACTCTAATTTCCATTCTTCAGGTTTAATTAAAGATAAAAAAATTTTATCATTATTTCTATACAGATGATAAGTTTCTCCGATAATTGGTTCAAAATTATAATGTGCAGAATATACTAACTGATTCCATTCATATTCCTCAATCAGTTTTTGGTATTGATTTTTTAATTCTTCAAATCTTGTATTTAATTCTTTGTTAACTTTAAAAACATTAGATTTTTTCCAACCATCAACGTTATCAATTTTTATTGATGGGGCTCCGATATTACTACCATAAGGTAAAAGACCGGGATTGTCGGCAACATTGTCAGGTTTTCTCATCATTATGTTAATCTAAAACCAAAAAACCACAAATCAATTCTAAAAAACCATTTACCTTCATGTTTTCCAAAACCAAGTCGTAACATTCGATTACTTTTATCTAATTTTATTTTTGTGATTTTCATTAATTGGATAGGGGAGCTTTAATTGTTTGGTGTGATTGATAGTTACCTAATTGTATATCTTCTTCTAATAAACATCTACAGAAGTTATCATTTTTAAACGCTTCAAACACTTTAATAGCGTCTAAAGGACCTACACCACACTCACCACCTTCATAAGGCCAAAATTCTGTATTGATGTTTAATGTTGGTAATGGATATGGTTCTCTTGTTCTTTTTGGTACACCCCATTCATTACATAACTTTGTTATTAATTCATCTTCATTCTGAGAATGGCCATAGTCTAATAATGATTCATAACCTAAAATATTAACTCCGTAATTTATTCTCTCAATTATATCTAACTCTCTACCAATCTGTTCTTTAGCTTGTTCAATATGGTTTGAATATAAATGCACATCACCCAAGTTACCAATCAATTCATCAGGTATCATATTAACTGATTTAGCTATAATTTCAAGTAGTAAACCATATGATGCAATATTAAATGGTAAACCTAAGAATGTATCTACTGAACGTTGATTCCACATTAAAGAGATTGCTCTGGTTGGGATGTTCGCATCATCTAATTGTTTAATAGAAGGTTTTGCTAATTTTCTACAATCAAACCCATATTGTTCTTTAATATCATGTCTTTCTAACTCACTCAACTCTCTTGTATAAACTTGAAATCCATAATGACAGGGAGGAAGAACCATTTGGTCTAATTCACCTACATTCCAAGCTGAAACCATTAGTCTTCTTGAGTCTGGATTTGTTTTGAGGTCGTTGATTAGGTTTGCGATTTGGTCTATTCCTTTATTACCGAACTCATTATTAAATTCCTTATCTGTTTTTAATTTTTGTAGAAACTCTTCTTTTGTAAAAGGAGTTCCATCTTCGTGTAAATACTCCATAGCTTTATTTATTCGTTTTGTCGTTTTGTCTTTCAACTTCTTCATTGATGGTTTGTTTTTCTTTACTCATTTTATCTATTATTTAAATTTTATACTATTTAATTCGGCACTAAATATAGCCACGAAACGTTATACACAATATTTTTTATCCATCACACTAAATCTCAGATGTAAATCTACCAGTACATAACAAACATTCTATTTCTAATTGTAATCTTTTTGAAAAAATTAAAAATGACCGTTTATTAGGTCTTCCTTTCCTTACTGTTTTCCACCAGCAATTGAATAAGTAGATTAAATCACACATATTATTTTAATAAAGTTTTAACTTTTAATGTTTCTTCATTGATAATCTTATCAACCTCAATTATTTCATTAAGTGGGTTGTTTGAGTATTGTCTAATAAATCTAACCCAATGTAATTTAACATTAGATAATGATAAATTATAAAGAGTATCTTCATCAAAACTACCTTTAGATTCAATTAAATCTTCTTTACTTATTTTTATTAACTCATTTATTTGTTCATCAGTCATATCTAACTGTAATAATGAACATTCTTGTTTTATCATTTTTACCATTTTATTTTTATCTTTTTAGTTTCAATTGGGTAATATAACTTCTCACCATGTTTAATTAATTCACACATAATAATTGAATTTAACTTCCCATTTAATCTCGCAAAAGGTTCATCTGTTTTATTAAACTTGAAGTTATTGTGTTTCATTATTTTGGTTGTTAAATGATATATTTCGTGAGTTAATGTATCTATATTAATACCCTTTTTAGTTTTTTCTATTAAAACATAAATTAACTTATCCTTTGGTATAAACTCACCAATAACAATTCCACAAAAATCAATTTTACTTCTTACATTATAAAGTTTTTTCTTATTATGTTTTTTCTTTATCTTTTTAATGGGTTTACCTAAATCATAGTCAAAGTAAAATTTAATTTTAATATCATATAAAGGTATTTCTATTTTCATTTTATATAGAACCAATTTTTGTATTTTTCTTTATGTTTCTCTGACCGACCTCCACCCTGTAATATCCATCTAATAGAAAATTCATTTATATTAAGAAAGTCCGCAGCCGCTTTAGCCGATTCAAATTCAACACCATCTATTGAACATCTTTTGTTTGATGTTGAAGGTAATTTCTTTCCTTCGTATTTCTTTTCTTTAACTTTGTTAGCCTTATCAGAAATTGATTTACCACCAAACCTACCAGGTAACCATCCTTCATCACTAATTTTTGGGTCATTTGGAAATGCTCTTAAATTAGTTCCATCTGGTTTATGATACCATTTAGTTCCAGTTAAACTTTCTTTAATAGAATTTATTTGTTTATCTGATGGTTTGAACTTTTGCCATATTTCTAACATTTTATGTTTAGCATATTCATATACCCTTGAAGATGGTTTATATCTTTGTTGGTTATCTGAATTACGACACATTGACCAAAAGGCATACCTTAAATCACTATTTTCTGGATACATTTCGTGTAATAACCAATGTACTAAAAAATGTTCTCTTGCTGTTAATTCCACTAAATTATTTGGTTCATTTGTCCCGTTCATACATTTTGGTATAATGTGATGTCTTTCAACATATCCATCTAATTTTCTATTTTTTCCTCTTTCAATAAGGTTGTCGTGTATTCTTTTGTAGTCCATAATTACCATTGTTTACTATATATAAATATGGTAATAAATGGAAAAATACTACTTTTCTTTAACTTTTTTCAAATAATCTTCGTAAAGATTGTCATCTGATTTACCACCCCAATTACGCCAACCAGCCCCATACACAGGCCCTAATTCACCCCACTTATTAGCAAACTCATTATCGGTTTTGATTTTGTTGATGAATTCTTCTTGTGTTAAATAAAAGAAAGGTTTATCTGCTTTACCTTCTAAATAAGCATTTATTTGACCTCTTTTATATTCTTTTGATGTAGGTTTAACGTGGTCTAATATGGAGTAACCCCAACATTGGTCATTATGACCTTTAGATAATTCTTCGGTATCAAAATTATTTGGGTCAACTTCAAATTGTCTACACCAATTCTTATAAGCATCACCATCCCAAATGTGACAATTATTATTAACTAAGAATTTGATGTTTGTGTCTCCTCGGAGGAACCAGATGAGTTCTGTAACAATCTGTTTAAAAGCCATTCGTTTTGTGGTGAGGAGAGGAAATCCGTCCCGAAAATCATGTCTAAATTGTCTTCCAAATACTGAGAGTGTTCCTGTTCCAGTTCTGTCTTGCTTTTTGGTTCCATTTTGTAAAATATCCCTTAATAGGTTTTGATAATCTTTATCTAATTTATTCATATATCAAATCTAAGAAAATTATTCCTCAGATTCAATAGGTTTTTTACATTTTAAATTGTCTTTATAGTAAATTATAAAATTTTCAGTTTTAGCGGATGACGCACCTGTAAACGCACCTTTAAAACTTGAACACTTAGGCATATTAGTAATATCCTTATCTGTAATTTTTTTTACCGTTGTCGTAGTTGTGGTTGTTGGGGCTGCGGTTGTTGTTGTGGTTGTATTACCTGTAGTTGCACCTGTTGATGGAGCTTGCTCTCTTAACAAATATCTTTTTTCAAGTGAAAGATTTGATTCTAAAATAGTTTTTAATTTTCTATATGAACTTCCCATATTATCTAGTTATATTAGTTATATAAGTTATTGTATCACCAACATGATACTTACTTTTTGTTTTTATAGTGTTACCACAATCGGTATAATATAAATATACGGGTTCAGGTTCTATTGTAGATATTGATTGTTTTATTTTAAAACTTTGTATAACACATTTTTTTGTTATTTGTTTGGGTTGTTTATATTCACAACCAAATAA
>Ga0315900_10008095_pt1 | contig 13614 bp, 22 predicted proteins | sample LakEriMetagenome_FD_203521 | JGI IMG/M metagenome (GOLD analysis project Ga0315900, IMG submission 203521) | Freshwater fungal communities from buoy surface, Lake Erie, Ohio, United States - Buoy 12 MA114 | ecosystem: Environmental > Aquatic > Freshwater > Lake > Lake biofilm | place: USA: Lake...
TTTCCCGCGCCCGCGACTTGCACGCGTCGATCCTTTCCACGCTCGAGCTGAAAATGTATCGCCGCCAATGGAACGGCGAAGAAATGGAAGAAATCTATTTAGAGCCACGCAGCTGGCTTTCCCAGCTTGACCCTGAAATGCCGAACAGCTACCTGTGGTCATGGATTCTGGACGATCTTCTATTTTTCGGACGCGCTTTTCTCTACATTACGGCCCGCACCACTGACGGCTACATGGCCCAGGCAACGCGCTTGCCGGCCGGATCAGTGACAACCGAAGACATGGCCGGCCCCGTATGGTTCGGCAAATCCAAGGAAATCTATTTCCAGGGCGGCGAACTGGACTACCAAAACGTGGTGCAGCTTGTCAGCCCGTTGCAGGGGATCATTTATAGCGCGTTCACCCCGTTGGAAACGGCGCTGCAGATCGAAGCGGCGCGCAGCCGCAACGCGTCAAGTGCTATCCCTGCCGGCGTTTTGAAGCAGACAGGCGGCGAACCTTTGAGCGCGGCCGAGCTGCAAGACCTTGCCGCCGCGTTCAATGCGGCTCGAGCAACGAACCAGACCGCTGCGCTAAACGAGTTTTTGACTTACGAACCGTCTAACGCCACGCCTGACAAAATGCTACTGATCGAATCTTCGAACTATTCGGCGCTTGAAATGGCCCGCGTGTGCAACGTGCCGCCCTACCTTGTGGGCGTGTCCACCGGATCGTACAGCTACCAGTCAAGCGAACAATCCCGCCGCGACCTGTGGCTGTTCGGCACTTCCGTGTACGCCCAATGTATTGAAGACGCGTTAAGCCAACAACTGCCCCGCGGAACCTATGTAGAGTTTGACGCAGAAAAATATTACCTCGAGTCGGAACTTCCCGAAACAGGCCGACAACCACAAGAAAACACACAGGAAGATTTGGCATGATCCGACTTGTAGCAGATTCCATTCAGGTAAACGCCCAGGCCGGCGAAGACGGCGAACCAGGGCGCACCATTACGGCTGTGGCCGTCCCATATGACACTTGGGCGACGGTGAGCGACGGCACCCAGGTTCGTTTCATGCAGGACAGTCTGCCGGTGGACGGCAAAGCGCCCCGCGTTTTCATGTACCACGACAGCACTAAGCCTGTCGGCATTGTGGCCGAGCGTGTCCAGGTTGAGGGCGCGATGATGGCCGAAATGCGGATCAGCAAAACCGCCCTGGGCGACGAGGCCCTGACGTTGGCAGCTGACGGCGTTTTCGACGTATCCGTGGGCGTAAACCCGATTCGTTTCGAGGAAGACGAGAAAGGCCGTATCACGGTGCTTGAGGCCGAATGGCTCGAGCTGTCACTTGTCCCCATTCCGGCATTTGCTGGTGCTACTATCACCGAAGTAAAGGCCAGCCAGCCCGACGCATCGACCGACAACCCAGAAACCCCGCAAGAGGAGAAACCACCCATGGAAGATACCGCCGCCGCCGTCGATGCCGAAATGGTTCCGACTGCCCCTATCCACGCGCAGGCTAAGCGCAAGTTTGACATTCCGAGCGCCGCCGAATACTTGGCCGCGTTCCACACAGGCGGCGACGTATGGCACCGCGTTAATGAAGCGTTCGTCGAGGCCAGCAAATCCAAGCAGTCTGCTTTGCAGGCCGCTGCCGGCGACGTTGCCACCACCAACACCCCTGGTTTGTTGAATCAGATCGTGCTCGGGCCTGTCTTCCAAGATCTGAACTTCATCAGGCCGGTGGTCAATGCCGTTGGCGCTCGCGCGATGCCTGGCACCCCGTCAAAGACGTTCACCCGTCCGACGATCACCACGCACACAAGCGCAGCTGTGCAGTCTGCCGAGTTTGATCCGGTGAGCGCCACCACCATGGTTATTGCCGCCAACACGGTACAAAAGCAGACAGTTGCCGGCCAAGTCACCTTGAGCGCCCAGGACATCGATTTCACAGACCCCGCCGCTTTGCAGATCGTCCTCAACGATCTTGCCGGCGAATACCTGATTGCCACCGACAACATCGCGGCTGACGCAATCACCACCGGCGGCGCAGTCTCCGGTGTCACCTGGACAGTGGATCAGGACAACCCCGAAAGCCTGATGACCGCCCTGTACGGTGCGGCTGTCAATATCTTGTCGGCAACGAACTTTGCCCCTGACCACATTTTCGTTAGCCCCAACGTGTGGGAACTGTTGGGCCGCCAGCTTGACGTGGACAAGCGCCCACTGTTCCCGTACGCCGGCGCTGCTGGCCTCATGGGCGTAAACGCTGCAGGCGCAGCAACCGGCATGACCTACGCCAGCCTCAACCCGTTCGGGTTGCGCCTGGTGGCTGACAACAACTTTGCCGCCAACACCATGGTGGTGGCCCGTGGCCAGGCAATCGAGTTCTACGAGCAGGTGCGCGGCATCATGTCCGTCGAATCGCCCTCGACGCTCGGCCGCGTGTTCTCCTACTACGGCTACGTTGCAACCTTCATCGCGGACAACACCCAGGTGCAGAAAATCGCACTGGCCTAGTCCAGAAAGCAGGTAAACGCCGTGAGCGTTTACAGCATCACCTACCAGCAACGCACCGATGACTACGGCGTGGTTACGCTGCTCACCAACGCCCCACTAAACGTGGGTGACAGCGTAACCATCGCCGGCCTAAACCACGGCCTAAACGGCACCTACCAGGTGTACGCACTGCCACAGCATTTGGTTACCGGCGTGGACGAATACGGCCAGCTGATCCAAAACCTGGCTGTGGACATTCCTAACCAGGTGGCGTTTTACGATTCAGGCACAGACGTAGCCCGCGAACCAGTCAGCCCATACGGCACCCTGACCACCGGCGTTTGTACCTGGATCACCGCCGGCGATATCGAAGACTGGTTAGGTATCCCTGTCGCCACCGTCGCAGACCAAACCTTCCTGACACAGTGCGCCGCGGCCGCTAACGCGTTCTGCTACCGCCGCCGCCAAGAGGCCGGCTACGTCGATTCATACACCACGGTGCCTAACCTGTCCGTTGATTTGGGGACAATCCAGTACGGCGGCATGCTGTACCGCCAGCGGGGCAGTATCGACAGTTTCGCCAGCTTTGAACAGCAGGGCGCTGCAGCCGTCACAGGGCTGTCAGGCGTGATTAAACAACTGTTGGGTATCGACAGGCCACAGGTCGCCTAAATGGCCGTAGCGGCGTTCACAGACCTGTTTAACGAGGGCCTGGACAGTATCGCGGCCAAACTCGCCACCATTTCGGGCATGCAGGTGGTCACCGACCCGCGGAACCTACGCCCGCCGTGTGTGTTCGTGGACGCGCCCAGCTTTGAAGCGTTCAATACCAACGTGGCCAAAATGACGTTTCCAGTACGCTGTATCGGCCTAGGCCCCAACAACCTGGACGCACAGCGCACCGTGCTGAACCTGGCGGCCCGCGTCATGACTAGCGGCATAGGCGTGACTGACGGCAGGCCCACCGTCGCCCTCATTGGTGGTGTCGAGCTGCCGGCGTATGATCTGAATATCAACCTACAAGTCCAGGCAGGTTAAACCCATGTACGAAATCGTCAGCCCTCGAGTCGGCACCCCAGGCGCACCGTTCGAGCCGCGCCCAGGCACCAACGTGGCCGCCCTGCTCGCAGGCGGCTTTATTAAAGAGTCCCCACGTAAACCCTCAAAATCTGCTAAGAAAGCAGACGAAGATTCAGAAACGGAGAGCTAAAAAATGGCCACTGAAACCTACCTCGCCCAGCCGAAAGTCACGATTAACAGCGTCGATTTGCAGGATCAGGCCACGGCCGCGCAGCTGCTGGTTCGCTACGAGGCCCAAGAGTCCTCGAGCTTTGCCAGCCCTAACCGCTTCTACGTTTCGGGCATGGGCAATCATGAGCTGACCGTAACCCTTTACATGAGCTACGCCGCCAGCGAAACCTACGCCACGCTCAAGAGCCTGGTCGGCACACAGACCACCGTTCGCGTGCAGCCAACCAGCGCCGTGGACAGTGCCACAAACCCAGGTTTCGTACTGACAAACTGCTACCTCGAGGAACTGCCGGTGCTGAACGCACAGCTTGGCACTTTGTCCACCATCGACATTGTTTTCCGTGGCGGCACCTACACCGAGGACACCACAAACCCGTAATGGCCTAGCGGCCCGACACGAAAGGAAACATTATGAAGCTGCGCTACCGCGTCACGCGTACCGGCATGGAACCCTACGAGGTGAACACCAACCTATTCGTAGTGGTTGCATGGGAACGCAAGTTTAAAACAAAGATCAGCGCCATGCGCGACGGCTTTGGTTATGAAGACATGGCCTACCAGGCGTATGAAGCCAGCAAACTGGCCAACGTGGTAGTCCCCGTCACGTTCGACGATTTTATCCGTCAGCTCGAAGACCTCGAGGTAGTGGATCAGGAACAAGAAAACCCTACCCACGCGGAACAATCCGCAGAACACTCGCAGAGCTTCTAGTAATCACCGGCTGGTGGCCGCCCCACATAGACTTTGAAACAGAAGACCTGCGCACTGTCGCAGACATTCTGGAAAGGCAACACCGTGAGCGCAGCCGCCAGCGTTGAAATCTACGGCATACAGGAAACGCTAAAAGCGTTAAACGATCATGACCGTCTATTGCGCCGGCAAATCACTAAAGACATTCAGGGTGGGGCCGGCAAAAAACTGGTGACCGCCGCCCGCGAACTGATCCCGACCACGAAAACCAACCCGAAGAATGGGCGGCCCGCCCCACTAACTGGCATGACTCGAGGCAGCCTAATAGGTGGCCGCGAAGGCACAGCCTGGGATACCGACCGCGTGAAACAGTCCATTGTTACGGTGGTTGGTGTACGGGCCCGCAACGAGCGCACCGTCACGTTCAGCAACGGCAACGTGGCCAACTTCAAAGCCACCCCATACCAGCTGCTGGTGCTACGTCAGAAAGACGCGGCCGGCGCTATCTGGGATCACTCAGGTATTCGTGGCGGCGGCCAGTTTGTGGCCAACCTGGTGGCCGAAGGTGACCACGTAGGCCCGAGTGACGCGCCTCGCGCACTGCGCCCCGCGGCTGAGGCCACAGTGCCAGCTGTCGAGCAAGAGCTAGTGGCTATTATTGGGCGGGTAAACGAGATTCTTAATCGGAACATGATCGTAAAGGCACGCGACTGATGGCTATTAACATTCCGATTCTTTCGAGCCTGGACACAAAAGGATTTGACCGCGCCAAGAAAGAGTTTCAAAGCCTGAACGGCGCGGCCGCCAAATCCAAATATGCACTACAGCAGGCCGCCCTGCCGGCCGCCGCCGCGTTCGCGGCTGTCACCGGCGCATTGGGCTTGGCCGCTAAGGCTGCTGTAGAGGATCAGAAAGCCCAGGCGTTGCTTGCCCAGCAGTTGCGGGCTTCGACTAACGCCACTGACGCACAGATAGCCGCCGTCGAAGGGTATGTCACGAGTGCCAGCCGCGCCGCGGCCGTGTCTGATGATGAGATCAGGCCGGCCCTGTCGGCGCTTGCTCGTTCGACACAGGACACAGCCAAGGCCCAAGACCTGCTGACACTCGCCCTTGACGTATCCGCGGCGACAGGCAAGAGCGTTCAGTCCGTTTCTGAAAGTCTCGGAAAAGCCTATTTGGGCAACTTCACGGCGCTGCGCAAACTTGGCGTGCCGCTCGACGAATCCATAGTCAAATCAAAAGATTTTGACGCGGCCCAAAAAGCCCTGGCTAAAACCTTTGGTGGCGCAGCCGCAACCGCGGCCGGCACAATCGAAGGCCGTTTTAGAGCTGTGTCTATCTCCCTAAACGAGGCGAAGGAAGCGATAGGCGCGGGCCTGTTGCCCGTGGTGGAAACGGTGCTGCCATTCCTGCAAAAGCTCGCCCGCTGGGCCGAGGACAACCCTGCCGTTTTCCGAAATGTTGCCCTGGCCATTGCCGGCGTGACCGCCGCCGTGGTTGCGCTAAATATCGCCATGTCTCTTAACCCGTTTGTGCTTTTGGTTGCCGCCGTGGGCGCTGTGATCGTGGCCATGGTTGGCCTGTACACCAAGTTCGAAGGTTTCAGAAAACTGGTGAACACGGTAGTAAACGCTGTCATTGGGTATTTCGAGACAATGATTAACGGCTGGATTACCGCTATCAACCTGTTCGTTAAGGGCATTAACATGGTCGGCGGGATTCTGCGCAAGGTCGGCATAGACCTGGGCAAGCTCGAAGAAATCGGCCAAGTGTCGCTGGGCCGCCTGGCAACGTCCTGGGATAAAGCCACCGGCAGCGCCGCCGACTTTCGCAAAGCCGAGCAGGAAAGCCTGAAAGCCTACGAACAGTCAAAGGCCGTTATTGACGCGCAGACCGGCAGCATGGAAGACCTCGACCAGGCCAGTGGCGGCGCAACCAAAAAGGTGAAAGAAACCGCCAAGGCTGTCCGCAACGAACTAACCCCAGCCGTACAGGAAGCCGTACAGCAAATCAAAGACCGTTTCAGCCCCGCGTTGCGGGACGCTAACGACAGGCTGACCGAAGCGCAGAACACTTACAACGATTTTTACAGCACTGTGCGCGGCGGCGTAGCCGGCATTTTTGACATCGGTAAAGCGTTTGAAGACGCGGCCGACAGTGAAGGCGCTAGCACATTCTTTGACCAGCTGGGCATACAGGCCGGCAAGGCCGAAGACTTTGCCGCCGATATCGAAACCCTGGTAAACCGCGGCCTCACTAACCCCGCCCTGCTGCAAATGATTATGAGCGCAGGCGGCGAAACTGGCGCAAAGATCGCTGACGCGTTGGCCAACGGCAGCGCCGACCAGATCGGCCAGCTGCAAAAACTGACTGACCGCGTGAGCAGTGCGGCTGACCGTATCGCCCTGCTGACCGCCGACAAGTGGTATAAAGCCGGCGTGGATCAGGCCACCGCGATTGTGGACGGCATTAACAGCGTCATTAGTGAAACCGAGTTCCAGCTAAAGTTCGTCACCAGCGTTGCCGGCGCTCAAATCGTCGGCGGCAACTTCGACGCGGCAATAGCCCAGGTAACCACTGGCGGCGCGGCCGACTACGCCAACCTTGACCCAGGCACCGCCTATGATTGGGCCTACGGCCTAGCCGGTATTCCCCAGGCGGCCAGCAACCTGACCAACAACAATGTAAGTACCCGTTCCATGAACGTGCAGATTATGGGCGGCGACCCCAACGCCATCGTGGATCAGTTGCGCCGTTACAACCGTTCTAATGGCCCTGTGCCGGTAACCACTTATGGCTGACGCTTTTGAGTGGCGCGTCACGTTCAAACCCAGCACCACTTGGGTGGACTTGCCCAACGTGAACGGCGTGTCGATTTTCCGCGGCCGCCGCCAACAGATCGACGATTACAGCATTGACACAATGGTTGTGTCGAGTCTGTTCCCAGGAGACTGGTCTACCGTGCCTAAGCTTGGTGATCCTGTCGTGGCTTACGTACACAAGCCTGGCGTAGTTATAGGTGTCGATGATTTTGACGCGTTTTGGGGCCGTATCCGTGACGTAAAAATAGACTATGGCATAGTTCCAAACGAAGACAGGGTGACGATTGAGTGCGAAGGGCTACAGGCTGATTGGGGCCGCGCACAACTAAACGGTTTTGTGCTGGCCCAGGACAAAACAGACGAACAAATATTAGACGTTTCTACAGCGGTCGGCTTAAATGTGGCCCAGTTTTTTGGGCGGTCGATCGGTTCAGGGATCACATACACAGGCAACGCCATGAACCTGGCTAACGAGATTACTAGAACGGAAGAAGCACGATTCTTTGCGGGTTCTCCCAGCCACCTTGGCACCCAATACCTGTACTGGTTTGGACGGAACACCACCCAACAAGCCACCCAATATTTCAGCGACGGCACCGTGACCAACCAGCCTTTACAGCTGCGATATGACGGGATCCAGTTCCGCTCCAGCGCCGACAACTACTACAACAGTGTCACGATTACGCCACAGTCAGTAGCGGCCCAGACTGCCACGCTGGGCGTTACGCCTGTTTACGGCTGGAATAAAGACACCTTGGACTACACAACTGCCCAGGCCGCCGACCACGCCCAATGGGTACTAAACAACTTTCAGACCAAAGACAGCCAGTTACAGGAAATCACATTTACCGAGATTCAGCAGATCCCGCGTTATGACACCGGCCAATACAACGGCGCTATTTTGGATTTGCTCACTAGCGCGGTCGCTTACCGCGCACAGGTCGGGTTTCGCGGCACAGTTTACCGAACCATTATCGAGGGAATCGCAATCACAGCCACACCTGGCGTGACGCGCATTACGCTATACATGTCCGGCGAAGACACAAACGCGTACCTGATCCTGAACGACACAACCTACGGCACGCTCAACAACAATAAACTGGGGTACTAAATGGCCATTAAAACATTCACCACCGGCGAAGTGCTCACCGCGGCCGACACAAACACGTACCTGGCCAACGCTGGGCTGGACTACATCACGCAAGCGTCATGGGTAAGCGGCGCGGCCGTAAATGTAAATAACTGTTTTACGTCGAAATATTCGTCATATCGGCTAGTGGTAAGAAATGCAAAACACGCCACCACGGCCGTGTCGATCCTGTTTCGTTTGCGCGTGGGCGGCGTGGACAAAGGCACAAATGGTTACTATTACAGCCACCGCTACATTCCCATGACCGTGACTGGCGGCCAAGATGACGGGTCGGCCAACGCCGCTTATATCGTCCCTGGGCTTGTGGCGACAACGGCCAACGCAGGAGTGGCAACTATAGACATACACGATCCCCAAAAAACTGCCATTACCTCGCTTACCTACCAAGGCGCATGGTCAGGGACTACCAGCGCCAGCGGGAACTACAACGGCGGCGGGTTCCTCAACGACACGGTGGCCTATGACGGCTTTAGCCTGACCGCCAACACCGGAAATCTCACAGCGCTTACCGTTTACGTTTACGGGTACAGGGAGTCCTAATGAAACCAACACTTACAGACCACGACGCGCAAACTGGCGTGACCGTCGCGCGCGAAATGACCGATGAAGAATACGCGGCCCTGCTTGACTCGGGCTGGACTGAAGAAGGAGAACCTGCAGAATGATTTGGCGCACCACTTTTGTGGTGGTGCTTTTCGCGAGTCTGCTAGTTGCGTGCCAGGACAGGGTGCGCGAACTATGTCCCGACCAGGTGGCCGTGAGCACCACGTACAGGACAAAAAACAAGGCCCTGGGCGTTAGCCCTGGCATAACATTGGCGCAGAACGCCACAGCTGAACGTCGAGGCAAATGCTAATGAAACCCCGTTACACCACAGACGAACTAAACGGCCGGCTGCGCTTCATCGTCGGCTGCTGCCTCGCTGTCACCATGGTTGGAACAATCTTCACCGCCCTTTACGGCCTGCTTTTCGTTTCGCAACCCATGGAACAATCGCCAAATGACGCGGCACTATTCGACCTCATCACCCCTATTGCCACCTTCCTGGTTGGCACCCTGTCCGGCGTAATGCTCGGCAGCAACCGCAAAGACAGCAACGGCGACGGGAAACCCGACTAATGGAATACACCGGCCGCGCAGACTGCCCACAGCCAGGCAAACGCCCAGGCACCGAAAAGCTCGTGCAGCTCATGGTGCAGCGTTTCGGGTTCACAAACCTTGGCACCTACGCCAACAGGCCCGCCCGCGGCCAGTCATTCATAAGCGTTCACAGCTCAGGCCGCGCCATGGATCTAGGCTGGGCTGACCCTGCCCAGGCGGCCGTAGTGGCCAAATGGCTGGTGGACAACTACGAAACGTTGGGCCTCGAGGAGATGCACGATTACGCCGGCACCACAAAACAAGGCTGTGAAACGTGGGGCCGCGGCTGGCGTTGCAACCGCAACGGCAAACCAGGCTGGAAAGACTACACAGCCACCGAAAACGCCGGCACCCCAGGCCCGTCCAGCCGGTGGTACCACCTCGAGCTAACCCCAGCCATGGCCGACAATGACAGGGCTGTGGTCAAAATGTGGAAGGGCCTGACAAAACCCGAAGCATGGGTAGGGAAACCGAAAACCGCCAAATAGGCGCACCCTGCCGTTAGGGTTTCTTTACCTAGTCCCGACCTAGAAAGCAGGCAACAATGAAAGCTGCCCGACTCGCCGCCGTAGCGGCGGCCCTCACAATCGTTACCGCGGCCCCTGTGGACGCGCACCACCGGCCCACAGACAAAGGTTGCCGGTACTACGTCGATCTGGCCCGCACCGTTGGCTGGCCCAAATCCGAACGCGCAAACCTTAAACGGATCATGTACCGCGAATCCCGCTGCCACCCTGAGGCAATCAACTGGCAAGACCCACACGGCGGCAGCTGGGGCCTTGCCCAAATCAACCTAAGCAACCTGGGCTATATGCGCCGGCAAGGAATCGCACAAACCCGCGAAGACCTACTGAACCCGCGCACCAACCTGAAAGCCGCCCTAGCCCTATGGCAGCTGTATGGGTGGCGGCCGTGGCGCGGTAGTTCCACCACCCCCGTGTCATAGTTGCTACTATGGCCGTACTTTCACCCGACAGAAAGGCAACCAAATGACCCGACCCGTACCAGGCGACGCAATCAGCGAAGCCCTGCACCGTCTTATCGAAGACGCAAAAAACCCCAGCAAATACGCGCTTATTGGCCGTTTGCAGAAACACGCGCTGACCTACGCCCTCGAGGACGGCCAGCTATACCGTGACCTGATGGACGCAATCGAAATGCTGGGCGGCCAACGTGCTTAAAATCGTCGCCGTTATCGCCATGGTGGCCCTGTTGGGTTCGATCCTGGCTTACACGTTCGCTGTCATTGTCGAAGATGACCCGACCCATTTCTACGAGTAGCCATGCCTGGACAGATCCACAATCCCAACGAGTGGGACGGTGATTGCCTTTTCGGCTACCGCCCCGCCCTCGAGCGCCAGACCACTGTTGCCGGCCGACAGGACACCAGCCGCGAAGCCGCCCGCACAGCCCTAGGGCGATCCGGTACGCAACGCGTCAGAATCTACGAACTGGTACGCGCCCACGCCGGCGGCCTTACCACCGATGACATACAGCGGCTGACCAACCTGCCTGTGAACAGTTGTAATCCTCGAGTGAACGAACTGGCCGCTGACGGCTGGCTGACCGATTCAGGGCAGCGCCGCAATACACGCTACGGCAAGCCGGCAATAGTGTGGGTGGCCCTATGAAATGGCTACGCCGCCGCAAAGAGATCGCCAACGATTACGCGGCCATGTTGGCCACCATTTACAACAGGGCGCAACTGATCAGCGAGCAAGACAAAGAAATAACCAGGCTGCGCCAAGAGCTGCGCGATCTGAAAAACCAGGCAACCCCGACTAACCCAGGAGACATTCAGTAATGACATTTGAACTGAACGGCTACGTGGACGTAAAAACCCGTCTCAGCGAAGCCCTAGCAACCCACCCAGAACTACGGATTACCGAACACAGGCCCGAAATCGTGCAAGTCGGTGAACAGTTGTTTGTCGAGTGCAGCGTCACAGTGTCCCGCAACCCTGATGACCCAATCCCCGTGACCGCCTACATGTTTGAGCCGTACCCTGGGCGCACCCCGTACACGAAACTGTCCGAGCAAGCCAACGGCGCAACCAGCGCCCTGGGCCGCGCCCTTGGCTACATGGGATTCGGGATTACGGCCAGCCTGGCCAGCGCCAACGAGGTGCGCAACCGATCCGAAGACGAACAGTATCCCGAGCAGGTGCAGGCGGCCCCACAACCGGCACAGCCAGGGCCACGCGTCACGAACCTGCAGGAGCGCCGCACAGGCACCGCGGCCAGCAAGTCAGGGAAATGCACTGACCGCCAGCTCGAGATTCTGCGAGACATGGCCGGTGAACGCGGCCTAGAGATCACCTGGACAAATGACCTGACATACCAGGAAGCCAGCGACATGATCACCACTTTTAAGACATTGCCGAAGGTGAAAAAGTGAAGGAATACAACCCGTACATAGTCGAGCTAAACGATAGTGAAGTACTGATATCCATTTTCTTGGACGATGACGGCGAAATAAGCCTGGTGGAATACGCCGAGCGCCAACACTCGTGGGAAACGTGGTCACCGCCGACCGAAGCGCGGCCAGCATGACCGAAAAACAGTTTCAGGACAAGGTAGTGGCCTACGCCATTTTGAACGGCTGGCTGGTACACCACGTAAAACCAGGCATGACAGGCCGCGGCCAATGGCTCACCAACGTGCAAGGCCACACAGGTTTCCCCGATCTGGTGCTAGCGCACCCAGGGCGTTGGGATAACAACCCGCCCCGCGGCCCCGTGCGCCCACAAGTTATCTTTGCCGAACTTAAGGCAGAAAACGGCAGATTGTCGGATAACCAAAAGAAATGGTACGTAACCCTAGGCGAAATCAAGCTATGGAACCATGACTTATTAGTAGAACTGTGGCGGCCTTCAGACTGGCCCAGGGTTGAAGCCCTGTTATCTGGCAACAAACTTCCTGGGGAACCGACCAAATGAGCAGAAAACTAACCAGCCAAGAGCGCGAAGAAATCAGGGCGCTTTTCAACCAGGCAGCAGAACTACAGGCCGCGGCCATTCTTGCCGAACTTAAAGAGGCGGCCAGCGATGAATGACCATCAGGTATCACAGCTAGTGGCCACCCTCGAGGGCGCATACCCACAGTCCAAGATCAGCCCCAGCAAAGTGCAGGCCACTTGGCAATCCTCAAAGCGGCTGCAGGCGTTCAATAACGCGCACAGGGCCGATCTAATCAACTACGTGCTGAAAGCGCACCGATTCTTCCCGAGCCTGCCCGAGATCATGGACGCATGCGACGCAGTAGAACCACGCGAGCGCGAAGGCGACTGCCTGGCCTGCAACGGCCTGGCCTATATCCACCACACGCCAGCAGGCGAAGAACTACGGCGGCCCCACAGGGTGACCACGGACGGCCGCACAGTCACGTTTGAGTACGCAGGTAAAGCAATCGAGTACGCCTACGTGGAACCTTGCCCTATCTGTAATACGTGGGATAGGCGCTAATCGAGGGCTGGCCGTGGTTTAGGGAGAGCCGCGGCCGGCCCTCACACAATCCAATAACGCACAAGGCTGTACCACCGTGGCAGGTGGCGGGGCAGGAATCCACGGGAACGTGGTGCTGTCGCCATGCAACGGAAGTGCTGTAGTGGGCCAGCGTTGCGTGGTGCGCCGCGGCTAAACAGCGTCGCAGTAATACAGAAATAGGGAACCAGGTAGGGCAACCTGGTGGGTGGGCAACTACAAAACCCTTTAACAACATGGTGAAACAATGTGTGTGTGTGCAACCGACTAGCACACAAGAAAGGCAGACATGCCAGGACAAGCCAGCAAAGACCTACGCAACCAGGCCGAATACAAACGCAACCGTAAACGGCTGCTCGAGGACAACCCAACGTGTTACCTGTGCGGCGTAAACCAGGCAACTGAAGCAGACCACGTGCTAGAGGCCGACGCAGGCGGCACCAATGACATGAGCAACCTTGCCCCAATCTGCCGGCCATGCAACGCCCGCAAAGGCCAGCGATACCGCGTACTCAAAGAGCGCCAACAGGCCGGCAATCTGGTGGCGGCCCCAAAAACCACGGAAAGTGTTTTTTATGGCGAACCCCAAACGCCCCCGCAC
>Ga0315900_10008096_pt1 | contig 13611 bp, 18 predicted proteins | sample LakEriMetagenome_FD_203521 | JGI IMG/M metagenome (GOLD analysis project Ga0315900, IMG submission 203521) | Freshwater fungal communities from buoy surface, Lake Erie, Ohio, United States - Buoy 12 MA114 | ecosystem: Environmental > Aquatic > Freshwater > Lake > Lake biofilm | place: USA: Lake...
GTCCAGCGTTTAACTCCATGCTTTCTTATGAAATCAGCTTTGACTTTAGCTTCTTCGATACGGATGGATTCTTGACGTTGCCATTCCATCAATGCTCTCTTGAAGTACTGCTCTTTTAAGACCTGAGCTTCTCTTATCTGTCTCTTACGCTCTAAGTCTTTCTGCTGTGCTACTGCTGCAACATCCTTCTGTACATCGACAATACTCTTAGTGATGGACTTACTAACCTGACGGCTAGCATCCATATTAGCTACTACAGACTTTGCTCCTTCGATAAATCCAAATTGATCTGACATATCTCATTCTTCTAGTTCTAATCCTTTTTTAGCAAGTCTTGCTCTGATGAACTGTGTTCTAAATTCTGGGTCTTGAAGCTTTTCTCCTAGCATAATTCTAGTAGCTGCACTGCGAGCTGTCTTTAATCCTCTTTCTAACACTACTTTTTTTACTTTATCAGTAAGGTTATCATAACCAGCAGATTGAATGATTTGATTTAAGATTAAATCAGAATACTGACTAGAAATAGCCTGATACCTAGCCTGATCAACACCTTCTAATTCTACACCACGAAGATTCTTACTAGGTAAGTCATAGTCTACTTTAGTACGAGCTACTTCTTCTTGTACTGCATTGCGTGTAGCAGGAGATGTCTGTAGTCCAGTGTAGGCTGCTAAACCATATGATGGATTCTCTCTTGCTCCTCCGAATAACTTAGATTGTATTGGCAGTTCTTGACGAGATGGGACAGGAAGACCTAAACCAAAGTCAGGAATGCGGTTCTGCACTGCTTCGCCAAAGCCTGTGACAACACGAGCATAAGGATCAGCAGAACGTGCAGGAGCTGCTATAAAGGATGGAACTAATAGTCCAGCAAAGCTATTAATAAAACTACCACCATAACGCTCTGGATTATGCATTGCTTGAAGAACTCCAGAAATACCTTCTAAGAAAGTCTTTGATGCAATATTAGTTGTTATTCCTCCAACAACATCTACAACAAGTTTAGTTCTTGCTTTAGCTGTTGCTTTATCATCATACTTAGGATCTGCTATATATCGATTGACTGCATTAATACCGTCCACAGCAGTTCCCATCACAGTTGCTAACGGTTCAATACGAGCATAAGAATACCAAGTATCTCCAATTTTTAGACTATACTCAGGAATACCTGCTGCGATCATTGCATTACGTTTGTCTGCTTCTTTGGGGTATGAACCAGTTACTTTTTCTTCAGCTACTTGCATTGCTAAAGCAGTTGTAATTCCTACTCCAATAGCTGTCCTAGCTGTTTTAACATCCACAGGAGTATTCTTAGCAAACACAGATAACGGAGTATACGATAAAGCGTCCTTCATGATGTTGATAGGAGTTTTAATAAACGGAATCACAGGAGCAAATTCTGGGTGGTTAGCTCTGAATGCTAAGATCCTATTACCAAACTTACCGAGATCAGCCTGGAAGGTTGCTTTCTTAGCAAACTCACGGACATCATCAATTAACTGTGCTCGTGTAGCATTAGGTAAAGTTGCTAAATCAGGAGCTTTAAGTACATTATCTCTCCAGTTTAAATCTTTAGTATCAATGTTACGAAGTGTGTTATAGACAGTTTCAGTATCTCCGTATTTACCAGAAGAAGCAATACGGTATGCTTGAGCATTGTATTCCATACGTCTAAAGATAGCCTTAAAGAACTCATCAGTTCCTACGCTAACTCGACTAGGTACACGAACTACTTCTCCTAAGTATTTTTCAAACTTAGTAGCACCTGCTTGTGTACCGATAGCACCACGAAACTCAGGCATTGCTGCATCAAGAGGACTACCACGTAAGAATCCTTCTTTAGCAAAGAATGCAGATTCTAATACACCGTCTACCATTCCTCTAAACGAAGGTAATAATTCTTTGATCTTGACTTGAGATCTAGGATCAACAGATTGAATAGCACGTTCCATTCCAACAAGACCTATTTTAGCAATACCAGATAATGCATTAACTGCTGGAGTCGCAAGACCTGAGATAAAAGCGTTGACTACAAACTCGCCAAACTTATCGTTCCATCCTGGCTCTTTAACTGTGTCTGTAATAAGTTTTCCAATAGCTTTATTCTTATCAAAGTCTGTAGCAGGAGCTGATTTAATAGTAGAAATGGCGTCTCTCAATGCATAAATGTCTTTTAAATCTTGTCCTCCTTGTTTGGCTAATCCTTTAAGGATCTCCTCAGTAGAACCAATTACTTTCTTCTGAGCTTTAGCTGCTGCTAAGGCACGACCAATATTAGATACGTTACCAATAGCGGAGAAGAGAATAGGCTTAACTTCATCGAAGTCTTTCTTAAATACTGCAGCAATCTCAGCGTCAGTCATACCAGCAGCACGACCATTTAAGAATAACTCATCGATAGAGTTAATCATATCTACACCACGCTGTAGTGCAGGTAGATAAGCATTGATTAGATCACGACCACCTAGTTCTTGTACCTTACGATTGAGTAAGAAGTTCACTGCGGAGTCAGCAGGAATATTAAGAGGTGTTGTATCTAACTCAGTAGCAATAGCTCCTTTGTTAGCTGATACGATACGAGTAAGTAACTGCTCTGGATCTTCTGCTTTATAGCCAGCTTTGAGATATGCTGCTAAGTTCTGTTCACGTAATGGATTATCTGCACTGAATGCAGCAGTAAGTCTAGAAGCAGGAATGTCAGTTAATCTAAACGGAGCATCTGTAAAGAGAGCACGATAGTCTCCACCAGCAATCTCATTGGTCAGCTTAGTAGCTAACTCAGAGTCTTCTAACTGCTGGAGTAAAGGAACAATACTGTCTTGTAGTTCAATGTTCTTAGCAGCAGTAACATCAGCAATCTCTTGAGCGATAGGACTAAGTGGTACGTTATCCTGAGTAATCTTGCCTGAACCTCCTAAGAGTACAGCACGATTATCTTTTAATTCTTTACCTGCAGCTTCTACTGCTGGCTTACCGTACTTTTGAATTAATGCTCCGATTGTACCACCAAGAACACCTCCTACGACAGCACCACCAGCAATGTTTAATAGTCTGCTATCATCACCATAGACTGGTTCAATAGCACCCATAGCACTGCCAGCGATAGCAAAATTACGAGCACCTTGAGCAGCAGTACGAGCAGCACCTAAGGGAAGTAAGTTAATAGGATCTGCAAAGCTTCCTACAATCTGTGAACCATACGCTGCAACAGGACGTTGCTGAGCCATCATTCTGAATTCAGCTTCACGTTGTAAATCTGTTTGTTGGATTTTACCAGGAGTTGCTAAGCTAGAGATTTGATCAGCCGTTGGAGTTCCCTGCATCTGAGTAATTAAGTCTTGTTCCTCAGTAGGAATAGTAGAAGGAGTTCCTCCTAAGAGTTGAGCTGCTCCACGAATAGTAGAAGTAACACCACGCTCTAAACCACGAGCAATAGTTTCTCCTACACCGTATTGTGGTTGATATAATTCTGTAGCAGCAGCTAAGATATCTTCTTGACTAGCTCCGTCAGGAACTTCCATAGTTAATACCTTGCCGTCTGGGGCTTGGATTTTAACTATTGGCATTATTGCGTACTCAGAATTTTAAATGAAGATAGATTACTTGGTGGTTTCTTTTCGTTTTTCTTAGAAGTATCTGCTGGAGGTGTAGTTATTCCTAGTGCCTCAGGAGGAATAGGCTCGTAAGTTGTAGCTCCTGTCTTCTTATCTATCTTAGCCATTGAAACTGGTATCTGAGCAGCGTTAGTAATGACCTTCCAATCATACTTACCAGATTCAATTTGCTCTATTTGATTCCTTGCACTAGCACGTTGAGCGTCTGTCTGAGCATTACGTAAAGCAATCTCAGCCAAGTCTTTAGCTTGTTGAGTATCTTGTTTAAGAGTAATCTTACCAAGTAAGCCAGACAGTTCATTGGCTTTATCGTTATTTCCTTCTTTACGAAATGTAGCAATATCCGACATAAGCTTATCAGGGTTCTTAGTATATAGTTCAATCTGAGCAGCTTCAAGTTTAAGAGCTTCGCCTTTAGCCTTATCCATTTCTGACTGTACTCTACGTAGTTCCTGAGTAGCCATGAGAGCTTGCTGACCTAAGCCAGCTTCAGCGAATCCAGTCTGTAGATTTCTATAGAAAGACAAAGGATCGTTAGGATCAGAGTTCTGCATAGCAGTATTGTAAACATTCTGTACACTGGTTAACTTCTGTAATACAGGATTAGTAACTTCAAAGAAGCCACGATCTTGTGCTACGTTAACTAAGCCTCTTCCTAGTAATGTACCAAGAGTAGCTCCTAGTTGATTCTGTGCAGGTAATGCATTAATACGAGCTTGTTCTTGTTGAATTAACTGTTGACGATAGAGCTCAGGATCTGCTCCGAGCAGTGCTTGTTGATTACTTAATAGTGGATTTACTGGTTGTCCCATGATTATTCCTTATTATAACTGAAAAGCAGAGCCTGTGAAGCCACCGCTACCTGTACTATAACCAGATCTATTTACTGGCAAAGGCATCGTACCTCCGCTAGGAGCACTATAAGCACCCGCACCTGCCTGAATCAAACTAGACAGGAACTGATTATTCATTTGCTGAGCTTGTAGATTAGCACCATATTGTGTCTGAGCACCTTGTACAGCACCACCGTACACTGTCTGAGCACCTGCAGTTTGACCTGGCATCTGAGCTGTGCCTAGTTGTAAACCTAACTGGTATGGCTGCTGAGCTAATTGCTCAATATTCTGAGACAACCCTAACTGAGCAAGTAGTGGAGAGTAAGCACCAGCTTGTCCTTGTACTTGTGTGCCTAATAATCCAGCACCAGTGCCAAACAAACCAGCACCAAACTGTGCTCTCTGTTGTCCTGCTTGTTGTGCCTGAGCAGCTAACTGTAGGTCTTGCTGAGCTAGTGCATTGTAATATGCTTGTAACTCAGGAGACGTAGGAGCACCACCTGTACCAGTCTGAACTCCTAAGCCACCACGACCACGAGCAAACAAACCGCTTCTAACATTAGATAACTGAGCTTGTCTGCTAGGAGCTAGTAAAGCTTGTTGACTTGTAACATAATCCTGAGCAGCTTGCTCTGGAGAGGTAGCTAAGTATTGTTGACCTAAGTTAAACAAGCGTTCTGTAGCACCAGTCAGTGGAGCATACTGACTTTGTACTTGTTCTGCTTGTGCTAACGTAGGAGCAAATCTACCAAAGAGTTGATTCTGCAAAGCAGATAACTCAGGAGCTGGTGTGTATCCTGCTGAGGAGATATAAGGAACACCTGTACGAGGATCTATCTCACGAGTGAACTGAGACGTACCGAACCTACTAGTCATTCCCACAGGACGGAATGCAGAGATATTAGCAGCATCTATGCCAGCTTGTCGCTGTTGTGCTGCAGCTTGTGATCCTGCGTCTCGTACCCCACTAGCCCCTGTAAAGGGATCTAATACTGCACTAACTATACCGCCCATGTTTGCTCCTAATAAATATAGTGTATTTCTTGTCGTTAACTTCTATAGGTTTTAATACTTCCCATCCTGTTAAACTACCAAACTTAGCAAGCTTAGTGTTTTCTTCTTCTACTAATGCTAACAGAGGAACATTAGTTAGATACTGTAATAAGTTTAAATCTTCTAAGTACTTCTTCTTTATATCCTGCGACCACTTATGTACATCTGTATGAAACCACAATGCTGCATCGTGTAATTCTAAGTACATTGTGTAGTCGTCTCTAAGGACTACAGGTATTTTTACCATTCAATAATTACAACTCCACTAACCGCTGACGCACCAAAACTAACAGTTCCTGCTGCACCAGTGCCTGTACCATTAAACCAAGATAGTCCTCCTGCTACTGAAGCACTCGTGCCACCATCGCCACCACTAAAGCCAGTAACAACAAAACCACCAGAGCCAGAACCTCCAGAACCTCCAGAAGGTGTAGAGCCAGCACCACCTCCACCACCTCCTCCGTTCCCAACTACTGTGCTTACTGAACTATTGCCTCCAGCAGAGCCATTACTAGATACTCCTCCACTAGTTCCTGCTGCTCCTACGGTAACAGAAACAGTACCACCAGCAGTAAGACCAGTTAAGAAACCAATACAAGTTCCTCCTCCGCCACCGCCTCCTCCTGCAATAGCTCCGTTGCCTCCACCAGCTCCACCACCGCCACCAGTAGCTGTAACTTTAATTGAGGTTACTGCAGCTGGGATGTTAAAAGTTCCTGAACTTGTAAATACCTGACCTCTTGCTCCTGTAAAACTTGGAGCACCAGGAGAAGAAGACACCCATGTAGTTCCATTAGAAGTTAGTGTATTACCAGCACTTCCTGGAGCTACTAAATTACCTGATAACGCAGAAGTTCCATTACCTAAAATAACACTATTAGCTGTAATAGAAGAAGCACCAGTTCCTCCATCAGCCACAGTTAAATCTGTAATACCAGTTATTGTACCGCCTGTAATAGCCACGGCATTAGCATTCTGTGCAGCCATTGTACCAATAGTGCCTAGATTCGTTATCTCTGTGCGAACAAAAGCAGTAGTAGCTACTTGCGTTGTATTTGTAGTTGAGGCAGCAGTAGGTGCTGTAGGTGTCCCTGTAAATGCAGGACTATTTATATCTGCTTTAGACGAGATAGCAGAGGCGATGGCTGATAACTCTGTATCAATCTCTGCACCTTTAACAATCTTACCTGAGTTACCAGTAGGTAAGCCATCTTTAGCTGTAAAATTAGTTGCTTTTGTATAGTTTGCCATATTGTGTCCTTAGACTAAAGTCTTTCCTTGCTTAATTGCTACGTCTATTTTCTGAATTGAGACTAAATTTCCATTAATGTCTGCTTCTAATCCTAACTGCATAACTGTTCCTTGACCGCCAGCATTAATATTAAAACGATCTAAAACAATTCCTGAACTGTATTCTGCAATGTTATATTCTGTTGAACCAGGAATAGTATCTACAGTAGAATTATTATATTCATAAATTGTAATAGGATCTAATCTATATGTAGTAGCTTGATAACTCTCACTATAATCAAAGCCCCATTTAATAGCTACTGATTGATTAGTACCGCCAATTAATACCCAACCAATCTTCTTGAGGATTTTAAGATTTGTAGAAGCATCGAAATCAAAGTAGTTTGTATAATAAGCAAGACGATAACTAGAAGTGTCATCAGCATATCCGTAATATTTACCAATATATCCTGGTTTACCTATATATAAATCTCTTGCTTGAGTAACAAAAAATGCTTTAGGTTCAATACTATCCCAAATAGTAACCCGCATTGCACCATCTTGTAAGGAAGCACGAGTATCAAAGCAGTATACAAACTTAGTTGTAGGAAGTGTTAATAAATAAATAGCATCACGTTCATAGTATATGCTTTTAATCTTTGTTAAGTCTACCTCAGACGCTACAGCATTCATTAATTCATCACGAACATTCTTAGAGATATCACGCATCGGCATAGATTTCTCTTGGATTACTCGCTGTAGACTACGAACTCCTGAGTCAGATAAGAACAATACATCGGTTGCAAGATTTTGTACTGAATCTCTAGCAATACATCCTACGTTATAAATAACCTCAACAAGAGTCAACGCTCCTGTATCTAGTGGATTAGCATATATTGCTGTATTCTTACGACCAAAGAATATAATATATCCATTGTGTGCTGCAGCAGCGACTACAGGATCTCCATTAGGGAGAACTTCTTGTAGGTTAATATACCCAGCAGATCCGTTCTGAAAGTCTGTACCAGCTAATAAATCACTGAAGTAAACAGTCTGAGTGTCTCCTGAGATACCACCACACCATATTCTTCCATATGCAGATAAGACCCAGCTTGGCATAAAGCTAGAAGTACTGTGATTAGAAGGTAACGCAGCAGCATCTCCTACACGTTGAAATCCAAATGTACCGCTATTATGAGCATCAAATGCTCCACCTGATGTAGGTAGCTCATGATACACTAGCATAGGATGAGCAGCTTGTGCAAGATATACATGTGGCTGGAAGTCGCTTACATCTCCATACGACAGAGCAGCACCCTGCCAGTTATTAGCAGTAATTGTATAAGTAGCATTACCACTGTTATCTGCATTACGTACTGTCTTAGTAGTCATCGTAGTTGTTCCTACGAATAACTTATTATTACCAGCACTTAGCACATCTGTACCACCATCAGTAACTGCTTCAAATAGAAACTCTACTGCATTGCTAGATCCTAAGTCAGTATTAACTGAGGAATTTACAGGAATCCATCCACGTCTTGCTCCGACACGACCAAATTTATCAATAACGCAGTTCTGTGCTTTTAATGCAAAACCAGAAGACAGGGTAATACTAGACTCTTGTGAATTAAGTCCATAAAATCCAGGAGCAGCAATCGATTGTGTTAGTAGCGGACTAGCCATTAGTTCCAGACCCACTCTTGTTCTTCTAAATACCGTCCTGATTCGAGTGCTATAGCGTCTGCTAGGCTCTGACGCATAAGTTGATATGTTTCCCCTGCCTGAACTCCTCCGTCCTCACCACGTTCTGCCTGTGCCCTTGCAAGAGCACCTAAGATTACAGGTTCTTCAGGAACTAGAAGTATGTCAGCGTTAACTGCTAAGGGTACTTGTGGTTTAATAATATTAAAACGAAGGTTATAAGCACCATTAGGAATAGGATATAAGTCTACCTGAGTATCTCCGTTGGAGTTAGTACCGTTAAAGTTATAGTACGCAGGAGATCCCTTCTGAGGGGTAGTCATTAAGAACTGCTGATCCATCCATTTAGTAGAGGCTAGTTCTACGAATGCATTCTGAGTATCATTGATAACATCGATAACCCTGAATCTCTGTCCTGAACCTACTAGAACGTAGTTAAATACATCGGCTGTAGTCGTAGCAGATAAGGTATCAGATAAGGCATTCCAGTTGTAGGAGTCTTCTACGACTCTCTTAGAATCATTGACAAACTTAGCAATCAATTTTACATAGGCATTATCAGAGACCGAGGAAGCCTCAGGCTCACGAAGCCTAATTAGTACGTCATTTACTAGTTGAATGTAGTTCATATCTCTATATTATACCATAAAATTGATTAAAAGTCAATACCCTACCACTTAACTTTATCAGCCCAGTACGCAGCAGATAGCTTACCTTTAGCAATATTCGCAGCATGTCGAGCTTTGAAGCTCTTCTGTCTAGCTTTCTGAGCTGGTGTCTTAGGAGAAGAACCTGCTCCGCTTACACCTTGTTGACCAAAACGAATAAGCTTCTCAGTATCCCCAGACTTAGCCAATACAGCATGAGATTTAGTAGGATGTCCTGGAGTACGCTTAGGCTTATTGTACCCAGCAAAGGTTTCTTTACCCTTCTTAATCATTTCTTCTTCGCTGTCTTAGCAGCTTCCTTAAAAGCTTTAGCAGTAGGAGCACCTTTAGCCCCTACCTTACGCATCTTCTCGCCTGATCCTGCAGCGATACGACGACGCTTTGCTGCGATATTGGCATACAAGCCAGGCTTAGTAGCCACGCATAGCTCCCATCTTCTTCATTGGCTTAGCAATTACTTTAGCACCAGTCTTCTTAGCATACTGCTTAGCTTGCTTCTTACCTTTAGTTGTATAAGGGAATTTCTTGTCTTTTACCATTGGCATATTACTTACCTTTCTTTTTGGGTTTAGCTACTTTAGCTGTTTGTAGTGCGATTGCTACTGCTTGCTTCTGTGGTCTTCCTTCTTTGACCATCTTAGAAATGTTCTTACTGATTGTCTTCTGTGACTTACCTTTAGCGAGTGGCATTACTACTCCTTAGTTAAACTGTTGTACGGTACTGCGTTGTTCTATTTCTACAGTGATAATACAAGTTGTTGTAGAACCTGTCTCTGACTGTACTCGAATCTCATCACCTTCGTCTAACATTACATAAGCCTGTCCATCTATTCTTATGAATGTTTTAGCAGTTAAACTATATTGAAACAATACTTCAATTTCAGTATTTGCACTCTTGTCGTACCACCATGCACTAAACCATTTAGAAGATGTGCTGTGATTTGTAGCAAAGAGTAAACTCCATTTAGCAAGGCTTCTGGTAGGAACAGTAAACATAGTAGTCTTAGTGTTAGCTACTAAGTTCTTACCTACGGAATGTGCTATACTCATTTAAGTACCAAGGTTAGGAGTGTTACAATAATGAATCCAGCAGTGCCGAGGAGAATCTGTTCTAGTCTCTTTAGTCTAGCGTGTATCTGTTCGTATCGAACCTTACAGACTTCTTCGTGGCTTAGGAGTTTTAATTCTGCTTCAGTCATATTTTACTCTTTAAGTGTAGATATGTTTAATATTTATTTTCAGAAAATATATTTACAAACACAGTGTTGTCTTCTAGTGCTTCAATTTCGTGCCATTTATTTTCGCTTAGGTTTACTGGTTGAGTATCTTTTGTCATTACAAGTTCTTTACTCTCTAATCTAACTATACACGACCCAGCGTTACACATCATTGCATGGCTATAATTATGTTCATGTTTAGGTAATCCTTCACCTTTATCTGCATGGTATACATTTAGTTGTGCACCATCATAAGTAAATTGATGACGAGGACTAATTGCTTTTATCAAAGCGTTTGAGTTCCTTGGGTTTGTGGCTGGTTGTTAGCGGCTTGTAAAACAATAGCTTCTTCTACGGCTTTGGCTTCGTCCCATTTAGATAAGCAAGCGTCTACCCAGCTTGGAAGTTCTGTAATAGTTTGATTTTGTGGTTTTGTACCATCGTCGTTATCTTTAAACTCAATCCATCCTACTGTGTCTTTCCACTGCAAAGCATGAACATTGCTTGGCGTAGAAGACAGGTCTAAATCACTATAAGAATAACCGTCTTTGTATACAGAACCGTCAACTGGAATAATTGTTAATTTCATTATTTACTCTCTAAAATCATTTGTTGAGCTTGTTGTGGAACACCCGAAGCTGCTAATAAAACTCGTTGTCCTACTTCATTAGACTTAACCATTTCATTACGAAAACTCTCAACTGCTGCACCTGTTTGACGTTGTTGTTGACTATTCTCAATCATTAACACAGGAAGCCATGCCATCGAACAGCCCCATTCATCTATGTCTTGTCCGTTCTGTGGGTTCTTACCTTGTATCTTCATGAACCAAGCACAGTCTAATTGACGGCATGGATTAAAGTTATCAAGTGGACAATTCGCTTTTGTTTCAATCTTCATTAGTTTTTAGTCGCTGTAATCACGTCAAGATACTGAACCGCTAAGTTAATAGCCGAAGAAGTAATACCACCCGATAACGTAGCAGAACCTGAAATGGAGTGGTTATGTGACCCGCCACCACCTGTTGAACCTGAATTTGGAAAAGCAGAATTATTATCAAAACTAGTAACAGCAGCACCTTGAGCAAAACACCCGGGACTTCTAATTGGTACTGTATGAGTATGACTAGGAATTTGTGAAGTTGTCAGCGTTGTAGAGCCAACACTTAAACCCGATGAATCAATCGAAAGGGTGTTGCTAATTGTTGGGGTCTGTGAAGCAAAAGCCGTAGTAAACGCTACCGATCCACCTGTACTTGCTGCACCTGTTACAACACGAAGTGCATGGTTGTTATAGTTAGTAGTGTCTTTTGTCCAACCAGTAGGAGCGGAAGTCTGAGCAAACATCATTCTTGTACCAGCGTCAAAACCACCAGACGCTGCAGGTGCTTGGCTTATCCAAGTTGTTCCATTAGATGTTAGTATGTTTCCGTTCGTACTTGGTGATACGGTCTGAAAAGAGGATGTGCCATTACCTAATAAAACAGCATTAGAAGTAAAAGTAGAAGCTCCTGTACCCCCGTCAGATACTGTTAAATCAGTAATACCAGTAACTGAACCACCTGTAATAGATACAGCACTAGCGGATTGTGTAGCAAGAGTTCCTAAACCAAGGTTAGTTCTTGCGGTAGATGCTGAAGTTAAATCAGAAAGATTGTTTGCTTTACGTGCAAATAAAGTAACATCAACAGAAGCTGCAGAATTAGCAGCGTTAGTAGCAGAAGTAGAAGCAGCACTTGCTGAGGAAGCAGCAGCACTGGCAGAGGACGAAGCAGCACTAGCCGAAGAAGCAGCAGCATCTGCATCAACTTGTGCTTCAGAGACTAACTCACGAATTAGTAATGCTTCACTAGAGGAGTCTGCTACAGCGTCACCTGCTCCACCTGCACCACGATAAATAGCCAAAATTTATCTCCTATATTTGTTTAAATACACTCATCGAATGCACTTAAAGAAAACTCCCCAGCCGAAGCTGGAGAGTCTTAGGAACTACTATTAGCCGTTAACAGCTAATACAAAGCCAGTCTCAGGACGTACTACTTTAACACCGTAGAGGGTGTCAGCAGTATACAGAGTAGACAAGTACTCTTGTTTGTACTGAGTCTGTGAACGAACAGACAATTGCTCAGCCAATACCATTGTATCACGATGAGCCAAGATAGCTGCTTTAACATCGCCACCAACGCTGTTGTTAGCGTCAGTTTCGATTACTGGGCAGTTGCTTGTTACATAGATGTCGATACCATACAACTGACCGATCTGACCGTTGTTTACACCACGACCATCAACGAAATCAGAACTGTTGTAACGATCAATACCCATGATAGCTGCACGGAGTGATGGAGGAACAACGAAGAAACGACCATCCATTGGAGTATCAGCATCGTCCATGAGCTTGATCAAGGCACGGAAGCCAGCGTCAGTGAATACGTCAGCAGCAACTACAGTATCTTCAGCGTAAGCTGTGAGACCAGTAGAAGTGTCGATGTAATAGCTGGTGCTGTGTGTCCAGTCAGAAGCGTCACCGTTACCAAAGGACTTGCCTAATTGGAACAATTGGTCGTCAACTTTCTTAGCCAAAGCATAACCAGCATCTTCTGTGTAGAAACGACGGAGGGATGCCAAAGCCTGAACTTCGACGATGTCTTCGATGAAACGTGAGTACTCGAAGTGCTGGTCAATCGAGACTAATACTTCGGTCTCGGTGTCAGCTTGGATGGTAACTGCAGTGTTAGCTGCTTTAGCTGTTGCAACACCACGTGTTGGCTTAGGAATATGGAGCGTGTCGCCCTTCTTGCCCTTCATCGTCATTTTGTTGACGAGGTTTGCCAATACTAGGTTCTTCTGATATGCAGCGATTACTTCGTCAGACCAAATCTCTGGAATAAACTTATCTGCTGCTGTTTTGTTAACGATGGATGTTGATCCACCTGGGTATGTTACTGCTGCCATTTTAAATCTCCTAAAATTAAATTAAAGTTATTTAACCCTACCATCTGCGTAAGCTTGTAGAATTTCTTCTGCCATGCTTTCGTATCTGCTAGGATCTTGCATTCTTAAGCGAATAAGATCTGCACGACGATAAACAGGTTTTGTTGACTCTCCAGTACCGCCTTGTTGGACGGCTGCAGTCTTAAGTGCTTTGCTTCGGTTCTCATCATCGACTTTCTTCAGCGATTCGTCAGCAGCTTTAGTAGCTTCTACTTTTTGTTGTTTGACGTTGCGTATTGACTTGTAAGTCTCTAGCAGTTCTAACGCTGAATCTACATCGTAGTTGTTTGCCTTAGCAAATA
>Ga0315900_10008098_pt1 | contig 13608 bp, 9 predicted proteins | sample LakEriMetagenome_FD_203521 | JGI IMG/M metagenome (GOLD analysis project Ga0315900, IMG submission 203521) | Freshwater fungal communities from buoy surface, Lake Erie, Ohio, United States - Buoy 12 MA114 | ecosystem: Environmental > Aquatic > Freshwater > Lake > Lake biofilm | place: USA: Lake...
GCTTCTGGTGCCTCGAGAAGGACATGGAGAAGATCCCGGGCGTGGTCGACGCGGTCTCGGGCTATGCCGGCGGCGATCTGAGGAACCCGACCTACGAGAACCACGAGGGCCACCGCGAAGCGGTCAAGGTGACCTACGACCCGGCGAAGATCAGCTATCGGCAGCTGGTCGACCGGTTCTGGCCGCTGGTCGATGTGACCGACGCCGGCGGCCAGTTCTGCGACCGGGGCTACCAGTACTCGACCGCCGTCTGGGTGGCGACCGAGGCCCAGCGCCAGGCCGCCGAGGCCTCGAAGGCCGCCGCTGCGGCCCGGCTGAAGGGGCGGATGATCGTCACGCCGATCGAACGCTACTCATCCTTCTGGCTGGCCGAGGGCTACCATCAGGACTACGCGAAGAAGAATCCGGTGCGGTACAACTTCTACCGCCAGACCTGCGGCCGCGACGCGCGGGTGAAGGCGGTCTGGGGCCGCTAGGTCCCGCTGGTCAGTCCCGGGCAACTGGCGCGAAACCCTCGCCGAGCAGCAGGCTCACGCGCCGAACGCAGCGGTGGTCGTACTTCGCGTCGGTCTCGCCCGCCTTGCCCTTGCAGGGCACGCTGAGGGTGATGCGCCGCACCTCGATCAGCGACGCCTTGCCGAAGTCGGCGCCGATCAGCGCCTGTTTCTGCTCGGCCTTGTCATCGAGAATGGCGACGATCACCCGGCCGCCCTTGTCCGGAGTCAGCGGAGCCTCGGCCTCGGCCTGGTTGCCGGCCTTGTCGCGGACCCAGATGGTCAGCGGAGCGGCGTCCGGCTCGGCGAAGTAGTCGCGGCCGTAGTAGGCCATGGCGTTGAACAGGAAGCGGTCCTCGACGGCGATGGCCGTGATGCCGCCGCTCAGCGCCTCGGTGCGGGCCCGTTGGATGACCAGGTCGCTGGCCTCCTCCCAGCCGCGCAGGCGCTTGATGCTGTTGGACTGGCCCATCTGGTCGACGATGCGCGGGCTGGCGACGGCGACGATGAGGAACAGGGCGATGGCGCCTTGCAGCGCCACTGTAGCGCCCAGACCGATCCGCGCGGCGCGGGTCCAGCCGCCGGACCAGTCGCGGGTCATCAGGGCCGCGGTCAGCACCGCGCCGGCGACATAGGCGCTGGCCGCCCAGTTGGCGTTGGCGCGCGAGACCAGGGCCTGGACGATCATGGCCGCCAGGGGCGGGACGGTGAGGCAGGCGAGCAGCAGGTCCGGGCCGGTCAGGCGCCGCCGGACGGCCAGGGTGATCCCGGCCCCGGCGAGCACGCCGAACGGGATCGGCCCGAAGACGCCGAACTGCTCGCCGATGAAGCCGAGCATCTCGCCCGGATTGAACAGCGCCCCGCCGACGTTGGCGTTGGCGGCGGTGTGGCTGACGGTGGCGAACTGGTGGGCGGCGTTCCAGACCAGGTTGGGTGCGATGACGACCGCCAGGGCCAGGCCCGCGGCCAGCGCGCGGCGAAGGGTCCAGGCCTTGCGCGCCTCGGCCGACAGGGCCAGGTGCAGGGCGATGCCGACCAGGAAGTAGAGGGCCGCGTACTTCGAGAGCAGCGCCAGGCCCAGAGCCGCGCCCAGCCCGAGGGCGGGCTTCAGGTCGGCCGGATCATCGCGCAGCGAGACATAGGCCAGCAGCGTCAGCGACAGGAAGCAGAGCAGCGGCGCATCGGTGGCGGCGACGAAGGACGACAGCGCCACCCCCGGCATCAGCAGATAGAGCGCCGCCGCCGCGGTCCCGGTCCAGGGGCGGTAGAGCTTGCGCCCGATCGCGAACAGCACCGTCGCCGTCGCCGCGTGCAGCAGCGGGCCGCCCAGACGCACGAAGGCTTCGGAGTCGCCGCCGACAAGGGTCGTCAGCCAGATGGACCAGGCGATCATCGGCGGCTTCGAGAAGTAGCCGAAGTCGAGCGTGCGTGACCAAAGCCAGTACTGCGCCTCGTCCGGGTACAGCTCCAGCGGAGAGAGGAACAGCGCCGCCAGCCTAAGGACTGTCAGCCCAAGGACGAGCAACAGCGTCACCCGGGCGGCGCGGGCGGTCTCGGAGATGAACGCGGGATCGGTCTGGGTCATGTCGTGCGCGACGCTGGCCTCGGGAGCAGCCTCTGTAAAGGCGAACCCTGCCCAGGGGTGTCGCAATCATGCGACAAGGCGCCTCAAAAGCGCGCCAATCGTTAACGTCGCCTTGCTTCGTCCGGACTCGGCATTAAGAAGTGGGTTCAGGCGTTGGGACCCTTCCGGCATTCGTCACCTAAGCTTCGCATTCACGCGCTATGGCGTGCTGCCAATGCCCGGGCCGGGTCCGTCACAGGTTTTCGACCGGCGTCGGGATGAGAGGGGATACTCACACATGCAATTCATGAACAGGCTCGCCGGCGGCGCAGCCATCGCTGTTCTCGCGCTCGCATCGGCCAGCGCGGTCTACGCCCAGGAAACGACCGGCTCGATCCGTGGTCGGGTCACCGACGAAGCCGGGTCGCCGATCAGCAACGCGACCGTTGTTGTTCGCCACGAACCGACCGGAACCACCGCCACGGTGATGACCAACGCCGAGGGCTCGTTCAACACGCGCGGCCTGCGCGTCGGCGGCCCCTACACGGTCAGCGCCTCGGCCCCGAACCTGGAAGCCTCCAAATTTACGATCCCCGCCATCGGCATCGGCGACGCCGGTGAGGCCGACATCGTGCTCTACAGCGCGAACGCGGTCGAAGCGCTGGTCGTCACGGCCGCGCCCCTCGACAGCGCGTCCTCGCAGCAGGGCCTCGGCAGCCGATACGGCTCCGCCACCATCGAGGTCCTGCCGAGCGCGACCCGCGACCCGAAAGAGTTCGCCCGTCTGAACCCGTTCGCGACGCTGGAAGTCTCCAACAGCGACTCGCTGATCATCGCCGGCTCGAACCCGAAGTTTAACAGCCTGACGGTCGACGGCATCACGCAGAACGACGACTTCGGCCTCAACACCACGGGCTACCCCACGCAGCGTTCGCCGATCTCGGTTGACGCGCTTGAAGCCCTCGAAGTGAACGTCGCGCCCTACAGCGTCGAGTACAACAAGTTCACGGGCGGCAACCTGAACGCCGTGACCAAGTCGGGCACGAACACGTTCCGGGGTTCGCTGTTCTATGAATTCTCCGACGAAGGCATGGCCGCCACCCGCCAGCTGAACCGGTTCGGCGGCTTCTCGAACACCAACCCGTTCGAAACCAAGACCTGGGGCGCCACGCTCGGCGGTCCGATCATCCGCGACCGTCTGTTCTTCTTCGTGTCCTATGAAAAGACCGAAGCGACCAACCCGCTGACCCACGGCCCGTCCACGCTCAATCGTCCGATCACCCCCGGCAACGCCACCGCGGCCGACATCGCCGGACTCCAGAACACCCTCAATACGCTGTACGGCTTCGCCTACGACGTGAACAACTCCACGCTCGACAACCTCGTCTTCTTCGAAGAAGACGAGAAATGGCTGGCCAAGGTCGACTTCAACATCACCGACGACCAGCGGGTGGTGTTCAACTACCAGCTGACCGAGGGCAACCGCGTCACGATCGGCGACGCGGCCAATGCCACCGGCACCTATCCGTTCGCCTCGAACTTCTACAACAAGGGTGAACGCCTCGAGACCTACGGCATCCAGCTGTTCTCGAACTGGACGCCGGATTTCAGCACCGAGCTGACCTGGAACCGCAAGGAAGTTCTCACCGTCCAGAACCCGCTGGCGGGTTGCGCCACTGGTCCGCAGGGCACCGGCGACGAGGAATGCGAGTTCGCCCAGGTCGAGATCCGCGCCGGCACGACCACCGTGTTCGCCGGCCCCGACCGCAGCCGTCACGCCAACGAGCTGACCAACGAGCTGGAAACGTGGGGCGCCAAGGCCGAATACACCCTCGGCAACCACACCCTGCTCGTCGGCTGGCTGCGTGAAGACTACACGGCCATGAACCTGTTCGGTTCGCAGGCCGAAGGCCGCATCAACTTCGACAGCATCGCCGACTTCAACAGCGGCCGCGCCTCGCGCATCCGCTACCAGAACGCTTTCCGCGACGCGAACGGCGACGGCTTCCGGAACGAGGAAGACGCCCGGATCAACGTCGACTACCTGCTGAACTCGCTCTACGTGCAGGACACCTGGGAAGTGACGCCGGATCTGACCCTGCTGGCCGGGCTCCGTTACGAAGTCTACGGCGGCGACCTTCGCCCCAACCGCAACGTCAACTTCTTCAACCGCTACGGTTTCAACAACGACCGTACGCTGGACGGCATCGACATCTGGCTGCCGCGCTTCAGCTTCGACTGGCGTCCGGAAGAAGGTCTGAGGATCTCCGGCGGCGTCGGCCTGTTCTCGGGCGGCAGCCCGACGGTCTGGGTGGCCAACAGCTTCTCCAACGACGGCACCACGCTGACGACGCTGGACTGCAGCCGCACCGGCACCGCGTCCGCGACCTGCCCGCAGACGGTGAAGGACTACCTGAACAACGTCCTGGCCGGCGGTACGAACCTCTACAATCTGCCTGCCGCCGTGGAAAACTACTTCGCCGGCGTCAACATCAACTCCGCCGCCGTGGTCACCGCCCCGACCAACGCGATCGCGCCGGGCTTCGAGATCCCGTCGAGCTGGAAGGCTTCGCTCTCCATCGACAAGTCCATGGACTTCGGCGAGGCCGACTGGGCCAGCAACTGGAACCTCGGCGTCGATATCCTGATGACCGAGACCAACAAGGGCATCACCTGGCTCGACTACCGTGCGGGCACCACGCCTTGCGGCACCGCGCCGGATGGCCGTCCGGTCTACCTCGGCTCGGGCATCTGCAAATTCAGCACGGCGACCCCGGTTGACCGTCTGAGCGGCAGCAGCAACCAGGATCTGGTTCTGACCAACACCGAAGAGGGTCACAGCTACGCCCTGGCCTTCCGCTTCGCCAAGACCTTCGACTTTGGTCTGTCCGCGCGCGGCAGCTACACCAAGACCGACGCCGAAGACGTGAACCCGGGCCTGTCCTCGGTGGCCTTCTCGAACTGGTCGAACAACGCCACCTCGGATGTGAACGGCCTGCAGGCCAGCCGCTCCAGCTACGAGGTCGAGGACTCCTTCAAGCTCGACCTGAGCTGGAAGAAGAAGTTCTTCGGCGACAACTACACCCGCATCAGCATGTTCGCCGAGCACCGCACGGGCTACCCCTACAGCCTGGTGTTCAACACCTCGGGGTCCACCTGCACGGGCGCCACCGCGCTTGCCCCGGCGACGGTCACCAACTTCAATGGCGGCAACTGCATGTTCGGCGACACCTCGTCGGCGACGGCGACCTTCAACCGCCAGCTGCTCTACATCCCGACTGTGGGTGACTCGCGGGTCCGCTTCGCCAGCGTTGCGGCCGAGACGGCGTTCAACAACTTCGTCGCCGCCAACGACCTGGAACAGTACCGCGGCCAGATCCTTCCGAAGAACTCGCAGACGTCGGACTGGGTCACGCGGATCGACCTGCGCCTGAGCCAGGAGTTCCCGGCCTTCTTCCCGACCGGGGCGAAGCTGGAAGGCTTCCTGGACATCAAGAACCTGGCGAACCTGCTCAACGACGAGTGGGGCGTTCAGGAACAGGTCGAGTTCCCGTACATGGCCGCGCCGGTGACCGCGTCGATCGAATGCGCCACCGTCTGCAACGCTACCAGCGGCACCTACCGGTATGTCTACCAGACGGCGACCGCGATCCCCTTCGACACCGCCAACTCGACGGCCGCGCGCCGCTCGTCCTGGCAGATGAAGGTCGGCGTTCGCTACAAGTTCTAGTCCTTCGGACCTGAACGCGAGAAAGGGGGCGGCCTGAGCAATCGGGCCGCCCTTCTTCTTTGTCCGTTACCCTTGACGTCGTCCCCCATCGCCATCACTTCCCGTCGCCTCATGAGCACCCCGATCATCCCCGCCGAATGGGCCCCGCACCGCGCGATGTGGCTGGGTTTCCCCAGCCATGGCGAGCTGTGGCAGGAGGACCTCGAACCCGCCCAGGACGAGGTCGCCGACCTCGCCCGCGCCCTGGCCGGCCCGGGCGAGGAGCGCGTGCGCCTGATGGTCTGCGGCGACGAGGCCGAGGCCGCCGCCCTCAGGCGGCTGGACGGGGTCGCCGGGGTGGAGATCGTCCGCGCCCTGTTCGGCGACATCTGGCTGCGCGACACCGGCCCGATCTTCCGCGAGGACGGCAAGGCCATCGGCTTCCGCTTCAACGGCTGGGGCGGCAAGTACGACCTGGAGGGCGACGACCAGGTCGCCGCCCAGATCGCCGCCGCCTCCGGCGCGCCGCTGATCGCCAATGACTTCATCCTCGAGGGCGGCGCGGTTGACCACGACGGCTGGGGCACGGTGCTGACCACCCGCCAGTGCCTGCTCAACCCCAACCGCAACCCCGGCTGGGACGAGGCGTCGGCCGAGGCCGCCCTGCGCGAGGCCCTGGGGGCCCGCAAGGTGCTGTGGCTGGGCGACGGCCTGCGCAACGACCACACCGACGGCCATGTCGACAACCTGGCCCGCTTCGTCGCCCCCGGCGTCGTGGCCAGCCCGATCGCCTGGGGCAAGGCCGACCCGAACGCCGAGCTCTATGACGAGACCGCCCGCCAGCTGGCCGCCATGACCAGCCCGCGCGGCGCGCCGCTGCAGGTCATGCGCATTCCCTCGCCGGGCTGGATGGACGGCGACGGCGGCCCCGCGCCCGCCAGCCACATGAACTTCATCATCGCCAACCGCGCGGTGATCGTGCCCCTGTACGAGGACGAGAAGGCCGGCGCCTTCGCCGTCGACGCCGTCCAGAGCCTGTTCCCCGAGCGCAAGGCCATCGGCCTGTCATCGAAGGCCATCCTGACCGGCGGCGGCTCGTTTCACTGCATCACCCAGCAGGAGCCCGCCTGACATGGCACGGACCCTCAGCCTCGCGGCGATCCAGACGAGCTATGGCTCCGACATGGACGCCAACATCCGCAAGACCGAGGGCTTCATCCGCCAGGCGGCGGCGGCCGGCGCCCAGGTTATCCTGCCCTCGGAGCTGTTCCAGGGCCCCTACTTCTGTGTCAGCCAGGAAGAGCGCTGGTTCGACACGGCGTATCCCTGGCGCGAGCACCCCGCCGTGAAGGCGCTGGCCCCGCTGGCCGGTGAGCTGGGCGTGGTGATCCCGATCTCGATCTTCGAGAAGGAAGGCCCCCACTACTTCAACAGCCTGGTCATGGCCGACGCCGACGGCGCGCTGCTGGGCGTCTATCGCAAGAGCCATATCCCCGACGGCCCCGGCTACCAGGAGAAGTACTACTTCCGGCCGGGCGACACCGGCTTCAAGGTCTGGGACACCCGCTTCGGCCGCATCGGCGTCGGCATCTGCTGGGACCAGTGGTACCCCGAGTGCGCCCGGGCCATGACCCTGATGGGCGCGGAGGTGCTCATGTACCCCACCGCGATCGGCAGCGAGCCGCATGACGCCAGCCTCGACACCGCCCTGCCGTGGCGGCGCGCCATGCAGGGTCACGCGGTCAGCAACATCATCCCGGTGGTCGGCGCCAACCGCATCGGCTTCGAGCCGTGGGACGGCTATCCGAACGGCGGCCAGACCTTCTACGGCTCGTCCTTCATCGCCGACCATCGCGGGGATCTGGTCTCGCAGCTCGGCCGCGCTGACGAGGGACTGGTCAGCGCCACGGTGGACCTGGACTTCCTGCGCACCCACCGCGCCGCCTGGGGCTTCTTCCGGGACAGGCGGCCGGACCTCTACGGCGCCCTGGCCAGCCCCCGGCCGGCCTGATGATCGAGACCGAACGCCTGATCCTGCGCAACTGGCGGCCGTCGGACCTTGAGCCCTGGGCGGCCATGAACGCCGACCCCGAGGTAATGGAGCACTTCCCGGCGACGCTGACCGCCGACGAGGCCGCCGCCATGCTGGCCGCCAACCAGGCGCTGATCACGGACAAGGGCTGGGGCCTGTGGGCGGTCGAGCGACGCGCCGACGGCGTCTTCCTCGGCTTCACCGGTCTGATGCCGCTGCGCGAGAGCAATCCGCTGGCCCCCGGCGTCGAGATAGGCTGGCGCTTCGCCCGCCACGCCTGGGGCGCCGGCTACGCCAGCGAGGCGGCCCGCGCGGCGCTGGCCTACGGGCTCGGGCGTCTGGCCCTGCCGGAGGTCGTCTCCTTCACGGCCACGGGCAACCTGCGCTCCCAGGCGGTGATGGACCGCATCGGCATGACCCGCCGCGAAGACCTCGACTTCGACCACCCCGCGCTGCCCAAAGGCCATGTGCTGGAGCGGCATGTGGTCTGGGTGGCGCGGGCGCCACATTAGCGGGCAGCGTGCCGTCGACGCGCCCGGGGCGGGCGATCATGCCTTGACGCGTTGATATGTTATTTCATAACACTTGGCATCGCCCAGTTGCCGGAACCTGTCCATGTCCCTTCGTCGCCTCCTGTTCGCCGCCGCCTGCGGTCCGGCCCTGATCGTCACGCCCGCCCTCGCCGCCGAGGCGCCGCCGACCGACGTCGACCAGGTTGTGGTCACCGCCGCGCCGTTCGCCATCTCCATGGACTCGGCCACGACGAGCATCGAGGTGATCGGTCGCGACGCGCTGGACATCACCCCGCCCGCCGGGCTTGGCGACATGCTGTCCGGGGTGCCGGGGCTGCGGTCGAGCTCGTTCGGTCCGGGCGCAAGCCGGCCTGTGGTGCGGGGCCTGGCCGGTCCGCGCGTGCTGGTTCTGAACAACGGCGTCGGCCTGATCGACGCCAGCGCCCTGTCGCCCGACCACCAGGTGGCCTCGGACCCGGGCGAGGCCGAACGGATCGAGGTGCTGCGCGGCCCGGCGGCCCTGCTCTATGGCGGCTCGGCCATCGGCGGGGTGGTCAACATCATCGATGACCGCATCGCCCGCCGCGCGCCGGAGGCGGCCGTCTCCGGTCGCCTCAACGGCTCGGCCGGCTCGGTGGACGACAGCCGCTCCATCGGCGGCGCGCTGGTCTTCGGCTCCGGTCCGCTGGTCTTCACCCTCGACGGCATCCATCGCCAGAGCGACGACTACGAGATCCCGGCCTATCCGGAGTCCGCCCGCCAGCTGGCCGAGGAGGGCGAGACGGCCGAGACCCCGTTCCCCGAGCGGCTCGAGAACAGCGCCGTGGATCTGGACGCCATTGGCGCCGGCGTCAGCTGGATCAGGGCCGACGGCTATCTCGGCATCGCGGTGAAGCACACGGAGACGACCTACGGCGTGCCCGGTCACGCGCATGAGGAACCGCCGGTCCCGCCGCCCGTCCCCGAGCCGGAAGAGTTCGTCACCATCGGCCTCGAACAGACCCGGGTCGACCTGCGGGGCGAATGGCGCGGCGCTCTCGGCCCGTTCGACACGGTCCGCTTCAGCGGCGGCTGGGCTGACTACACCCACACCGAGTTCGAGGGCGACGCGGTCGGCACCCGCTTCTTCTCCGACGGCTGGGAAGGCCGCCTCGAGCTGGTCCAGGCCGAGCGCGACGGCTGGAACGGCGCCGTCGGCGTCCAGGCCCTGAAGCGCGACTTCGACGCGGCCGGCGACGAGGCCTATGTGCCGCGCACGGAAATCTCCGAGATCGGTGTCTTCACCCTGCAGCGTGTGGACCTGGGCGCCTGGGGCGCCGAGGGCGGTCTGCGCCTGGACCGCCGCGAACTGAAGAGCACCGTCGGCGAGCGCGACTTCTCCGGCGTCTCGGGCTCAGTCGGCGTCTTCGCCCGCCCGGCGGAGGGCTGGTTCCTGGGCCTGAGCCTGTCGCGCACCACCCGGGCGCCGACCGAGGCGGAGCTGTTCGCCGAAGGACCGCACGTCGCCACGCGCGGCTACGAGGTCGGTGATCCCGATCTCGACGCCGAGATCGCCACCTCGCTGGAAGGGACGATCCATTATGGCGACGGCCGTCTCGAGGCCGACCTCCACCTGTTCGTCGTCGACTACGAAGGCTTCATCGACCTGAGCCCGACCGGCGCGGTGGAGGATGACCTGGACGTCTTTGCCTATGTCCAGACCGACGCCCGCTTCCATGGCTTCGAGGCCGAGGCCAGCTTCCGCATCTGGCAACAGGGCGAGCGCAGCCTGTCTCTGGACCTGGGGGCCGACTACGTCCGCGCGTCCAGCGACCTGGGCCCGCCCTCGCGGATCCCGCCCTGGGCGGTCAGCAGCAAACTGGTCTGGCAGGGCGCGGACCTGGGCGGCTGGGTCGAGCTGCGCCGCGTGGCCGGCCAGGACCGGGTCTCGGACTTCGAACTGCCGACCGACAGCTATACCCTGCTGAACGCCGGTGCGACCTGGGCGCCGCCGGCCCTGCAGGGCGTCAAGCTGTTCGTCGAGGGCCGCAATCTGGGCGACGAGGAAATCCGCGAACACGCCTCGTTCCTGAAGGACATCGCCCCCCAGCCGGGTCGCGGCCTTCGCGCCGGCTTCAGCTGGCGGTTCTAGGTTGGCGATCCTCTCCCTCTTGGGAGAGGGGGACCACCCGCAGGGTGGTGGAGCGGGAGGTGCGGGCATTGAGCGTGCGCCCACCGGCCTCGCGACCAGCCTCCGCGGGCTACTTCGGCCGGCGGTGCATCCCTCTCCACCATGCTTGGCATGGTCCCCCTCCCCCAAGCGGGGGAGGAAGATCGGGATCCCTACCCCAGCACGGTCTTGCCGTTCTTCACCACGGTGACGCCGCGCTCCTTCACGCGGGCCTCGAAGGAGACGACGTCGCCGTCCTTCCACAGATCGACGCTGATCGTCTCGCCCGGGAAGACCGGGCTGGAGAACCGCACCTGGTGGCTTTTGATCCGCGAGGGGTCGAAGTCGGCATAGGCCTGAAGCACGGCGCGGCAGGTGATGCCGTAGGTGCACAGGCCATGCAGGATCGGGCGCGGGAAGCCGGCCGCCTTGGCGATGCCGGGATCGGAGTGCAGCGGATTGCGGTCGCCGCTCAGGCGGTAGATCAGCGCCTGGTCGGGCTTGGTCGGGATGTCCACGGTCAGGTCAGGCGCGCGGGTGGGGACCTCGTGGGCTTCCGGCGCGCCGTCGGCGGGTCCGCCGAAGTTGCCGTCGCCGCGGGCGAAGGTCGAGCCGGTGAGGGTGGCGATCTTCTCGCCGGTCTTCGCGTCCTTCAGCACGGTCTCGTTATAGATGACCGCGCCCTTGTCGCCCTTGTCATAGGCGCCGATGATGCGGCCCTCGGCGGTGATCGACGCCTCGGTCGGGAAGGTCTTGTGGAACTCGACCTTCTGCTCGCCATGGACGACCAGCAGGAAGTTGATGCCCATCTTGCCGACGCTGGGACCCGCGCCCCAGGCGACCGTCGTCGCCATGGTCGGCACGGCCTTCAGGCCGCTCTCGTAGACAAAGGGCAGCTCCCTCAGGTCCATCGGGTCGTTCCCGAGGCCGATGCCCAGGGCGTAGAGCATGGTCTCCTTCTCGGTCCAGGCGAACGCCTGGGGTTCGCTGGTCAGCGACAGGATTTCTGGGTAGGCGATGGGCATCGGCGTCGTCCCGCGGTTAGGGTTTATATTCTTGCTCCGATTGAACCCGCTTCTACCCGGCAAGCGCAAGACGGGTGGTTGCATTGCCGCGTTCCACCGGATCGGCTAGAAGCGCCGCCTCGACCTTCCTGCGCGGCCGGACGTCGTCCGCGCGCCTCCTCAAGAGACTAGAATGGCCACCGAACAAGTTGCCCCCGCTGCCGTGACCGGCCAGCTTCAGTTCTACACGACGCCCGAGCCGCTCAGCCGCGACGCGCATGGCGGCCTTGCCGTCCAGCAGCTGGAGCGTCCGTTCGGGTTCGCCGAAAAGGGCCATGTCGTGCCCCTGACCGTCGCCGAGTTCGGCTTCGCCGCGGTCAGCTACCCGATCATCTTCGGCGGCGCGAGCTACATGCCGCTGGCTGTGATGGGCATCAACGGCGGCGAGAACATGTTCGTGAAGGACGGCAGCTACACCGTCGGCTCCTACGTTCCGGCCTACACCCGCCGCTTCCCGTTCGTGCTGGCGGCCGACGACGCCCAGAGCCGTCTGGTCGTCTGCATCGAGCGCAACGCCGAAATCTTCTGCGACAAGAGCAAGGCCGGCAGCCTGCCGCTGTTCACCCCGACCGGCGAGCCGTCGGAGTACACGGCCAACGCCATCAAGTTCTGCGAGGACTTCGAGACCGAGCGTCGCCGCACCGAAGCCTTCGTGGCCGTGCTGACCGAGCTGGACCTGTTCCATACCCGTGAGGCGATCTACCAGCAGCCGAACCCCGACGGCACCTTCACCCCGGTGAAGATGGCCGAGTACTTCGCGGTCTCGGAAGAGAAGCTGAACGCCCTGCCGGCCGAAAAGCTGGTCGAGCTGCGTGACAGCGGCGCGCTGGAGAAGATCTACAACCACCTGACCTCGCTGGTCGGCTGGGACCGCCTGATCGCCATCGCCACCGAGCAGGCGATGCTGCGCCAGGCCCAGGCCGCCAACGCCTAGGGCGCTCCGGCATTCTGATCGATCAAGGGCCCCGCCGACACCGGCGGGGCCCTTTTTCGTTGTTCCTGGCGATCATCACTCCACAACCCGTCGTCCTCGGGCTTGTCCCGAGGGCCCCTGTTCCGGTTCGCATGTGCGCCGGTGATCGCACACTCACGTGGAGGCTGAACGAGAGGTCCTCGCCAGGAGGGCGAGGATGACGAGCCCTTGTTGCGCTTGGCGCCAGGACCTCAGCGCGCGAAGACGCTCCGGGTCAGGCAGGAGAACACCAGCCGGCCAGCCTCGTCGAGCAGGTCGTGCTGGGCGATGACGATGCCCTTGTCGTCGCCCACCGGGTCCTTGCCCATGACGGTCATCCGCCCCCGCAGCAGTTCGCCGGACGGCGGATTGCGCGCCCAGCGCAGGGCGTCGACGCCCAGCCGCTTGGTCATCGGCCAGCTTGCGCTGGCCTGCTCGTCCAGCCGCGACCAGATGGCGAACAGCATGGCGTCGGGCGCCCCGCCGTCGGTGTCCCAGCCGGGCGCGAAGGCGCGGGCGAAGCTCTCCAGGGCGGCGGGGTCGACGACGGCGGCGCCGAGGTTGACCACCATGCCGACCTGGATCTCGTCAAAGCTTGCGGGCAAGGCTCAGGGCTCCGGTGAAATGCGAACCAGCAGCTTGCCGTCATGCGCGCCGGTGAACAGCAGTTTCACGGCTTCGGCGGCGTTTTCCAGCCCGTCGACCACATGCGCCTTCCATTTGAGCTGTCCGCTCATCACCGCCGGCGCCAGTTCGGCGATCGCCTCCATGGCGCGCGGGATGAAGTCGATGACGATGAAGCCCCGGATGGTCAGCCGGTGCATCAGGATGCGGCCGAAGTCGGTCGGGCCTGCGGCGACGCCTTCGCTGTTGTAGCCGCTGATCATGCCGCACAGCGGCACGCGGCCGAAGTTGTTCATCCGGCTGATCACCGCGTCCATGATCTCGCCGCCGACATTCTCGAAGTTCACGTCGATACCGTTCGGGCACAGCCGGTCCAGCGCTGCGCCGACGTCCTCGTTCTTGTAGTCGATGGCCCCGTCGAACCCGAGCTCCCCGGTCAGCCAGGCGCACTTCTGCGGACCGCCGGCGATGCCGATGACCCGCGCGCCGCGCATCTTCGCCAGCTGCC
>Ga0315900_10008100_pt1 | contig 13606 bp, 12 predicted proteins | sample LakEriMetagenome_FD_203521 | JGI IMG/M metagenome (GOLD analysis project Ga0315900, IMG submission 203521) | Freshwater fungal communities from buoy surface, Lake Erie, Ohio, United States - Buoy 12 MA114 | ecosystem: Environmental > Aquatic > Freshwater > Lake > Lake biofilm | place: USA: Lake...
CTGGGCGCTCCCGTGACTGAAGACATGAGCTCGAAAAGCAATTCGATGAACAGTCCGCCCAACGCTTTGCAAAGATCGGGGCCTGCGTTCAATATCCCTGGGGCTCGCATCACGGCCATCCTTTCGGAACCGCTCCTTCATTTCTTGCTCATTGGGGCTCTGCTTTTTTGTGCGTACACTTATTTGCAGAATGATACCCGTTCCACCCCGCAAAGTTTCGTTGTTTCTGCGGGTAAGATCGAGCATTTGGCATCGCTTTTTTCACGCACGTGGCAACGACCACCGACTCGCGCGGAGCTCGAAGGACTGATCGACGATTATGTTCGCGAAGAGATCGCCTACCGCGAAGGCATGAAGATGGGGTTGGATCAAGATGACACGATCATTCGTCGTCGTATTCGCCAGAAACTGGATTTTATCGCCGATGATTTGGGTAGCCAAATCGAACCGACCGAAGAGCAACTCACAACGTTTTTGAATGAGACCCCGGACAGCTACCGTATCGACCCTCGGATAACTTTTCGGCAGGTCTTCCTGGACCCTGAGCGTCACGCTTTGGATCTTCAAGAGAGCGTGGCGAAGCTACTGGACACACTGAAATCCGATCCGACGGCCGATGCTTATCAACTCGGAGATCAGACGCTTCTGGAGTATCAGAACGTAGATCGATCGAAACGTGAAGTAGCCAACAATTTTGGGCCACAGTTTGCAGAGGAAATCGTCAAACTCCCCTTACAGCTGTGGCACGGACCAATCCGGTCAGCCTACGGCGTTCATGCCGTGTATATCAGCGAGCGAACGGACGGCCGATTACCCCCTTTGAACGAAGTTCGCGATCTGGTGCGAAGGGACTGGGAACAGAAGCATCGTAAAGATTTGGTCGAGAGCTTCTATCAAGAGCTCATGAAAAAGTACGAGGTCGCCATCGAATGGCCTGACTCACCTGCCGAGGAACCATGATGCGTGGCATGAGACATTGGTTCGCTGTTGCATGCTTGGGTCTGATCGCATGGTTGGGATTGGAATCGTTCACGTTCGCACACGAAGCCAGGCCCGCATATCTTCAATTGAAGCAAACGAACCCGGACACGTTCGACCTGTTGTGGAAAGTACCAGCCCAAGGAGACAATCTACGCTTGGGGCTATACGTGCGATTGCCGGATACGGCGGAGCGATTGAGCGAGTCACATGGCATGTTCGTTGGGGGCGCTTACGTGGAACGTTGGAGGTTTCGAGAGCCGAACGCGTTGGTCGGTTCCACGATTCAGATAGACGGCCTGCGTCACACGCTTACGGACGTATTGGTCCGTATCGAACGCTTAGACGGAACGACTCAGGTCGCTCGCTTGGCGCCGGAGTCCCCTTCACTGAAAGTAACGGCGGCTCCCAGCGGATGGGAAGTGGTCAGCACCTACTTTTGGATCGGCGTTGAGCACATTCTCCTCGGTGTAGATCATCTACTCTTCGTTTTGGGGTTGCTGCTCATTGTCAACACAACGGGTACGCTAATAAAAACGATTACTGCATTTACGATAGCACATAGTATCACCCTTGCGCTTTCCGTCTTTTCCGTGATTCACGTTCCCGATGTTCCATTGAACGCCATGATTGCGCTGAGCATCTTGTTTCTTGGGCCTGAGGTTGTTCGCAAGTGGCGTGGGCAATCGAGCTTTACGATTCGCCATCCTTGGTTTGTCTCGTTCGTGTTTGGATTAATGCATGGAATCGGATTTGCCAGCGGTTTGTCCATGACTGGAATACCGCATGGAGAAATTCCATCGGCTCTTCTGTTTTTTAATCTTGGTGTCGAGGCAGGTCAGCTTGCATTTGTGCTATTGGCCATTTGGGTGGCTATGTCACTGCGCACCCTGGAATGGGATCGGGCATGGTGGGCCAGGCGAATACCTGCTTACGTAGTCGGTTCGCTTGGGGCATTTTGGACGATTCAGCGTTGCCTGATATTGGTGGGGCTTGGATGAAAAACGAGTACGTCGAGTCGAAAATGTTTAGTGCGAAGTACGCTGCCTATCTGAGGCTATCGATCTTCTTATGGCTGGTAATGGCATGTAACAACTACGTGTTTGCCCACGGTGATGGAGAGATTGGTGGAGGATTTGTGTCTGGGATTTCTCATCCAATTCGCGGCATGGATCACGTTGTAGCCATGATGGCGGTCGGATTATGGGGGGCTCAACTGGGGGCTCCCGCCCTTTGGCTCCTGCCAATTGCTTTTCCGCTCGTCATGGCGATCGGGGCGGCGATGAGTTTAATGGGATTTCCATTTCCTGGAGTCGAGATAGGCATCGCTTGTTCGGCGATTGTCTTGGGGTTGATGGTCCTGATGGAGTCCCGACCACCTCTGGCGGTTTCGCTTTTTCTCGTCGCTGCCTTCGCTCTGTTTCATGGGCATGCTCACGGCGCGGAACTTCCCCATGGCCAGAGTGGACTGGCATACAGTCTTGGATTTGTAATGGGTACTGGCTTGTTGCATGCCGTTGGGATAGGCATCGGCTGTATGGGTCACTGGTCTTGGGGTAAGAACTGCTTGCGGGCTGCGGGAGCTTTGGTGATGGTCAGCGGCGTGTACTTCCTGATCTCAAGCTTAGGATACGCTGCCTGATGGGGCCGATCATGAGTCGCCGATTCGTACCGCTGAACGTTCATTGTCTGTTTTGGGCCGCGCTCTTTGCTTCAGTACTATCTCCGAATACTGCTCAGGCACACTTAGTCACTTCGGGCGCAGGCCCCTTCTTTGACGGGGTAGCTCATTTCTTTGTGTCGCTGGATGATTTGTTGGTGGTGGTTGCGTTGGCCTTATTGAGCGGACTTTTGGGAAAGACGGCAGCTCGCGGTTTGGTGCTGGTACTTCCGCTTGCATGGTTTGTCGGTATGGTACTGGGCTTGTCCCGGTCAGACCAGATTGAGGGCAGCGCGTGGGCAACTGCGTTCACCTTATTGGCTGGAGGGCTACTGCTGGCCTTCAGTCCGAAGCTTCCGACGTGGGGGATTGCGACAGTCACGGGCTTGATTGGCCTGGCGCATGGTAGTTGGAATGGTGCCGCGATGAGAGCCACGGAGACCTCGTCAATCGCATCGCTCGGTATCGTGACTGCTGCTGGTATTGTCGCTCTCGTGCTCAGTGCGACGGCGGTATCCGTCCAACAATCTTGGCAGAGGATTGCACTACGAGTCATCGGCAGTTGGGTAGCTGCGTTCGGGGTACTTGCTTTGGCGTGGCACTTTCGGCCGAACGTGTAAATGGATCGGGTGAGCGTAATTGACTTTTTTGAACGTGGAATCAAATGATGACTGAGCTGAGAATACCTAAGGGAAATTGGTTTTTTGTTACGGGGGTCATTCTGGTTTTGTTGGGCGTTGGCTCGATGATTGCCCCAGCGATTGCGGGCAACGCTGTCGTTTATCTCATCGGCGGTTTGCTTTTGCTAACCGGCCTGATCCATTTGATTGCGGGTTGGAAATCCGAATCCTGGCAGGAAAAACTTCCGAATTTGATTCATGGTTTCATCGCCACTTTGGGGGGACTTGCATTGATGGCCCATCCATTCTATGGATTGGCTGCGCTCTCACTTGTTTTGGCAATTTTCTTTGCCGTCGGAGGAACCTGGAAGATATTCTCCTCGTTTTCTTACCGACCGGTACCTGGTTGGATTGCGCTATTGATGAGTGGGGCGTTGGATTTGATTCTGGGGATACTGATTTGGCAGCAGTGGCCTGTTTCAGGTTTGTGGGCCGTTGGAATATTGATTGGAGTCAACTTGTTATCGACTGGGATTGCTTTTGTTGCGCTGGCGATGACCTGGAAACGTACCGTTGATGCCGTGAGAAGCAAAATCGAAGTCGTGAAAGAAAGATTTGCTGACAAGCTCGCGGAATCGGATCAGTAATTTGTTCGGTATTCCACATTTTTGCAACTTTTGAAACATTATTGCGGCGGGAAACATTTTATGACCAATGAAAGTACTCAGCGTGAACTTCCTCGTCACCGACTATGGCAGCCCGTGACCGCGAAGTGGTTTGCGACAGTATTCGGAGTATCACTGGCGTACGCGATTATTCGTTATCACTTGGCGGGCGATGTGCCATGGAGTCACTTCCCCTTGTTCATTGTCAACAAGGCGACCGCGCTTGCCGCTACGATCTTTGTTGCCAGCTCGTATCTTATTGGCAAGTTGATTCGCTGGCACAATCACGATACTCGCACCAAGCTCGTTGTGATCAAGTTTTGCGGGTTGATGGGTTTTTCATTGGCGATTATTCACGCCTTCGCATCGTTTACACTCTTGACGCCCGCCTATTTCGCAAAGTACTTTGCCGCGGACGGTCGGTTCAATGTTCAGGGTGAAATCGCCGTGTTCGCGGGCGTAGTTGCATTGTGGGCGTTGGCATTTCCAGCGATCACCACGTTGCCCATGATGGCCCAGGCGATCGGTGGCATTCGATGGAAACGCAGCCAACGGATGGGGTATGTAAGTTTGATTTTCGTCCTAATGCATCTGATTGCGTTGGGGATACTTGGTTGGATTGCTCCGTATGAATGGCAATGGTGGCTGCCCCCGATTAGTTTGTGGGCCGCCGCCATTGCCACCGTTCCATTGATCTTCAAACTCTCATCGCTAAGTCTCAATCGAAAAGATATACCGTCATGACTCGACACCTTTTCTGGCGCCCGATTCATCGAAACGATTTTTGGTTGTCCGGGCCCCTGCTTTCCTGCCCCTGACGTTTACTTGCCCTAAACACAAGATTGTCAGATGGTGACAGCACGCCAGTGGCCTGCTGGCCACCCCCGAGTCTAGGAAAGTGAGTTTGAAGCCACTCCAAGATGATCACCAGGTTCGTTCAACCATGCAAATTGCAATCACAAGCTTCAGGAATCGCGTGCTTGAACCCAACGAGCGTATCTCGGAGGTTCTTTTTGGACTGATTATGGTGCTTACAATGACTGGCTCACTCAGTGTGGCCGATGAGAGCCAAAACGAAGTTCGAACGATGCTTATTGGCGCAGTTGGGTGCAATATCGCCTGGGGTATCATTGATAGTGTCATGTACCTCCTGAGCTGCCTAGCTGAAAAGGAACGTGACCTGACTATCTTGCGGACCGTGCGCCAATCGAGCGATCAGCAAACGACGCAGCAACTCATCGCCAGTTCTTTGCCATCTGTGGTCGCCTCAATCCTGCAACCTTCAGAATTCGAAGCGATTTACTTGCGTCTAAAGCAATCGCCCAATCCGATCGAGCAACAGCGGCTGCAGAAGAATGACTATCTGGGAGCCCTTGGGGTATTTCTGTTGGTGTTCTTTTCTATGTTTCCAGTCGTAATTCCGTTCCTCTTTTTCCACGATGCGGATGTGGCGCTGCGAGTTTCAAACGGTGTCGCCATTCTCATGCTTTTCTTAACGGGTTATGCGTACGGAATCTGTGTCCACCGCCGACCTTTGTTGACGGGCATAGCAATGGTCATCCTCGGAAGCCTTCTCGTGGGATTAACGATGGCGCTGGGTGGTTAATCTCATCCACAGCTCGCAAGTCCCTGAACTTAACCGCAGCAGCACCTGGCCGAAATTACATAGACACCCGAGTGCCCACGGGAGGCGATCTCTATAGTGCGCCCAGCGGCCAAGTTCCAACCTTTCTCGTAGCGGCATCGAAGGACAGCTTGAGCGGTAATCTCGATTGGATCCGAATCATCGAAGGTTGGCGCGACAAACAAGGGAGCTTTCCCGACTATGACGAACAAACTCCCACGGCAAAGATAGTCTGGGGTTGAGGGGGTTGAGTTGGCCTGGGTTTCTTAGCAATTTTGCATGACTGCTACAAACGAACTTCGAGACGGCAATCTTCAATCTGAATCTCCAGATCGTATGTTTGCGTCCAGGCTGGCCGCCCGAAAGGCTGAAAGGAGTATCGTGTCTTTCGGCTGACCTTTTAGGACGGAACCTATTAAATGTCGTTGCAGTTTAAAAACGCCTTTTGCCGGGCTCGCATCCTGTTAGCCGCGTTGATTGCGGTATTGGTCTTTGGCCAAGAGACGACCGTTGTTTCCTCCCTTGTCGCGTCGGAAGTCCAATCCGAGCCGGAAACGTCGCATAGGGTGGCGGGGCCGCTGCTCGAACGTCCCAAATTGACTGGTGATTGGCTCGGTACACGTTCGTTCATGAGTGACAGTGGGTTCACTTGGGATATTCACAACACGAACTTCTATTCGGGAGTAGCCGCAGGAGGGCTGGAACAAACGTTTCAGTATCGCGGGCGAAATGATATTCTTCTGAACATCAACGGTGAGAAAGCGGGACTTTGGCAGGGATCCTTTGTCGATTTACATGCAGAATCGGTGTTCGGCACCAACATCAACCAATCTGCGGGGACTTTGGTACCAATCATATTGGCGGAGTCGGTCCCGATCGCAGACGGATCCGTCACGGCCCTTACTGGCGTCAAATTTACTCAAGCGCTAAGCGAAACGGTCATGGTATATGGGGGAAAACTCAACACGCTCGATGGGTTTGGCCAACCTTTCACCGGAGGTGCGGTTGGTCAAGATGGATTCATGAATACGCACTTACTATTCAGTCCGGTTTTGGCTCGTACCTTTCCTTATTCGACTTTTGGCGCCGGACTTTTAGTCGTCAATAGCGATCAAGACTGGCTGTTCAACTTCAATGTATATGACACGAACGATACACCGACCGTGAGTGGGTTCGAAACGTTTTTTGACAATGGCGTTTCGCTGGTCGCTGGTATAAATCTACCGACCTCCTTTTTTGATCGGCTGGGTCATCAAACGCTCTTTGTAACCTACAGCACCGGTTCTTATTTGAATCTCGAAGCATCTGCGTATTACGACCCGGGAGTTGGGTTGGTTCTCCCAAGCGCCCGAACGCGAGGGTCGCAATCGATCGTATACGGATTTGATCAAGCCATCTTCGTTGCGGAAGATGATACAAAAAGGTCCTGGGGAGTGTTTGGAAACCTCGGTTTAGCCGACACGAATCCCAGTCCATTCCATTGGAGCGCCAGTATCGGAGTAGGCGGGGCCAGTCTTGTTCCTCGACGCGAACGCGATACGTTTGGCATCGGATACTTTTACCTAGGCGTTAGCGACTCCTTGAAGCAGTTAGCGCCCCAGGTGTTGCCAATACAAGATGAGAGTGGGTTTGAGGGCTTTTACAATATCGCAGCAACGCCTTGGTGCCACATTACGGCAGACTTGCAAGCGGTAACGCCAAGCCGGCAACGTGCTGACGACTTGCTATTGTTTTCCCTTCGCGCGAAGTTCGATTTCTAACACTCGAACCAATTACTTCGTTGCCGCGCGATCCGCTTCTATGACTTGGTAAACCATTTCGTAGGGGGCGGGGCTAACGCCATATTCAATACTTTGATAGGGCCGTTCGAGAACAGCTATCAGCAAGATCAACGCACCAAGAAAGAAAGATAGTATTCCGCCAAGAAAAAGGTGTGTCTTCAGCGGCATTTCGAACATCCACATCAAAACAAAGTTGATGATCGTGCCGACGATCAATACGTACCACATCACTGTCGGAATTCCGGCAAGAGCAGCGTAGCGCCGCTTTCGTCCGTGCTCCGCCATTGCCTCGAAGTGCTTGACGGCTTGCGTTTGAATGAGCTCCGCTTTGCGGGAGTCCGCGTTAAAATCAAGAATCGCAACGCGGATCAATTCGATTTGAGGAATGGAGTCTTGCGGAACAACCCCTTGTCGTAATTGAGGCCATTCCTTTTCGATAATGAACTTGCAATAAACGCTGAGCTTTGTCTTTAGATCTTCGCGAGTGGGGTCAGAAAAACCGGAGACGTCTCGATAGAGCGCCAGAATCGAGGAAGCTTCACTCGAAGCTTCTGCCTCGACTTCACTCAAGGTTTCGTAAGCAGAAACGGTAACTAAGCCGAGCAATAAACCGTACAAGACACCGAATGCAGACATGATGGTGCCCACGATCGTATTGTCGCTGCCGCCGTACTTGAAGCAAAATCGCAGTACGAAGCAACCGATCCAGTAAACACCAACAAACACAATTGCCGTAAAGGTTTCTAAAAGAGCGATCGGCAAGTCATACATTCCATCCAGCATTGGTTACTCTCAATTTCTTGGCTAGGTGGTCAGGACGCTAATTTCAATCAGTTGTACCATAACGTATCAAGGACTGATCAAAATACAAAAACCCAGTTCGGAAATCTTTGTTGAGCGATCGAGATGTACAGGGATTGGTCGGGATGGCTCATGGCAAGGGCGGAGGTGATACCAACTGAATTCACCCATGGAGAAGTCTGACATTGAACATTGTGGTACGCTTTTGTCGACGGCAAACAAGGCACAACATATAATTATGCCACCGGCCTCTCGTTTTATCCCCGGAGCGCTCAGCACCTCAAAATCTCGATCGATACGACTTACATCGACGGCAGCCCAGTCAACAGTACGGGAAGCGACATTCTCGTTGGCGATGACGGGCCATTAGTTCGCACCCAATTTCATGTTGTCTTTACCTCCAATGACTGCGTAAGCAAGCAACTCCCGCAGAATTCAAGGCTTCCGTTACCCGCTTGAGCCGGTCCTTTACGTTTTCCACGGCGCGTTCAATTCTTTCCCATAATGCATCACCAACATGCTTAATCTCGACCATATCAACCTACTCCAGGATTGTACTCGGTCTGCAAGGTCGATGGGGTAATTAGAGTGGCGCATTTAGCATTCTCGCAAAATCCTCAACGAAAGAATCCGCGATTGGAAAGCCCCAGCTTCATGCGACGCTTCCCAGTCCTATTCTATTTTGCCTATACGTTAGAAAGTCGCGTTTACCCGTAAACCGTAAACAATTGCTTCGTCGGCGAGAGCGCTAGCTTCAGGCTTAATGTATTGAATGTCTGGGCTGATGGCGCACCAAGGAGTCATTTGAAAGCTATAAAAAGACTCGACGCCGGTTCCATCTCGCGGGCCAAACAAGGCTCGAGGAATTGGCCCAAACTCGTCGCTTGCCCCAACGTAGTACCAACCCAGTCCAAACTTGTCTCCGCGTTTTCGTCCGACAGGGCTGTAGCCACCAAGACCCGCACTCAAAAAGTAACGGATGGGCGTTGGATTCCCATCGCTGATCGAGGCACGACCAAACAGTCCCCACCCACGCGACGGGTCATCCGCGTATTGAACGAGATACTGGTCCCCACCTACGTAGATCGTGTACGAATCGGCAATCGTTTGAAAGCCTGGAACCACAGGTTGTGGGTAGACGCCTGGCGGTGGCTCATTGAATCGAAGATCGGTCAGATCCCTGTGTTTCCAAAGGCCGCCCACATGCGTTTCACCTTTCTTATCAAAGAAATTGGTGTTCACTTTGATTTCGGTCCCGACGATAACTCCCTGCGAGAATAAGTCATCTAGATTGAAGAAGTCCCGCGTACGATCTTGAGGATCCAAAACGAAAGCGGTCATTCTGCCCCACTCGCGAGGCAGAACCATCCCTGCAGTGAATGAGCTGTAAGGCAACCCCAACAGAAAGGCGGGGTTCGCAACGAGTGCTTGATTCATAAATTGAGTCGTACCGTCTCCACCCGCAAAATCGTCTTGGTCTAGACCTCCCAACACATCGATCTTACCTGCATACAGAACAAATTCCTTCGAGAGAGGCTGGGTAAAGACAAAGTTGCTCAGGAAAAGATCGCCGGGATCGTTAGGTACTGGAGGAGTTGCAGCTGCGAAGACTGCAGGTGGAAAAGCTCCCGTTCGAAGTGATACGTTGCCATACTCTCCATACCAGTGTTCGGCTCGTGCCAGCAACGTGCCCTTAGGCAACCCACCGAACTTTTCGAGATCAAACAGCAGATCATACTCGCCCCGTCCCGTGTATTTGAACGTATCGCCAAGTCCCAGGAGTGGCGTCGGCGGTGGGGTGTTTATTCCTCCATCAACACCGAACGCGAAATGCGTGGAGCGTCCTGCAAACGTTATCCCCGATTCCTTGAGAGCAGTTCGTCGACCGCCCCAATCCCCGGTCAATGTATCGCGTGTCCAAAGTGAATTAGAACAAGCGGAATTCGAAAAAGCATCGCAACTCCCACTATTGGAATCGCAGTTCGTGACAACCGGAGCGCCATTGGCATTCGGAGACTGGAACGAATTGTCACAGCTCAGAATCTCCTGAGCAAAGGTCACTTGCTGCAAGGAAAAACTAGTTTGGGAAGACAGGACTGCGGCCGCGACCAGCAATCGGATACGAGTCTTGGATACACACATTTTTGGAATTCCCTGAGATAAGCCGAGCATCAAGCGGCAAATCCATTTGCCGAATCCTAACGCACGCTGTGTTTGTTCTCGTCGCGATGGTTTCACTTCTCGCAGTAAACTTGCGAGTTTGACGGCATCCATTTAGAATTCAGGCACAACATCCCTGTAATCGTTAAAGCTCGTAGTTTGGACACATAGCCTCGAGCAGACCAAACGCCTTTGGAGAGTGTGATGAGCCAGGTCGGTCATCAAAACGAGGTGGTGACCTGAGTCCGTATCAGCAGCCCTGATTGCCCAACCACGAAGCCAGTGCGATTTTGATCGGCCGGAGAACCTTCTAACCACGCAGTGTCGAATGTGTAGCGTAGGTTGCTTTTTCCCTTGAGCACGAACCAGTTGGCTCCTCCTGCGATCTCGGTCCCCGAGCCGTAGGCACCGGTAACAAACGAGTTCCGCGAGTATAGTTCGACTTTCTGCGGTACAATAAAGTAACCTCCCTGCACCAACCCACCGTACGTTTCGAGAGTGCTTACGGGAAGCGGACCATTTCCCCGTAGGTTTGATAAGCCCTGACGATAAATCTCAGTTGACAGGCTGAGCCCTCGATATTTATAGGCAAAATCGATCGCCATGAGGGACAGTTGAAATTCCTGCAAGGTCACACCTGGAGCTAGTGCCCCGGTCTGTGTGATCAGTGTCCCATCCGAGAGTCGCACCGAAGTGTTCTCCGGATAATCACTAGCTTGGCTACCCTTCTCCAAGGTGTAGGTGAAACTGCCACCTAATCGCACTGCGGCGTCCCGATGGTTTTCGATATCCGAGTACCCTCGACCAAAATCACCCCATGGCTCCCACCATATCGACTCTGAACCACAGAACCGATTGTTGAGCTCTCGGGAATTCAGGTTCAGTGTATTGAAACCATTCGATAGCATCGCGTGGTATTTGAACGCTTCTACGGGTTCACCCGTGAACCAAATTCCTTGGCTCAGACTAGGCCGGAAAAAAGTGGTCGCCATAGAACGATCCGGCCCCTCTTGGGCATCGAAAGAACTATGAAGCCATTCGCGAGAGCCAGGAACTTTATTCTGTCCAACGTGCGCTTGAAACCCACGGCTAAAGCGGTAGCTCAAAGCAAAAGCGCGGAACCCAATCGGGTTGTTATTGACGGTGTTGTAATCGATGTTGAGCAGGTACGACAAATCCGGCATCAGTGTGTTTCCAGAGAAGATCAGCCGACCGCGAGGAATCGCGAAGTTTGTGCTACTGAAAATCGGACTGGTGTTACCCGAACTGTCGACCCAGGATTCCTCATCCCTCAGGAATCCCGTGTAGCGAAACGTGTTCTGATGATTGACCTTCATCGAAAACGGAGACTTGTCGAGCTTCTTCGGCCGAATCACGATTCCGTTGTCGTACATCGCATAGTACTCAGCGGGATTTTGCGGCATCGAATCGGCTTGGACATTATCCGCAGTGGTGCCCCAGTCTGCTACTTCAGCATACTCCAAAAGAGGAATCGAGGATGGTTCTTGAAGTGCTCGGAGTGTTTGGACCTCCTCCGACAGTCGAGCGTTCTCATCGATAATCGACTGGAGCGTTTGCTCGATCCGATTGAGTTCCGGCACCGTTTGAATTGAGGGCACCCCAGAATCAGGCGGGTCGGCTCTCGCTGTTCCCGCCATCCAAACCAATGCAATCGCCAGCATCGACCGAGCTCTCAAGACCGCTGATTTAGCAATATGGCATTCTTGCCTTTGCATATTGCGAAACCTCATGCTCGTCGCTGAGCGTTTGAGCCGCCATCTTATGCTCAGCCGAATCACCGTGTGCCACCAGGCATAGAACTGCAAATCCAATGTTTCAGCGAGAGGAACCCGTACGCGCGTTCCCACAGCACAATTTATCCGCTTTTTATCCGTAGTCATCTTTATCGGCAGTGATGTCCGGTTGGATGAGTGGAAGTGGAAAGAGGGAATAAAGGGGCCGGCAGCTCTTTGTTCAAGAACCGAAGCCGCTTTTTCAAGTCAATTGAAAACCAATGGCTTGCTAGCAATACTCGTTTAGCATGTTGACTTTTGATGGCACAACCTGACTTTGCCCCTAGTCTTGTTAGTTTGTTTTTGCCTTCGATTTGGATTTTGGGAGAAACTGCTTCACCAACTGAATGCAAAGGACCACGAGCAATCCGATGAGTATTCCGACAGCACCGTCTAGTAGCATACTGGTGGGAGTTTTCAGAATTGGAATAGAGTGTTCTACATGGTGCAGGATCGGTTCGATCGCATCATGAATCCATTTCACTTTGTGCACCAAGATTCCCCCTCCGACGAGAAACATCGCCGCTGTTCCTGCAATGGAAAGGCCTCGCATCAAGTACGGAGAGCCCTGCAATATCAAAAATCCAATGGACCGAGCCATGCCTTTCGTACGAGACATCCATACGCCCAAGTCATCGAGTTTTACGATGCCTGCCACCAGTCCATAAACACCGATCGTCATGACCAGGCCAATCGCACTTAACACTCCTATCTGTGTCACAATCGGTGAGCCTGCTACGACTCCAAGGGAGATAACGATGATCTCCGCAGACAAGATGAAATCGGTTCGAATCGCCCCTCTAATCTTTGTCTTCTCGGCTTGAACCACATCGATTTCAGGAGTCGCGATAATCTCATGATGCGACTTTTTGTGTTCCTCCTCTTCGTCGTGAGAATGAAGAAACTTATGAAGGATCTTTTCGACTCCTTCGAAACACAAAAATCCGCCACCAAAGATCATTAACGGGTCGATCGCCTTCGGAAAATAGTAGCTCAATAACAAAGCGACAGGAATCAGAACAACTTTGTTAAGGGCCGAACCTTTCGCGACAGAAAAAACGATCGGAAGTTCGCGATTCGCGTCTACTCCCGAAACTTGCTGCGCATTGAGAGCCAAGTCATCACCGAGAACACCTGCTGTTTTTTGGACTGCCACTTTCGTCATGGCGGAAACATCGTCCAATATGGTGGCAATATCATCTAAGAGAATAAAGAATCCGGACGCCATGCTTTGTTCGGTGCTTTCTAATTCGGTAGTTGATTACTTGGACAGGCGGGAAGACTGTCCTGTGATATTGAGTTAAGGTAGGGCAATAAGAGTTAGAGTAGCAGGACATTGACAGGTTGGAAGCCTATCCCACTTGGAAGCCCATGCAATGCTTATTGTATCGTGATTTGCTGCAGCAGTTCGGTGCGATTTGTAAGCGTTTTGTAGCCAAGTCGCGTTTTAGCTGACTCAATGTTGAAGTAGTGATCCACCCCGAGTTGTTTCGCAACAAATCGCGTCATCGGGGGTTCGGTGTG
>Ga0315900_10008102_pt1 | contig 13604 bp, 11 predicted proteins | sample LakEriMetagenome_FD_203521 | JGI IMG/M metagenome (GOLD analysis project Ga0315900, IMG submission 203521) | Freshwater fungal communities from buoy surface, Lake Erie, Ohio, United States - Buoy 12 MA114 | ecosystem: Environmental > Aquatic > Freshwater > Lake > Lake biofilm | place: USA: Lake...
GACGGCAGCGACGTCGCGGCCGCCTACGAGGACGCGGTGTCGCGGCTGCTCGGCGAGCAGCGGCCCCTGCGCTTCGTCACCGAGCCCAGGAAGGGCTTCTTCGCCCGCATGTTCGGAGGCTGAGATGGGACTGCTCGACCTGTTCCGCCGCAGCACGCCCTCCGCGAGCGTCGCCAAGGAGCGGCTGCGCATCATCGTCGCCCAGGAACGCAGCCAGCGCGGCGGGCCGGACTACCTGCCGCTGCTGCGCCGCGAGCTGCTCGAGGTGATCCGCAAGTACGTGAACGTCGATCCGGACGCGATCCAGATCAACCTCGAGCGCGAGGAGGGCCAGGAAGTGCTGGAATTCTCGGTCGCGCTGCCCGAGAAGCCGCGGCCGCAGGGCGCCTGAGCCGCCCCCACCCGGCCGGCGCCCGCGGTCGCGGACGCCGGCGCCGGGCCGCTCAGAGCCCGGCGGTGGACGTACCGCCGAAGCGGTACTGCACCTCGAGGCCGACGTGGCGCACGTTCGTCTCGACCTGCACGCCGCTGTAGAAGGCCTTTTCGTACGAGTTCGTGAAGAACCGCTCGTCGAAGAGGTTCTCGACGTAGGCCGTCGCCTTCCACCGCTCGCCCTCGACGCCGAACCGCACGTTCACGACGCCGTAGGAAGGCGCGATGAACGGGAAGAACTCGTAGCGCAGCGCGAAGGTGTTCGAGAGCTGCGAGCTGCGGCGATTCCACTCGACGCGCGCGAAGCCGTCGTAGCCGAACACGGGCGCCGAGTACTCGCCGTGGGCGCCGAGCGTCCACCGCGGCGCGTTGATCAGGCGCTTGCCCGACGCGTCGATGAAGGCGCCGTCGATGAAGGCCCGCTGCCAGCGCCCGTAGGTCGCGTCCAGGTAGCCGACGCTGGCGCCGAGGCGGAGCTGGTCGCTCGCCGCCATCTGCGTCGAGAAGTCGATGCCCTTGACCGTCGCCTTCGAGGCGTTGTCGATGCCCGTCGCACCGAGCAGCTGCCCAGTGACCGGGTTGATGAACTGGAAGCGCACGAACTGCTGCACGTTCTTCCAGTCCATGTAGAAGGTCGAGAGGTCGACGCGCAGGCGGCGGTCGAGCAGTTCGCCCTTCCAGCCGAGCTCGTAGTTCCAGAGTTCTTCGGGGTCGAACTCGTTGCGCAGCTGCACCGTGCCGGTGGTCTGCGTGCCGCCGGCCTTGAAGCCCTTGGACGCGGTTGCGTAGAGCAGCTGGCCCGGCAGCGGCTGCCAGCTCAGCGTCGCGCGCGGCGAGAAGTCGTTGAACGAGCTGCTGCGGTTGTTCGTGCCGGTGACCGCGCCGTTCGAGCGGCTCTGGCCGACCGTCCGCACGTCCTCCGTGGAGTAGCGGCCGCCGAGGATCAGGTTCAGCGAGTCCGTGAAGTGCCACGTCGCCTGGGCGAACACCGCCCAGTACTCGTTCGTCGTGTCCGAGTTCGTGCCGGTGACCTCGACGCCGGCCGGCCGGTTCAGCGGGCTCTGCGTGCCGTGGAAGGTGGGCTGGATCAGCACGCCGCGATCCTCGCCGACGAACGCCCCGATGCTCCACTCGAGCCGGCGCTCACCGCGGGACTGCAGGCGGATCTCGCCGCTCTTCGACTCGCGCTCGATCAGCAGTTCCTCGTAGAACGCGTCGATGCTGCCGCCGTCCACGTCGCCGAAGTTGTAGACCTCGGACTCGAGCGAGCCGCCGACGATCGTCAGCGTCATCGCGTCGAAGTCGTAGGTCGCCCGCGTGCTGACGTAGTCGAACGACGAGCCGACGCTCTGCGGCCGGTTGAAGTTCACGCGCGTGGTGTTGTCCGGGAAGAAGCCCACGCCGTCCGGGTTGGCGATGAAGCCGGTGCGGCCGCCGTAGTAGACGTTGCGCCAGGTCTGGGTCAGGAAGCCGGTCGGCACACCGACGCGCATGCCCTCCTCGCCCTCCATCGTGCTGTAGTTCAGGTCCCAGGTCAGGCGGTCGGTGGGCTTGAAGCGCAGCGTCGCGCGCGCGGCGTCGAACCGGCCGTCGTTGCCGCCGCCCACCGGGTGGATGTTCTCGATCCAGCCGTCGGTGCGGCGCGTCTGGGCCGAGGCGCGCAGCGCGAGCTTCTCGTCGACGATCGGCGCGTTGACGATCGCGTGCACGCCCCACGAGCCGTAGTTGCCGACGCTCGCGCCGACTTCCGACGCCCACTCGTTGGTCGGCTTGCGCGTGATCACGTTGATCGCGCCGCCGACGGCGTTGCGGCCGAAGTAGGTGCCCTGCGGGCCGCGCAGCACCTCGATGCGCTCGATGTCGAGGATCTCGGGATTGCTGGTGCCGACCGCCACGCTGAACTCATCGATGTAGAAGCCGTAGGGCGACTGCCGCGAGTCGGCGAACGGGTTCAGCTGGTTGGACACGCCGCGCATCGACACTTCCTTGCGGTCGCGCGAGCCGAGCGAGACGAAGCTGACGTTCGGCACCTGGGCCAGCACGTCCTCGACGCTGTCGACGTTCTGCCGCTGCAGAGCCTCGCCGCCGATCGCGCTCACGGCGATCGGCACCGTCATCAGCGACTCCTCGCGGCGCTGCGCGGTGACCACGATCTCCTCGAGAGTGCCGGCTCCCGCGCCGTCCTGGGCGTAGGCAGGCCCCGCGGTGCCGGCGCCGGCCGCGAGCGCGAGTGCGACGGCGAGGCGGACGGCGGGGCGAGAGGGTGCGGCGGTCATGGCGAGGGTCTCCGGTCGGGCCGCGGACGGCGGCGGCGGTTACTGGTGGAAGCCTGGGAAGGAGTGGCGCGGCGCGTCGATCAATCGGTCCAGCACTGCGGATCGAGCGGACCCTTCGCGGGGTCGAGCGCGGCGCGCACGAGGACGATCGAGGCGATGCGGTCGCCGCGCAGCTCCGCGTGACCCGCGGCCAGCATGCAGCTGGCCTTGCCGTCGCGGCGGCTGCGGATCACGTGGTAGGTGTAGATGCGGTCGCCCGCCTGGAACACCTGCTTGAAGGGCACGACGATCTCGACCTGCCCGCCGCCCGACTGGATGCGCGTGAAGTGGCTGGCCCAGCCGTCGACGCCGCGGATGATCTCACGCCCGTCGATCACGAGGGTCGCGTCCGGGGTGAACCACCTGGAGAAGCCCTCGGCGGTGTAGCCTCCGGGCACCAGGAACGTCGCGTTCCACCACTGGAAGAAACGCGACAGCGTGTCGGACGGACCGGCCGCCGCCGTCGGGGCGGCCGCCGTGGCCGCCTGCGCGTGCGTGACCCCGGACGGAAAAAGCGCCACCAGGGCGAGCAGCGCGAAGGCGCCCGCCCAGGCTCTGTTCGAGTCCATAGATTCAGCCCCCTGCGGACCGCCGGGCCTCTTTACGCACGCCCAGGGAGTGCGCCGGGCCGGCTCGTCCGGAAACGGGAGTCTCTGGCAGCCCGCGGCGAGTTGCAACCGCCACAAGCCGAAACGACCGCGGATCGCGGCGGGCAGGCAGCGGCGCGGACCGGCCGCCGGAAGGCCCGACCCGCCTCAGCCCGCGGTCGCGATCCAGCGCTCCACCTTCCGCTCCAGCACCGCGAGCGGCAGCGCGCCCGTGTCCAGGACCTGCCCATGGAAGGCCTTCACGTCGAAGTGCGCGCCGAACTTCGCGCTCGCGCGCTCGCGCAGCTCGCGGATCTTGAGCTCGCCCGGCTTGTACGCACAGGCCTGCCCGGGCCACGAGATGTAGCGGTCGATCTCGACCTCGACGTCGCGGCGCGCCATCGACGTGTTCGCCAGCATGTAGTCGATCGCGCGCTGCCGGCTCCACTGCTGGGCGTGCAGGCCGGTGTCCACCACCAGCCGCACCGCGCGGAGCATGCCCATGTCGAGGTGGCCGAAGTACTGGTACGGATCCGTGAACATCCCGAGCTCGCGGCCGAGCGACTCCGCGTAGAGCGCCCAACCCTCCGAGTAGGAGGTCAGACCACCGAAGCGGAGCATCGCCGGCAGCGACGGATCCTCCAGCACCAGCGTGATCTGGAAATGGTGCCCGGGGATGCCCTCGTGCAGCGTCAGCGTCTCGAGGGTCGGGATCGGCCGCGTGTTCAGCATCGCCATGTTGAACCACAGCACCCCGGGCGTGACGCCGTCCGGCGGACCCGGCCGGTAGTAGCCGGTGCCGCGCTGGCCGCCGATCGCCGGCAGGCCGCGCACCACGAACGGCGCACGCGGGCTGCGCGCGAACAGCCGCGGGACGCCCGCCCAGATCCGCGCCTCGATCGCCTCGAACTTCGCGATCAGGTCCTCGGGCTTCGCGAAATAGAACTTCGGATCCGTGCGGATGTGCTCGAAGAAGGCCGGCAGGTCGCCCGCGAAGCCGACCTCGCGGCGCGTCGCCTCCATCTCGCGGCGGTAGCGCTCCACTTCGCGCAGACCGGTGTCGTGCAGCTCTGCCGCGCTGACCGGCAGCGTCACGTGGTGCTCCAGCGCCGCCGCGTACAGCTCGAGGCCGTCGCGCATCGACCAGAGGCCGGGGCCTTCGGGCGCGCGAGGCAGGTAGGTGTCGCGCAGCCAGTCGCGCAGCCGCGCGTAGGCCGGCAGCACGGTCCGCTCCGTCGCGCGACGGTACTCGCGCTCGAAGCGCTCGCGCTGCGCGGCCGTGAACGCTGCAGGCATCTTCGCGACCGCGGCGTAGAACGGGCTCTGCTCCACCGACTGCGCGAGGAAGGCCTCGCACTGCGCGATCACCTGCCGGACGATCACCTGCGACTGCACGTGACCGGAGCGCAGGCCCTCTTCCAGACCGCGCACGAGCGAGCCGAGATAGCCCGCGAAACCCTCGAGCCGGCGCAGGCCGGCCGCGTAGTCGGCCTCGGAACCGAACGGTGCGCCGGCGCCCGAGACGAAGTCCGGCAGCTGCACGTGCAGGCCGGAACTCGCGTTCAGTGGCGCGGCGCGCTGGACGCGCCAGCGGCCGGAGCGGAAACGCTCGAGCTCGCGGGCCGTGCGGTAGTCGAAGACTTCGTAGGCGATGCGGTCCACCGGCGCGAGCACCCGCGGGTCGATCGCGCGCAGGCCCGCGAGATCCTGCTCGGCGCGCAACCGGCGGCCGTCGAAGTACGCTTCCGACAGCGGGTCCACGAACGGCGGGTCGCCCGGCGCGCGCGCGGCCGCGCTGCGCGGCATCGGCTCCAGGCGGTCGAACGCCGCCTCGCTGGCGTCGATCAGCGTGCGCAGACGACGGCCGGCGTCACGCGCCGCGGCCGCGTCGTGACCCGCGGCGCCGCTCGTCCCGGCGTCCGCGGTGCCGCCCGCCGCAAGCGACTCGGCAGCCGGCGCCCCACCCGCAACCCACGGCGCGACGGCCGCGGCGGACAGCAGTCGTAGGGCCTCGCGGCGGGACTTACTCGCGCTCATGACGCTGCCTCGGTTCTGAACGACCCGTCGGATCGACCACCAGGATCGCCCCCTGCGAGCGCCCCCTGCGAGCGTCGGATCGTAACGGGAAAGCCGCGCATGGACCGCACGGCACGAGTTCTATACCCTCGCGCGAATCGCTGCCGCAAGGGGGCCTTTCGAATGCCGTTCGCCGCCGCCAGTCCGGTCGCGCACCTGCGCGCGTGCGCCTCGCTGCTCCTGCTCGCGCTGACCGCCGCGCCCGTCGTCGCCCAGGACGCGCCGGCTCCCGTCGTGCGCGTCATCACCGGCGCGAACGTCGTGAACCTGGAGGGTGGTCCGCACGTGCGCGACGCCGTGGTCGTGATCACCGGCGAACGGATCACCGCGGTCGGCCCCGCCGGCCAGGTCGCCATTCCTGCGAACGCCCAGCGGCTCGCGCTGCCCGGCAAGTGGCTGATGCCCGGCCTGATGAACATGCACACCCATTTCGGGCTGAAGCTGCCGGGCGCGACCGGCGCGGCACTCGCGAACGAGACCGACTTCGCGCTGTCGCTCAGGATGCTCGACAACGCCAAGAAATCCCTGTGGTCCGGCACCACCACCGTGCGCACGCCGGGCGAGCAGCGCGACGCGATCTTCGCGCTCAAGAACTCGATCGACCGCGGCGAGCACCCGGGGCCGCGCATCTTCCCCGCCGGCCGCGCGATCGTCCCGACCGGCGGCCACAGTTCCGAGCCGGTGTTCGACGGCATCGACGGCGCCGACGAGGCGCGCCACGAGGCGCGGCGCCAGATCCTGCTCGGCGCGAAGTGGATCAAGATCATGATCTCGCGCGGCATCGCGAGCACCGGCAACATCGCCGCCTCCGACATGACGCTCGAGGAGATGCGGGCGGTCACCGACGTCGCGCATCGCCAGGGCGTGAAGGTCGCCGCGCACACCGGCTCGCCGCAGGCGACGCTCGAGGCGCTCGAGGCCGGCGTCGACAGCTTCGAGCACGGCTACTTCCTGACGGAAGACGTGTTCCGGAAGATGAAGGAGAAGGGCGCCTGGTACGTGCCGACCATCGTCGTCAGCCAGGCCGGCGCGCAGGAGTTCTTCAGGAAGATCGGCTCGCCGCCGTTCTACCTCGCGCGGGTGCAGATGGTGGGCAGGAGCCACTGGGCGGCGCTGCAGGCCGCGATCCGCACCGGCGTGAACGTCGCGATGGGCAGCGACCAGTTCCCCTACGAGCCGAACGAGGGCACGGTCGCGTCCGTGCGCGAGATCGAGCTGTACCACGAGGCCGGCATGACGCCGCTGCAGGCGCTGCGCACCGCGACCGTCAACACCGCGCGGATGCTCGGCGCGGAGCAGGACCTCGGCGCGGTCGCGCCCGGCAGGTACGCGGACCTGATCGCGCTCGACCGCGATCCGACCCAGGACATCCGCGCGCTGCGCACGATCTCGGTGGTGATGAAGGGCGGCGAGATCGTCCGCCACGACGCGGAGCCGTCGCTCGTCACGCTGAACGTGCTGAACTGAGTCCGCCATGGCCTCGAACGCGCCGCGGCGCACCTACCGCTGGCTGCTGGTCCTGCCGTTCGGCTGGCAGGTCGGGCTCGCACCGCTCGTCGACGACGTGCAGCTCACGCCGTTCCACCTGCCGTTCCCGATGTTCTGGCAGATGGCCGGCATCGTGTTCACCACGCTCGTGATCGCGGTGGTGTTCGCGCTCGACCGCAGGCTCGGCCCGGACCCCGACGACCCCGACGGCGGCACGCCGTGACCCTGGCGATCACGCTCGCGATCGTGCTCGGCACGATGCTCGGTGCGCTCTACTACGGGCACCGACAGGCGCGCGCGCACACGATGGGCGAGTGGGCGGTCGGCGGCCGCCGCTTCGGCTCGTGGATCTTCTGGTTCGTCAACGCCGGCGAGATCTACACCACCTTCGCGGTGCTCGGCATCGCCGGCTACGCGTGGGCCTACGGCGCGCCCGCCTACCTCGCCTTCACCTCGGTGTCGCTCGCCTCCGCGCTCGGCTACTGGCTGATGCCGAAGATCTGGGCCGCCGGCAAGCGTCACGACCTGGTCACGCAGGCGGACTTCTTCGAGCGCCACTACGGGTCGACGTGGCTCGCGGTCGTGGTCGCGCTGGCCGGCATCGCGGCGCTGGTGGTCTACGTGCAGATCCAGATCACCGCGCTCGCGATGATCGTGCGGCTCACCGTGGGCCCGGCGATCTCGCCGCTCGAGTCCGCGCTGGTCGCGGCGCTCGTGATGCTCGCGTTCGTCTACGTCGCGGGCCTGCGCTCCGCCGCGTTCGCGGCCGGCATCAAGGACGTCCTGATGATCGTGCTGGTCGTGGCGCTGTCGCTGACGGTGGCGTCGAAGGTCGGCGCGAGCTCGATGCTCGACGTCTACCGCCTCGTGCAGGTCGAGCACCCGGGCATCGGCGACTTCCCCGGCCTCAAGCCCGAGGCGGGCCTGACGAGCACGTGGCTCGTGACGGCCGCGCTGAACGTCGCGCTGGGCACGTGGATCTTCCCGCACATGTTCCAGCTGATCTACTCCGCGGGCAGCATCACCGCGATCCGCCGCAACGCGGTCTGGCAGCCGCTCTACTCGCTGTCGTACTTCTTCATCATCCTGCTGGGCTTCGGCGCGCTGCTGGCCGGCACGCAGCCGCCGGGCGGCGACCCGAACGCGGTGCTGCTGCAGTTCGTGACCGACGAGTACCCGGCCTGGGCCGTCGGCCTGCTCGCCGGCACCGGCTGCCTGCTCGCGCTGGTGCCGGGTTCGATCCTGCTGCTGGGCGCGGCGTCGATCTTCGGGCGCAACGTCGTCCTGCCGCTGAAGCGCGACCTCCCCGACCGCACGGTCCTGTGGACGTCGCGCGCGGCGATGCTCGCCTTCGCGGCCGCGGCCGTGTGGCTGTCGGTCACGTCGAACGAGTCGCTGGTCGAGATCGGCCTGTCCGCCTACGCCGCGATCGGCATGCTCGCGCCCGGCGTGTTCCTCGCGTTCCTGTGGCCGCGTGCGAGCGCCGTCGGCGTGTTCGCCGGGATCGTCGCCGGCTACTGCGCGCTGCTGCTGCCGCCGGCCGAAGCCTTGTGGGCCCGGCTGCTGCCCGAGTGGGACACGGGCCTGGTCGCGATGGGCGTGAACCTCGCGGTCGCGGTGGTCGTCAGCCTGCTGGTGCCGCGCACCGCGGCGCTGCGCAGCGCCGCGGAATCCCGCCTCGGGGCCGCACGGTCCTAGCGCTCCCGCCCGGGAACGGGCGACCGCTCAGGCGGCGCCGTGCTCGCGTCGTCGCGCGTCCACCCAGCGCCGCAGGTGCTCGCTCAACGCCCAGAGGGGCACGTAGCCGTTCTCGAGCACGGCGGCGTGGAACTCCCGCAGGTCGAAGCGAGGCCCGAGCACCGCTTCGGCATGGGCGCGCTCCTCGAGGATCTGCAGCATCCCGACCGTGAACGCGGTGGCCTGACCGGGCACCGCGAGATAGCGGTCCACCGCCGCCTCGTTCGCCGCCCGCGGGCTCGGCGTGTGCTCGTCGAGCCAGCGGATCGCCTGCTCGCGAGTCCAGCGCTTCCAGTGCAGGCCCGAGTCCACGACGAGGCGCGTCGCACGCCAGAGTTCGCCGGACAGCCGCCCGAAATCGGCGTACGGATCCTCGTAGCCGCCGAGTTCCTTGGCCAGCCGCTCGGCGTAGAGCGCCCAGCCCTCGACGAACGCCGTGTCCTGCCACCAGCGGTTCACCTTGCGCACGCGCGGGATGCGCGCGTCCACCAGGATGCTCGAGATCTGCAGGTGATGGCCGGGCACCGCCTCGTGGTAGAGCAGCCACTCGAGGTCGTACAGCGGCCGCGTGTGCAGCTGCGTGAGGTTCAGCCAGACCGTGCCCGGCCGGGAACCGTCCGGCGTGCCGGCCTCGTAGAAGCCGCCCGGCGCGCCGGCCGCGCGATACGGCTCGGTCGCACGTATCTCCAGCGGCAGCGGCGGCGGGCTCGCGAACGCGCGCGGCAGCCGCGCCTGCATGCCGCGCACGAGTTCGCGTGCCCGGGCGAGGTACGCCTCGCGGCCCGCCTCGTCGTCCCCGAGGAAGAAGCGCGGCTCAGTCTTCAGGCGCTGCATGAACGAGGCGAGATCGCCGGCGTGACCCACGCGCCGCATGACCTCCTCCATCTCCGCGTGCACCCGCTCGACCTCGCGCAGACCGAGCGCGTGGATCGACTCCGGCGCGAGGTCGGTGGTGGTGAACTGGCGGACCAGGAAGGCGTAGAACGCGTCGCCGTCCGGCAGCCGCCACGCGCCGCCGTCGACCGGCCTGCGGGCGGCGTGGGCCTCCAGCACGCGGATCAGTTCGCGGTAGGCCGGCACGACGTCGCGCTCGAACGCGCGGGCCGCGAGCGTCTCTAGCTCGCGGCGCTCGCGCGGCGACAGCCGAGCCTCGCCGAGCTTGCGCGCGAACTCGACCAGCACCGGGTTCGGGACCGCATCGACGAGGCCGCGGGACTGCGTGAGCAGCAGCGGATAGACCGACTTCGGCAGCCACACGCCGCGCGCCGCCTGCCGCTCGAGGCGCTCCACGAGTCCCGCGAAGTAGGGACGCACCGCCGCGAGCCGCCTCACGACCGCCTCCGCTTCCGCGCGCGTCCGGACGGGCTGCCCCGCGAGTACGCGGGGCACGTCGACGTGAGGGCCGACGATCTGGTTCAGCGGATAGAGATGGTCGCGCCAGCGGTGACGCTCCAGCAGCAGTTCCTGCTGGCGCTCGTACACGCGGTACTGCAGCCGGCGTCGCGCGTCGAGCCGCTCGGGCACGAACTCGCGCCGGAGCGTGGCGAGCTCGCGCGACGCGCTGGCCGCCTCGGCGGCCGCGCCCGTCTCCGACAGCGATTCCCAGCGATCGGCGCCGACGCTTTCGCCCTGCCCCGTCGCGAGCTGCGGGTTCGCGACCAGCAACCGGAGGTAGGCGGCGTCCAGGAAGGCGTCGAATCGGCGCGCGAGCTCGGCGTCGGGTTCGCTTGCGGAGACATCCGACTGCGGCTGGCCCGTCGACGGCGCGGCGTTCGCGCCGCGCGCGGCAGGCACGACCAGCGCGCCGACCAGTGCAGCGCCCAGCGCAAGGGCCCGGCGCCTCTCCGTGTCGACGGAGCCGCGCAGGCCCCGGGCACCGGACGGTCCTTCGCCGCGACCGGACCGTGCGCTCATCGATTCAGCGTGTACTTCATGATCCGCCCGTGCGGACCCTCGCGATCGCGCTCGAGCGTGTACACGTCGCCGGGCGGGCCCAGACGACGCGCGGTCACGTGCGCGATGCGCGCGAGATCCTCCGCGTCGAGCCGCAGCTCGCCGACCTGCGCATGCGCGGCGAGATGACGCGTGCTGGTGGCGCCGACGATCGCCGCCGCAACGCCAGGCTTGTCCAGCACCGCGCGCGTTGCCACCGTGGCGACGTCGCAGCCGTGACGGTCCGCGATCGCGCGCAGCGCGCGGAGCAGCTCCTGGAACAGCTCCCACCCGCCGAACTCCTCGACGATCAGCCGGTACTTCGTCAGCGAGCGATTCGCGAGCGGTTCGGGGGGCGCCGGCTGGCCGAGCCAGCGGTCCGACAGGAAGCCGCCGGCCACCGTGCCGTAGCACAGCAGCGCGACCCCGTGCCGGCGGCACCAGTCGACCATCCCGTGCTCCGGGCGGTCGTCGAGCAGCGAGTACTGAAGCTGGTGCGCGAACACGGGCACACCGGCATCCACCATGGCCGCCAGTTCCGGCGTGCCGAAATTCGTCACGCCGATCCGGTCGATGCGGCCCGCGCGCCGCAGGCGATCGAGTTCGAGGGCGACCTCGACCCAGCGGGGCGTGGCGTAGTCCCACCAGTGGAACTGCACCAGGTCGAGCCGCTCGACGCCGAGCCGACGGCACGAGCGGTCGACGATCTCCTCGACGTAGGCGCGGTGTACGACGCCGAGACGGTCGAGATCGGGCACGAACTTCGTGTGCACGCGGATCCGCCGTGCGTGTTCCGGGTAATCGCGGCGGAAGCGGCCGATCAGCTCCTCCACGCCGGTGTAGATATCCGCGCAGTCGAAGGTGGTGACGCCGGCGTCGACGAACGCCGCCATGTCGCGGCAGGCCTCTTCGGGATCGACGGCACCGTGGCCGCCGGCCAGGTGCCAGCCGCCCTTGATCAGGCGCGAGATCGAGTAGTCCGGCGCGAGGTCGAGGCTGGGGATCACGACTGCGCTCCCGCGGCTTCGTCGGCCGCGCCGGGCAGCTTCACGGCGGTGGTGTCGGCGTGGCGGAAAGTCCGCTTGCCGGTGCGCACGATCCGGAACCGCGACGGGCAGTTGGGATCGGGGCACGCGACCTCGGCGTCCGTGGACATCCAGTCGTTCGGGTCGGTGACGCGCTGCTTCGCCGGCAGCAGCGGCAGCAGCGCCGCCAGCGAGTAGATCGAGATGCCCTGGCCCGGCGGCAGCCGCAGGATCTCGCCTTCCAGCGTGAAGTAGTCGCCGGGCCTGGCGCCGCACCAGATCTTCGCGCCGGGCGGCGCGACGACCTCGACGCGCAGGTCGTACAGTTCGAAGGTGGCGGCGGAACGCGGATCGCTCATCGCGGGCGGGCCTCGGCGGGACACGGCCCTGCGAGTCTACGCGGTCCGCGAGTCGCGCTCACGTCACCGCGGCCCGGCGCGCGTACTCGGGCCGCTCGTAGGCGCGCGTCTCGAGCACCTCGCGCAGGCGCGCAACCGCGTCCCAGACGTCGACGTAGCGCACGTACAGCGGCGCGAACCCGAAGCGCATCAGGTCGGGCGCGCGGAAGTCGCCGATCACGCCGCGGTCGATCAGCGCCTGGACGATCTCGTAGCCGCGCGGGTGCGCGTAGCCCACGTGGTTGCCGCAGCGGGCCGGGTCCGCGGGCGACGCGAGCACCGGCCCGTGGTGGGCGCACTCGCGCGCGACGAGCTCGCGGAACAGCGTCGCGAGCCCGATCGCCTTCGCTCGCAGCGCGGCCAGGTCGACGCCCTCGAACGCCTCCAGCGCCCCGTCGAGCGCGGACAGCGCCAGCACCGGCGGCGTGCCGCAGCGGAAGCGCCGCAGCCCCGGCGCGGGCGCGTACGCATCGTCGAACGCGAACGGCTCGGCGTGCCCCATCCAGCCGCACAGCGGGCTCGAAAGACTCGCCTGCAGGTCCTCGCGCACGTACAGGAAGGCCGGCGCGCCCGGGCCGCCGTTGAGGTACTTGTAGCCGCAGCCGACCGCGAGGTCGGCCCCGGCGGCGCGCAGGTCCACCGGCACCGCGCCGACGCTGTGCGAGAGGTCCCACAGGACCGCGGCGCCCGCCTCGTGCGCGAGCCGCGTGATGCCCGGCAGGTCGTACATCTCGCCGCTCTTGTAGTGGACGTGCGTCAGCACGACGAGGGCGGCGCCGGCCCGGATCGCGGCCGGGATCGCCTCGCGCGGCACCGCGACGAACTCGACCCCCGGGCACAGGCGGGCCAGTCCCTGCAGCACGTAGAGGTCGGTCGGGAAGTTGCCGGCTTCCGAGACGATCCGCCCGCGCCCGCCGCGGGCCTGGATCGCGGCGAGCGCCAGCTTGAACAGGTTCGCCGACGTGGAATCGTCCACCAGCACCTCCCCGGGCCGCGCGCCGAGCAGCCGCGCGAGCCGAGCGCCGACGCGCTCCGGCAGTTCGAACCAGCCGGCGGTGTTCCAGCTGCGGATCAGGTCGCGCCGCCACTCCCGCTCGACGGCCTCGTGCAGGCGCGCCCGCGCCCCGGCGCTCAGCGGGCCGAGCGAGTTGCCGTCGAGATAGACGAGACCTTCCTCGAGGTCGAAAGCGGCGCGGCGCGAGGCGTGCGGGTCGGCGGCGTCGAGCGCCGCGCAGGTCTCGCGCGTCCAGCGGCCCGACGCCGTCGGGCCGTCGAGCGGCGCAACGGGGGGGACGAACTCGGGCTGGGCGGCCGCTTCGCTCATCGGACAACTCCGTTGCGGGACTCCGGCACGGATGCTAGCCGGCCAGCCGCCTGAGATCCTTGCAAGTGATTGGATGGATGATTGAGAATTCTTCAATAATGTCCAGGCTCGGGATCGCCCACCTCGCGATGCTGGAAGCGATCGCCGGCAGTCGCAGCCTCCAGGAGGCGGCGGGCCGGCTGCGCATCACCCCGTCCGCGCTCAGCCACCGGCTCAGGGAAGCAGAACGCCGCCTCGGCGTGCCACTGGTGGTCCGCGGCGGCGAGCGTCCCCGGCTCACGCCGGCGGGC
>Ga0315900_10008103_pt1 | contig 13603 bp, 15 predicted proteins | sample LakEriMetagenome_FD_203521 | JGI IMG/M metagenome (GOLD analysis project Ga0315900, IMG submission 203521) | Freshwater fungal communities from buoy surface, Lake Erie, Ohio, United States - Buoy 12 MA114 | ecosystem: Environmental > Aquatic > Freshwater > Lake > Lake biofilm | place: USA: Lake...
ACTGCAAATGCTTCTACTTTATCTCCGATAGTTTTCATGTGTGTCTCCTTTTAAAAAATTATCTTTGCGCCCTACAATTAGGGCATATAACAATTAAGTTATCCTCTTCGTTATTGTGAGTATTATTATCTTTATGATCTACGACAAGTGGAATATCTTTGCCTGCATGTAAATCATTATAACATATCTCACAATGTTTACCACGTTTTTCTATTAAGTACTTCTTAACATACTCTGGAACTTGACGCCATGCAGTAGTTGTTTCGTGTTCCTTCCATTCTTTAATTAAAAGGCGACTACGATATTCTGCTTGGCATTTGTTATTACAGTATTTGTTAGTAAAACTGTGGCCCTTTACAGGATTGTTTCTACCACAGTTTAGACAAGTAAAACAAGAATTCATTTATAGACCATGTTGTAAAGCACTTTGTAATATTTACTGCTCTAGTGCTCCTATTATATACTACTATATTGCGTTTTCAATTTGTTTGGGTAAATTTGTTTTATATTAAATATATTTTATGAATACCTTTGTACTAAACCCAAATGTATATGATGTTGTATTTTTAAGTTACGATGAACCCAATGCCGAAGAAAACTATAAACATTTACTTTCTCTGAAACCAAAAGCAAAAAGAGTTGACGGAGTTAAGGGCAGTGATGCGGCTCATAAGGCTGTCGCAGATATATCAAAAACAGATAGGGTAATCATCGTAGACGGTGATAACAAAATTTCTGCAAACTTTTTTCGCTTCAATGTTTATACCAAACCACATTTTGATTGGACTGACTATGTTTTTAGTTGGAGTAGTTTCAATCCCGTAAACAATAATTGTTATGGTAATGGTGGTATCAAGTGCTGGCCTGTGCATTTGTTAAAAGAAATGCGTACACATGAAGCAGGCGATAGTGTTGATTTTCAGCTTGATAAATATCTAGAATTAAATAGGATCGGCAGTGAAACCATAATCAATCAAAGTCCACAGCAAGCCTTTCGTGCAGGATTTAGAGATGGCATGAAATTATTAGATATTGGAGAGAAAGATTTTGAAAAGATGGATTGGCGAAACCGTGAAAGATTGTATAACTGGATGCACTTAGGAAGTGATGTTAAGAACGGCTTGTGGGCAATATATGGTGCTAGATTAGGGGCATTCTTATTGCTTAGAGGCTATGACATAAGAGTGTTAAATGATTTTAGTCAGTTGGACGAAATATTTGAAATCTATAGCAGAATAGCATCAAATAATTTAAAACACGAATGTGATATATTAGGAAAAACATTTAATAGCAAATATGTGCATGACGTTTTAAGTAGTGACAAAAGTGCAGAAATGAAAAGAAATTATATTGCACCAAAACGAAGTGATGAAGAATTTTTAGCGTTCCCGCAATAGAAATAAGGAAATTGATGCAAATACCATTTGATAAAATAGTGAGGTTTGGGCAACACACAATGCTAGAACATCCTCTTTTTTCTGTAAGTTGGATACTAGGAAGATTCTGCAATTACAAATGTAGTTATTGTTGGCCGTATGCAAACAGCGATACCCCTGATTATCAATCTTTAGACCTTTACAAACACGCAATAGATCAAATCAAGTTACAAGCAAGGCAGAATAAATTTACTGATTTTCATTGGTCGTTCAGTGGTGGTGAACCTACTGCTTATAAACATTTACATGATTTAATTAAACATTTAGAGGATGGTATAACTCCTTATCAAAGTATTCATATGACTACTAATTTAAGTCCTAGTAAGAAATGGTGGAGCAGATGGTGTAATAGTACTGACCTTCTTCAACGTAAATCAATTACTGCTAGCTACCATAGTGAGTTTGCAAATGAAAATGAATTTGCAGAAAAATGTTTATACTTAATGGGCGAGAATGTATATGTGACTATCAATCAAGTGATGGTGCCTAGTCAATTCTATGACTTATACGAACGATGCAAACGTTTTTACGATAAAGGAATAAATGTAACACTGAAGCCACAAAGTAATGAAAGTGCAAATGCAATTGTAGATGGTTATACGTCTGAGATGATAGAGATAATGCAAAAAGGATTTCCACAACAAGTAAATGAAGAAAATCTTTATCAGATACGATTGTACGACGGTGATAACAATGAATACAAGTTTGATCAGGCCGAAAGATTTAATGCTTTCGGCTTTAACCAATTCACCAATTGGCATTGTAATAGCGGATATCAAAGTGTTATAATACGTGGCAATGAAGTTAAGCGTGGCTATAGTTGCAGTGACTTTAGATTAGGCACACTAGATAAAGGATTTGGATTGTTTGGCAATCCTGTAACCTGTATTACAAACAGGTGTGTAAGTAGTGCAGACAGTAAGATACCAAAATGCAAATTGACCTAGAACACATTATGTTTTGGATGGACGCTATAAGAAATAGTGAGGACCCAAAACGCACATTAGAAAGTTTTTGGAAGGGTCAGATTCGCAGCAAAGAATGGTTAATCAAAGAACTAGGAGTTTTTATAGGTAAACCTGTCAGTATCGACATATTCGGGGGCTGGAACGGTGTTCTTGCTAGCATGTTGTTTCACGCACCCTATCCAGTAAAATACATTCGTAGTATTGATATTGATCCTAAGTGTGAAGAAATAGCTAATACTATGAATAAGCTTGAACAGATGCAAGGTCGTTTTAAAGCTGTCACTGCAGATATGTGTAACTTAAGAAGTGATGCTGATGTTGCTATTAATACAAGTTGTGAACATATAAGCCAAGATCAGTACGAACAATGGTTAACATGTTTACCACACAATAGTTTGTTAGTATTACAAAGTAATAACTATAATATTTACGAACACATACGAACTGCAGATAGCATTGAAGAATTTGTAGAACAAAGTAAGTTAAAAGTGTTTAAAGCTGTAAAACTTGACTTGCCTTTATACGAAAGATATATGATAATAGGTAAAGTATCCTAAACGCTTAATTTTGGATTATTAAGTCTATTATCAAAGTTACCACAGTTAGCAGCGCAAGTTGCAATTCTACCCTCACTATATTTTCTTCCGTCCCAACTCTGTTCTACTTTAGAAAAAAATTCATTATCTAGAATATCATACCAGTTATTATTATATAAGTTTAAAAAATGTTTATATTCTTCCCATAGTTTGTCCCAACCATCCTGAATGTTTAACGGTTTTTTTGCATAAGAGTAGGATCCTAAAAAACAACAAGGAACCAAGTTTCCTGAACTATCAATATAAAGAGACTTATTAAATTTTGCAAAACAATCAATCTGCGTATCCTCACTTTTTTTCAACCACTCATCAACACGTATTAGTGGTTGAAACACAACTTCATGCTTAAAAGTTTCATCGGAAGGAGGTTCTATTAAAGTTCCATCAGAACCAAAAAACTGTCTGCCTAAGATAGCATCAGTAGCAAATCTATGACTACGTATAGTTTCAAACTTTTTAAATCCGAATTCAACTGATTTTTTTCTAGCCAAGTCTATTTGATGTTGATTATGTTTAAATGCAATGAATTTCCACGTAGCGTTGCCACCTGAATTTATAAAGGCACACGCATTTTCAATTACTTTGTTAAAATTTACATTAACACGATAGATATGATTAGTATCCTCTAGACCATCAATTGCGAATATTACCTCACTTTTATCTCCTAATGCATCTGCCAATTGATTCCAAAATACTGTGCTTTTCATTCCACCGTTTGTGCTAATTTTTATTAAAGCATTTGTTTTGGATCTAATTTTTTTAATCACATCAATAAAATTAGGAGCTGCACATGGGTCGCCCATAGACCCACTGAATAATATTTTATGTAATCCATTATAAACGTCATCAGGTATTCTGTCAAAAAAATCAGTATTTAAATAAGTTTCCAAAAACCAACTATGATCGTTTCCATATAATTCACGTGTGCATTGGGGGCAATTAGCATTACAAATACTGCTATTTTCAATGTCAAGGTTAGTTATTTTGTCGTAGAATTTCATGTTTTTTAACTATGTCTGCTATTAGTTCATTTGGATAATTAGACTTAAAACTTAGGAAGGCTAGTTTTTGCAGTTCTACAGAATTATAAGGTGTATGTAAATCTAGCTTTAAATGCTTTAAAAATTCTTCCATTTTTTCTTGACGTTCGGAACTTATTTGTATTAAAAAATCTTTAATTATTATAGATTCGTTCTTGTCAAAACAAAAAAACCAGTTAAAGGGTATTAATGTTTCATCATGTACAACCCAACTATTAGGGTGTAAACTAAATTTAAATATTCCTGCATCCCACATTTGTTCAATCCGTAGTAGCCATTGTTCTTTCCAATTCTGCAATACACCAAAACCTTGTGTGTAGAAGTCAGCTCCATGCCATTCAATAAAGATATGTCGTTTTATTTCATCTATATCAATAATTTTAAGTGTTGGTATATTATTTGTATTTGCTACACCATGGAATTTCATTTCACGAAGAAATCTTTCATACAATAATTCTTCGGTCCATAATTCATTTTCTCTTATAAAAGAATGATAATTCTTATCCCTATTAAAACTCATGCATAAGGTTTTACTATCTGGGCTTATATACGGTGTGTAAACTAAATTAGCACGAACATTTTGACTACCGTCCCAATTATATAGGTAACTCCAATCACTAAAATTCATATTTTTCTCCAAGAATATTTAGCTATAAATACCTATAGGAGAACAAAATGATTCGTGGTATCGGGGGCATTCCTTATATTAATTTAGATGATCATATTGACGTAGCAGGTTTTAAAGAGTTGCACTACAAAATTTGCAAAGGTATCGTATATGCGGAACATAAGAAAGAAGGCAATATGGTACAACCTGGTGGATTTGATGATGCATATCAAGTTCCATTTAAGCCAATATTCCAAGTGTTAGAAGAATATCATAATCTTCCTGAAGATCATGAGATTCGGGTTATTGGCAGAGAGATTGGGGAATATAATAATCGTGATAAATTTATATTATTTCTCAAATTAGCAATGGGAGCTTATGATGCATATCAATTTGTTTTCCTTAAAACTGAAGCAGGTGGTTGGGATAGTCGTTTTGAAGAAAAAAGTTGGACTCCTGATGTTAAATACTTTCCTGAATTAAAACTTTGGTTAGAAAACTTAGTTACTTCAGGTGTGTTCAAACATTTGGGTCGCATTATTTTCTTTAAGGCTGAACACGATTGTTACATGCCATTGCATCGTGACTTAATTTACCCTGACGAAAATGATTATTTTGACCACCGGCACGAATTCATTCATATCAGACCTAACTTAGATAAACCGTTTTATATTTGGGATCGTCAACTTGATGAGAAAGTTCTTGTTGAAAGTTGTGCTACATTTTTTAATGATCACGACTGGCACGCAGGTGGACGTACACACAAACAAACTTACAGTCTAAGAATCGATGGTATATTTACTGATGAGTTTCGTAAAAAAATTAAAATAGACCACCTAAATTATTATTGATTTAATTTTAGATTTTTGTATCTATTTAAATTTTTTATCCTGTTAAGCCAAGTTTCTCCTTCCGCTTCTTCGTGATATAAAATTCTCCTTTCAATTGCCTCTTCAGGTGATAGTAAAAGTTGACTTAGCCCAAAGTTATTAATTAAATTAATGTCGTTTATACTGTTAAAAAAATCGTTAGCCATTTCTTTAGCAGTTATGTGATTAAAACTTTCATTTTCCCACGCAATAGTATCACTGTAAAGTGTATGAAAATCTCCCCAATGTTTGTCAGTATTCTCCATACCTTGCATTTTGTAGCCGTATTTTGGTAAGTCCATTGACATTTTACTAGGTTTTAATGACGTACTGTTTGGTGCAGGAATTTCTAATCCCCAGACTAAAGTGCTTTGATTTGACAACCAATGTTTTTTTAACCAATCAAAGGTATTTTGTTGCGATTGTACAGTTTCTTTAGGCAAACCAACAACTAAAGCAATTGTAGCTCTAAATGGTAATTGGCTATCTCTATAATATTGTCCTATCTCAAGAAGTCCATCCTGTAATCTATCGGTTTTAATTCCTTTACCTATGACCTTTGATGTTTCTTGGTTCATACTTTCGACTCCATAAAAATGTCCCAAAAATCTCATTCTAGCTAAATGTTCTCTGTCTTGTTTTCTAAGAACTAATAAATCTGCTCTTATAAAACCTGATAGGTAAGGTTGAAATGAAAGTTTTTCGGTCGCATCTGCAAATTTTATAATTTTCTCTGTTGTGTCGTTAAATGTTTCGTCTGCCACTAGATATTTGCTTATACCATACAAATCGAAATTTTTTTGCAATTGCAACTTGTAATCTTCTGCATCTCTTGTATAATCTCCCTTAACGCCTAATATAGGAAAATTACAATAAGGACATTCAAATTTACAACCCCTTGACATTTCCACTCCTGTCCATTCTTCGGGAACTAAATAATCTCTAGGTTCATATTCAACATATAATGATTTCATAGGAGCAGATGGATAAAATACTGACCCGTCAACTACTTTTTTTCCGTTTACAATAGTGAATTTAACAGATGAGCCATTACTAAACAAGTATTTTAACAATACTAACATAGCGTTTTCACCATACCCTGTGATAAAGTAGTCTGCTGCATTTGTCATCATTTCAGGTAAGTATTGACCACCAACTAAAATTTTTATATGAGGAAAATTTTCTTTTATCCAATTGCAGTAAATATCAAATTCTTTTGAAAAAGTACCAAAATTGCAACTAGCACCGATAAATTTTAAATTTTCGTCATATCTCTGTCTAAAAATAGTTTGCAATTCATCTAACGAAAAATGGTTAGCGTAATTAATCACTTCGATATTCCAACCATGCTGCCTTAAGAAAGAGGCAATTCTATGAGCACCTAAACTTCTGTATGGATGATGCTCCTCTAAACTAAAAATTACGGCTCTAAACATATTCCACAATTTGTAAACTAACTTTTGGTATAGAACTTAAGTTTGCACTACCATGTATTGCTAAAGGATCATCAAATTCAAATATATCTCCTGCTTTGTAATCTTTAATTAAAAAATCTTTATACATGAAAATGTGACCAGGTACGTAATCTTGATATGGAATCCACAATCTACGCACTGACCCACTATCATCTTTAAAAGTATCTTGATGCAACGGAAATGTATAGGTAGGATTTAATTTAACGAACCACCAATTTAAATTTCCTGAATTATGTATAGGAAGATCGATGTTATGCAACCCTTCAAATTTACTGTAGAAATAAAACTTTGCCCCTGCAGACTCAGTTAAATTCCATTCATCATATTGTTTTTTACTTAATTTGTTTTCTTCTGCACCCGGTCTAACTTGACCATCAGTAGTAAGTATTATATCTAATATGTGTGGTTTAACCCAATCTTTATAATTCCCTAAGTGTCTCATAAGATAAGTATTTAACATGTCTGACCGCATCAAAACTTTTATCAAAATTATAGAAGAACGAACCGGTTCGCCTACATTTTGTGTATTACCTTGGTTACATGTTGCGACAAGACCCAATGGCGATGCTCGTTTGTGTTGTGGAGCTAATGCTAGTGGTGCTAGTACTGGTGATTACATGATCGGACTAGTTAAAAACAACACTGGACTGCCTGCCAACTTTGGTAAAGATTCTATTAAAGACGCATTCAACAATCAATACATGCGTGATGTTCGTTTAAGTATGTTAAATGGACGTATTCCCGCTAGTTGCACTAAATGTTTTGAAGAAGAAAACAATGGTGTAGTAAGCAAAAGATTATGGGAACTTTATAACTGGGATAAAGAAAACATTAATTTTGATGATTTGATAAAGCAAACAAAAAAAGATGGGTTTATCACACCTATTATTCGTTACTTTGATTTACGTTTAGGCAATACATGCAATCTAAAATGTGTAATGTGTAGTCCACATGATAGTAGTAGGTGGATGCAAGATTATGAAAAACTGATTAGTAATACAAAAAGTGACGTAATAATTAAAAACATAATATTTAATCCTGAGAAGTTCAATAATAATTGGTATGATAATGAAGAATTTTGGAATGAAATATTTGAACAGATTCCTAATATAAAGCAATTATATTTTGCTGGTGGAGAACCACTAATGATCAAAGAACATTATAAATTTTTAGATGAGATCATTAAGCGTGGATATAACAAACAAATTAGTTTAAGATACAACAGTAATGGTACTTATGTAGATGAAGATATTATAAAAGTTTGGAGTCAATTTAAAGAGGTAAAGTATGCTTTTAGTATAGACGGTATATTTGAAAGAAATGAATATATACGTTATCCAACAGACTGGAATGATATAGAACGTAGTTTGGAACTATTAGATTGTACTCCTGATAACATTCATGTTAGTATAGCATGTGCAGTACAGATTTTAAACATAAAACATATAATCGATTTTGCTAAATGGAAACTCAGCAAAAACTATAAGAAAATTAATAAGTACAAGATTGATGAGTATGAAGCAGGTGGAGGTTTAATAAATCTTCATTTAGTTTACATACCAACATTCTTATCAGCACGAATTCTTCCAAAAGAAGATAAGGCTGAAGTGAAACAGATGATATTAGATTTTAAGGATTGGTTATGGAAAAATTATACACAAGACGACAATTTTTGGCAGGTAAACCCATATGGATGGAAGCGATGGCAGGCTATCTTAAGTTTCTTAGAAGCAGAAGATCACAGTAAGTTGTTACCTGATTTTACTGAATACATTAGAAATCTTGATTCGATTCGAGAAACAAATTTTTCTCAGACCTTCCCAGAGCTTGCACATTTACTTTTGTAAGAGGAACATCTGCTGCACAAGTACAATAATCTCTTGTGCATAATATAGGCGTATCTGGTAGTGTAAACGTGCCATTATAAATGTTCCCTAAACTTCCTCCTACTCTACAAGTAGCACGATGCACTTCACCGTCCCAGTTAATCATCAAGCTTTCTAATCCAGCAGTGCAAGCCCAACCCTTAAATTTATTTTTATGAAATTTTATTATATCATTGGCATGCATCTTCTCACGATTGTCAATGATACAATTAGGAGCTACTGTAGCATCTTTACTTAATATCCAATCTAGATCATTTTGTTCATAACGCATATCATCAAATAGGTTGTGATCATCGTTAGTCCAACGAATTCTACGAATTGCATAAGGAATATTATAACCATCTAATTTTCTTGTTGCACTTCTAACTTCAGTCATTTTGTCAGGGTGAGCCATAATGTTGATCATGCACGGTTTACGCATACCGGGTTCTGCATCACATGATGCGTAATTTAAAATCGTATTTAATACTCTATCCCAATCTTTTTCAAAGTGTAAACTAAAAACTATATGATGTACCGGTAATCTTAGATAGTATAATGATGTCCTAGTACCATTCGTAGTAACGTTAATCCAACTTTTGTCCCGTTTAACACAGTAACTAACTAATTCTTCAAAGTCAGGATGAACTGTGGGTTCCCCGCCGGTAAAACTTATTCTTGCATTATTAGGTAATTTGTCTACTGCTGCTTTAAGAATATTAATGTCAGTATGTGGACTGAAATTATCATGAATGAGCGAAGGACAATACTCACAGTCGTAGTTACATCGTTTGCCTAAGTTCCATTCAACCTTCATCATATGTTGATGGTAATATGCACTTGTAACTTTATACATTTAAAATTCCCTTCGATCCTGAATCTCTGACATAAGTTTCATATAACATATCAGTATTTTTGAAACTAATTTCTAAAATATTTACTGTCTTATTAAAAAAATTTTTATTCCAAAGTAATTTGCATTGATGATTCGGAACATACCAATCGCTAGCTTTATTGTGAAAGTCTAACAAGATATCAGTAATAATTATTTGTCCCAATGGGTATTTTCCTAAACCCAAAGCGTTTAAATTATCTTTTGGAACGAGGTTTGATGTGTTTAAAGCCCAATTGTAAAATTTAATGTTATCAACTAAAGGTATTCCTGGTTCCACACAAAAAGACATTAGCGTTTCAGAATTTATTGTACTTTGAATTGACAAATCATCTAAAGTATCATTGTCTTTAGCAATGTTTATCCAATCTTTTCCTAATGTTCCATAACCTAAGTTTAATCTTCCCCATTTAATATCTGTATCTAAAAAAATTTTATATTCTTCTTTAATAGGAGCAAATTGTTCTTCTACTAAGTTTAAAGTTAAACTTGAATCGTATTCATGAAAGGGATTATTTAATTTGCTTTCTATTGCATGTATTAAATCATTTATTCTATCCCAAACTTTATTCTCATAATTAGGTACAAAATGATTATGTAATCTGTTTAAATAATCTTGATTAACTTGTTTTGGTAATTCTGCATTAACTTCAATACAACATGTAGTTAGTTCATCAACCAAATCATCAAAAGACAGCAAGTTAAAGTTACATACTCGTATGTTGTTATTTTCAAGATGCATTTTTTGCCAAATATGCTGCACAGGGTTATCGTATAGATGGTAATGTAAATCAAATACGGTGTCTTGTTTCTTACATTTAATTACAGCAGTATTATAACCTATTTTATTGTGATAAAATTCTTTCATATATAATTTTTAAACTCAGGGGTCACTTCAACAAATTTTCTGCTATTTCTGCTATTATCAAGTCTACGATTAAATTCGACAGTATCAGCCCATAAATGGTGTTCATCCTTAGCAAACATGAAGTTAATGATACCATTAATCTGCTCGTCTGTAATGCCTAATAATTTTGGATGTTCTTTAACTAATTTGTATTCAGGTAGTTCACGTTGCACTAGTCTTAGTCTATTATAAACAGTGTTTTTCAAATCAATTGGTAACGTTTGTACGCTTAATACATTCGGATACTTAACCATATTTGTATAAAATACGATACCTAAATCATCTAAAAAATACTTAATCATTTTGTCTAGTACTAACGCATTACTAACTTGCACTGCAACTGCCCCAACTATTCTGCTTATGTTTGGTAATTCTTGTATTTGTTTAATATTATTAATTAGTTCGCTCCAACTTGCATTACCTCGTATGTATTCATAACTATCCCCTATGCCGTCTATACTAACGTTTACTGCGACGGATTTAAATTTAGGCCAATATTCAAAAATGTTTCTATTGTTTTTACCCAACATACTTAAGTTTGTTGCATACTTAATTTCAATTTGATGACCATACGGAACAAGCATATCTAAAATCTTATAGTGTTGTGGATCCATCAATGGCTCACCACCTGCAAACTCTGCCCTGCGAAAATAAGGAATAACTTTAGAAAAACTATCCCACCAATTTGGGTTATCATCAAATTCTTTAAGATGTGGTTTATTAATCAGATTTAAATCATGTATCTTTTTTGGAAGGAAATTATTTTCTTTAATATAAAATTCCTCAACTTCATTCCAATCATTCCAACTAGTACTATCCATTGGATGACACATTCTACATTTTAAATTACAAAGGTTGTTTAATTTAATTTCCATCGTAGGAATTTGAAACGGCATTGTATAATCGTCGTTTAGCGAATCCAAAGCGTTAGGATATAAATTTATTCTTGCTTCTGGAATAACACCCTTAATATGTCTTTGTCTTAAACTTTCTACACCCTGATCTTCTAAACTAAAACAAGGTTCACATTCTTTTGGTCTTTCATCATTCAATACTTGCCTACGAATTCTTAACATAGATTCGTTATTCCATATATCCTCTAGGCTATCTTTTTGAATAAATCCTATTGGATGACTACGACAACAAACTTTAATTGCACCATCTTCTCTAGTCGCTAACCCTGTAAAGGGATGCATACAAAATGTTTTACTTTGACTGTTCAATCGCCCACTCTCTTTCTAAACACCAAAAGCATTTATTACATACTGGCACATAATCTCCTTGTCTATAATTTTTATAATTAATATCTTCAAATTTTGCTTCACAACTTCTTGTTAATTTAAAAAGATCCATAATATCTAAATTTTTATATTGTTTTAGTATCCAATCTTTTTCTATGAATCTAAATGGGTGTATAGCGTATCCATCCATATGTTTCATAATTCGTAAATGTTGATTATGTTCGTTAGGATCAACATCACGTTCCTGCATACCGTTAAAATTCACATTTTTAGGATTTCTAGTCACTGCATTATAATATGCTTGAATTTTGTTTTGGTGGCAAACGTATTCGCTGTATGCTCTTATTTGAATATTGTCTCCGCTTACATTTTTATTATATTCATCTACTAAATTAGGACCTGTATTCTCATATTCTAGTTCAGGAGCAATAAAATTAATATGTCTGTACCAATTAAAATAATTAAATTTTTTATATAACCATTCATACACTACTCTGCTATCATAAGATTGCCAAGGTTTTGTTTTCCAACATCTTACATGACTTACTATATGAATTGAAAGTTTTGGGTTAATCTCTGAGGCTATCTTACAGAGTAAGAAGGTCAGTAACGCACTGTCTGCGCCGCCGCTTAAACTTACTGCTATTCTTGACCATTTTTCGTCAAATGGAATTTTAACCCCATCTATATTATATTCAAACATAGTTTTATTTATAAATATCGCTATGCTGACAAAATTACACAAAATAGACTACATTGATTCCATTATAGCGCAGGTTAATGCAATGGATTTTGATTTTAAAAGAAAGACTTTAAATTACACTGACGGTAATATACTTTCGGGTGATTATAAAATTTTGCCCGAACTTGAAAATACTCCCATAGGTAATTTTTTAACTGAATTAGGTGATATAGGTGAAGCAAGATTGCTAGTGCTAGAGTCTGGCGAAACCTATACGGCTCACACTGACCCAGATGATAGACTTCATTTAGTAATTTCAACTAACCCAGATTGCTATCTAATTGATTTAGATAAATTGCACATGTATCATTTACCCGTTGACGGACACATTTGGAACATGGATACTGGTGTAAGACACGTTGCATGCAATTTTGGAGGTAAGCCTAGAGTACATTTAAATGTCAGACATAAACTTCCTAAATTTAATAAACCTGGTTGGGATATTAAAGTTTCAGGTGGAAACTTTGATTGGAAGCAAGAATTATACGACGGTATTATGAGTCATATAAACTATAGTATTAAAAATAAAGTTATTACGGGTTTTGAAAAAGTGAACGAAAGACAGGTTTATGTGAATTGTAGTATGGAAGAATATATGAATTTAACTACGATGATTGCAAAAAAGGGTTTTGTAGTTACAGGGAATCCCTTGATATAATTTGTTTTGTGGGGCTACTTACTTTTGCATTTTTTCCGCACACTCTTGCACAAGTAATAAGTTTATCTTCGTTCCAATATTTTTCCCAAATAGTTTGATATTCATCTGCTTCTATAATTTCTTTGACACTTCTATTCGCAATATCTAACTTAGGTAATCCACCTAAACTTGCTACTAATTTATAATGCTGATTTAAAATCTCTTGCTTAACAGGAATAGCATCTCTTTCATGACTTATAGGTACATAAGGTAAACTACTTAAATAACAACAGGGCATCAAATGCCCAAATGCATCAAGATAAATTTC
>Ga0315900_10008105_pt1 | contig 13602 bp, 8 predicted proteins | sample LakEriMetagenome_FD_203521 | JGI IMG/M metagenome (GOLD analysis project Ga0315900, IMG submission 203521) | Freshwater fungal communities from buoy surface, Lake Erie, Ohio, United States - Buoy 12 MA114 | ecosystem: Environmental > Aquatic > Freshwater > Lake > Lake biofilm | place: USA: Lake...
GCCAGCGCGAGGGGAGTACCCACGAATCGCTCACATCGCAATACAAGCAGGGGGTCCCGGCCAAGATCAACACACCCATTTCCCTGCAATGCCCCCCGAAGTGTTTGCAAACCAATGCGTGGCCCAGCTCATGCATGATCTTCATGATCATCAAAACCACCGCAAGCCACAGCCAATTCTTGGGCCCTAGCCACTGCTCAATTTGAGGCAATCGCAAGCGGATACTCTGCCATTCCCAAACCAACAACGTCAGGGCTGCCATCACCAAAATGAAATACGTCAGGATCGCTGATTTGGAAAACAAAGGGCGAGCCCAAGGATAGATTCGATCGAGCCACCAAGTCGGATCAAAGCCACCGACGCGAATCGCTAGGGGGCTTGCTAGCTGCCCCCAAAAACGTTCCTGGCGGGCTTTCTCGCTTCGCCGAGCAAGCACTTCTGCTTGTCCTGCATGGCTCGATAGGACCAGACCGTGACGGTGCAATTGAGACAAAAACTGATTCAACAGTGGGATCGGTAATTGCTTTGGGGCAAATCGCGATTCAAAGCTCGATTGAACCGATTGAGTCGTCGAGTCTCCATTGAGACAACTCAATATTTCAAACTCCTCGTTGCTGAATGAGAAATACTTCGACGATACCGGGTCTCGAACGATCCAAGCTCGCGCGCTATTTTCCGATTGCTTGAAAATCTGCAAGTCGGGTCGCAACTTCAGCGGTATGACGTGACGGCTGCTTGATTCCAAGTGATCCGACCTCAGGTCTCTCTTGGTGGTGCTAGTTGGCTGGCCATTGGATTTTCAGGCTTCCTCGCATGCCCGGTTTGAGTTTCCCGAGCCGATTGTCCAAATCGACCCAGACACGGACTTGACCGTTGACCGGATCGACCTCTGTGCTGACGAAAACAACAGTCCCCTCAATCGCCGAAGCGGTTGACTCCTGATCAGCGACGAATTGGGCTTTTGCACCTTGTGCGTTGACATCGATCGATGTCGATTGCGCGAATCCCTCGGCCCTTAGGCGATCGATGCTAACAATTCGAAAGAGCTTATCTCCGGGTTTGACCCATTCGCCGGGGCTCCGAAGAACGCTTACGACGACTCCGGTCAGTGGAGCCGTCACCGAACGGAGTGCGAGGTTTCTTTGAGCGATCGCCAATTCGCTTTTGGTGCGATCCGATTGAAGCTTCTTGAGTTTGATTTCATTTTCCTGCTTTTCCAGATCGAGCAGTGCTTGTTCCATCGCTTGTTTGGATTTTGCGAGCTCCGACTCGGAGACGCTGCGAGGCTGCTCTTGGTTGGCTTTCGCCAAACGGGCATGTTCATCGGTTGCGTAAGCGACCGAAAGTTTCGCTGCTCGGACCGCGACATCATCGATAGCTTGTTGGGCTGCGATGGCTTGCTGGGCAACTGCTTGGTCGAGCAGTAGCTGTGCCTCTTGAGGATCCAGTTCGCCGAGGATCTGTTTCGCTTTGACGCGATCCCCTTCTTGGATTTTGATTTCGCTTAATACTCCGAGCGACTGCGCGGGTACGTCGACTTGGTCGATGAGTCTTACGATCACCGATTGGACATCCAGGCGTGGCGGCTGATTGGAACTTATCGAGGAATTCCAAAAGAGGGTGGTCCACACCACTACCACGAAAGCGAGCCGTGGAGGGAATGTCTTGGATTGCGTTGGATTGGACAAAGCGTCGGTCGATGCCATGACGAACCTCCTGGATTAGAGCCAAAGCCAAGTTTTGAGGCTGTTGTAGATATCGCTTAGCCACGTCAAACCTATAGGGTACCACCCGCAATGGATACTCGCGATCACTTTAGCGCCTGGTCGCGCGTTTGTTTCAGGCAGGTTCAGAGTTGGGGCCAGCGCTAGCAGAGACTCTTTGTATTCGGGATCCCAATCGACCCTAGCGGCCAGTTCTGTGAGTTTGGCGCGGTAGGATTCTTTTGGCAAAGTCGCCAGCGTGTATCGAACATCTAGGGTGTTGTTTGGATCAGGGGCTTTCGCGATGAGCTTGCTGACATTGCGGCCTTGTACTTTCAATTCGAGGGTCCATTCCCCCTGGGTATCGGCGATGGTCGTCAAGAGTTGTCCTCGTTGGACTGGCCGATTGAGCAGTAGATGTTGCGGGTCCCAGGTCAAGATTCTTCCGCGGATCGGAGCAGTCAGCGATAGATCGCGTTGTTGCTTTCGGATGATTTCCAGTTGTTTTCGGAGGCTTGTGCGGAGCTCTTGGAGTTCCTGTTCTTCTGCGGCGATTTGCCCAGTGGAGCGAATATTGCTTTCCGAATCGGAGTTGTTCCCAAGACGTTCCGAGAGCACTGCAAGGAGTCTTTTCTCGGTGGTTTGCAGTTCCCCTTCGATCTTCTGTTGTTCCAGCTCCAATGCGCGGCTACCTAAGACCAACAGTTTCTGGTTCGGCTCAACCCAATCATCGTGTTGAAAATCCACCGAGACAACATCGCCGTCTACGGGAGCATAAAGATCGCGGCGAAGGATCGGTTGGAGTTGGCCTTCGCAGCGCACGGTCACCGGCAGTGGGATTGCGCCAGCGGCAAGCAGCGAGCCGATGGCTAGAGCCCAAGTCTTTGCGTGGTTGCGGGAATGTCTTCCCCAGCCCGGGGGTAGGCCCTGAGTCATCCTTGTCCAGCCTGTTGGGAGCCAAGAGTGATTCTTAGCTGCGTTCCTCCACGCACTGGTAAAGGCGGAGGAACCAAGTGGGATCAAGCGTTGGATTTTGTCGTTATCCGAGTAAAAGTCGGGAGCATGAAAAGACTCCACCAGCAAAGCACCGAGCAGATCTGGCAGGGGTTTGCTCAACGGGGTGGAAGGTGGATCGGTCGAAGGGGGCTTGAGCAAGTGGACTTCGAATGATTTGGCTTGGGAGACGTCCACGTATTTTTCACACGCTTCGATGATCTGCGGAGGTTGATTTCCATCCGGTAGAGGATAGCGAAGATTTTCGCCGGTTGCCGCGACGGTTTCGATGAGGGCTTGCATGGCCGTGACGCTAGCTGCTTTACGATCGATGGTATCGACACCGCTGGTAGCCTCCAGGCGGACCTTCGGTTGGACGATCGAGAGGACAGAAGCCCGGTCGCAACCTAGGAATTCCCGAGCGTCGTGGGCGAGTTGAAATGTCAGATTGGAGAATTCACTGCAACGGAGCAATCGCGTGGCGATAAGTTGGCTAGACTCTGCATTGCCGACAACGGTTTTTTCCAATTGGAGTTCATGCACCGTTTTGGCGTTTTCCATTTCGCAGCGCAATACCGCAAGGAGTCCTTCGTATAACGGCGTGTTGGTCGATTGAGCATTCTTGAGGACAAGGATTTCCAGGAATCCCCAGATGTGGTTGTCAAAGATTACGGGAGTGGTGTTTGCAAGAAGAACCGTAGATTTCCAAGCGAGGGATTCGGGGCCTACTTGGCGGTTGCCTTGGATGGCATTGCGTAGAAAGGCCGAGTGCTCTTGGGAGGCAAGATGTTCGGACCAGGGGTAGTTGTGTTTCGATTCAGCGTAGAACAGCAACTGGGCTTGGTTGGCTGCGGGGATGCCCCAAAAAGCTATCAAAGTGGGTTCTGAGAATTTTTGGACGGCTAGCTGAGCGAGTGACTTGGCAAATAGCTCAGGGGTGAGCCCTTTGGCGCGCAGTTCGGGGAGTTCGGCGACGAGTGAATCGAGAAAGCCTCGACTGGACACAATTAGACCTTGGGCAAAATGGGCAAGAGCAAACAGTTGAAGAGATTGTAAGGAAAAAGTGGATTGGATGCATGGGGAGTGACGAATATACCATATCGTGAAGGTGGATGATGGACGCGTAACCGAAGCGCAAGGTACTGAGGGCATGATCGATCGAAGGTGGAGCCATTTCGTATCGGTTTGCTCTGTGGCCATTTTGTCATTGGTTTTTTTGTCCGTCGGCTGTTCTTTTCCGTTTTCCGATCGGGCCAAACTGCTAGACAAATCGGAAGTTACGAAAAGGATGCTTGAGCTAACAGAAACTTCCACGCGAAGTACTTCAGGGGCATCTTCATCGTTATCCTCTGGGGAAACATCCGTCGATCGACTAGGGGGGCTAGCTGGTTTTGAACCGCATACGGTCCGAAACTCTGGAGATCCCGCATGGGTCGCACCAGAGCCTTGGGATCGGACACTCGATGAGGTGATCCAGATTGCTTTGGTCAACTCTACGGTACTACGAGATTTTGGGGCGCAGATCGTGCAGTCGCCGGGATTGACCCAGACGGTCTATGGGCCGTCGATTCAAGAGACGGACCCGCGGTTTGGGGTTGAGGCAGCATTGAGTGCATTCGATTCGAGGATGTCGAATGAGTTGCTCATTGAGAAGAACGATCGCGTCTTGAACAATATCTTTTTCGGCAATGGAACGAATCAGTTTCGACAAGATCTTGCACGAAATCAGATGGCATTGACCAAGCAGTCTGTTACGGGGGCCTTGTACACTTTAAGGCAAAACATTGAGGGAGATTTGAACAACTCTCCGAGTAATTTGATCGAGGGTAGGGCGTGGAGTTGGAATTTGGAGGGGGAGATCCGACAACCGCTTCTGCAGGGAGCTGGAGTTGGATTCAATCGGATCGCAGGTCCGAGTGGGACGATAGGAGTTTATAACGGCGTCGTGATTGCGTTACTGAACTCAGAGGTGTCGGTTGCGCAATTTGAGATCGGGCTCCGGGATTATTTAAGCGATGTCGAGAATGCTTATTGGGATCTTCGTCATGCATACGACGACTTGGATAGCAGAGTTGCTTCGCGGGATCGATCTTTAGCGATTTACTCTGCCGTAAGTGCTCGGGCTGATAGTGGCACCGTTGGAGCAGAGCGGGACAAAATGCTTCAGGCCGAAGAGCAATACTTAAGGGCAGAAGAGGCGGTTCAGAATGCGCTTGGTGGAAGATTGTTGATTGGGACTCGGAACTACAACGGGAGTGGTGGAGGAAGTTTTCAGGGGACGGGTGGGGTGTACAGCAGCGAGCGTCGCTTGCGATCGATCGTTGGTTTGCCGGTCAATGACGGCCGTCTGATTCGAACCACGAGCGATCCTCCGATGGCACCGATTGCACGCGAGTGGAGTGAGGTGACTTCGAGAGCCTTGGCGTCTCGAACGGAATTGAAGCGGCAGCGTACGGTACTGGAGGCAAGGAAGCTTGAATTGGTAGCAAGTCGCAATTTCACGAAACCCAGGTTGGATGTGATTGGCCGTTACCGATATCGAGGATTGGGGGAGCAGCTCTTTGATCCCAATGTATTTGATCCCAATGTACTTGATCCATCGAATCCTACATCGGTCAATACCAATCGGCATGAGATTGCTGCTGGATTGAGCGTCGCTTATCCGGTAGGTACGCGTCAAGCTCGGGTGGGGGTGAGAAACGCACAGCTTCGGATGGCTCGTGAGATGGAACTACTGAAAGAGTTGGAGAGACAGATAGTCATGGCAACGAGCAATGCTATCGCCGAGGAGCATAGGGCTTGGGAGGTTCTGCGATTAGCCACGAATCGAGCGCGGGTTGCGGGTGAGAATTATCTGATTGTCCAATCGAACGCAATGACTGCAACGCGTAACTTTGATGTCAGTGGGATGATTGACTCGGAGCGACGGCTTGCCGATGCAGAGCTCAATTTAGCAAGGGCACAGATCGATTATGCGTTAGCGGTCAAGAATGTTCACTTTGAGACGGGTACACTCCTTGAATCGATGCGCATCGTAGTGTCCCCGGAGCATTCCGATTTAGGAATTGCTAGAGGAATTCTCGATCCGGATAGGCAGTCCGCTGAGTTGCTAACGGTTCCAGGGAGGTAGGATAATCAGACACAGATCGATCAGTACAAAACCGAGTGCGGCGAACCAGCCTGCCCAGGCAATTGATCGGTTGATTCGATCTTCTACAAGAGCGGAGTTAGTCCATTCGACCGAGGATTGCTCAGAGATGAGTTTGTCGACCAGCACACCGCGAACAAAAGCGTTTTGATCATTTTTTTCACCACAGGCAGCAAAATAACAACCGCTGAAGAATGGGACCTTTTCTAGGGGCATCGGGGGATCCTCTGCGTCGGAATGTCCAAAAGCGTCCCCCAGTACCAATCGAAGTCGAGGTTTCAGTTGGGATCTGACCTTACAGACCAACTCATAGAGTCGTCTATTTCCTCGTTGCTGGGGCAGAGTGTCTTGCTCGCGAAATAGGTTCTGGACCCAGTCTTCGAAGATATCGCACAGTACATCGCTGTATTGAGTCAGTTGATCGGCACTGGGTACCGATCGGATATCGAATTTGCTACCAAGTCTTCGTGAGAGAAATTCCGGAGGGAGTCTTCGAACCAACTCTTTAAAGCCTCGTTCTTGCTCGAGGCCCAATAAGAGGGCTGTGACTGGGAATCTCAGTCGAAGTGTATCTTGGATGGTGCTTAGATCGTCGTATGCTGCTTGGGAGATTGCTGCCATTTCGGGGAGCCTCAAATGCGTCAGTTGGAAAGGTAGCAGAGCAAGCATGCCGTTGATGCCGCAGTGCCCTTTACGCGACTTTTTGAGGATTCGACACAGGTATGCCAATCGTTGGCAATTTTCGGAGGCATCGAGGTGTTCTGGAAACGCGTACTTTCGGGTTTTTTTGGGACTTTCAGCCTGAGCTATCGGATCCGGTGCGGGTGCTACCGACGGCACAGCATGGGCTTCTACGGGTTGAGTCTCAGTTAAATCTTTGGTTTTGCTTTGGATTTTATCCGATGCGCGGATGGTAGGCAGGTTTGCGTTGGAAACAGTGGGGAAGGGTTGATTTGAGGTTTGGATGTTCTTGAGTTGGTTCTCGATGATCGCCTCGGGTGGAGCAAGCGACGGTGCGGTCGGTTTGGGCGCCAGGAGCGGATTGGAGGAATTGGATCGAGTTTCGATACTTCTTCGTTGGAGCATGTCGGCCGAAATCGTTCCGATTGGGCCGTTTGAGACTGGTCTTGCGGAGTCGGTTGTTTGCTGGGGTTTGTTGTTCGTGGAAGTCGACTGGCTGATGGGAGTCTGCTGGACCTTGGCTGATGATGGAGGCGGACTAGGTGGTTGTGGTGGAACGGATGGTTGGGTTGTCTTGGTGGAGGGGATACTCGTTGGGGCCGTTATGTTGATGTTATTTGTGGCGATGGGCGTTTCGAGTGTCGTTTTACCGAAAAGGTCCATCCGTTTTTGAAGGACGCTCAGTGAAGAGACTCCATTGCAAAACAGGTAGATAGCGTTCTCTGAGACATACCATTGCAAGGGTACTTGCACACCATCGCTCCTCGGGATTGCTTGGACTAGCATGGTTACTTGGGTGGCGTTCATGAGATGGCGTCCCATCGCAGTGTCCGGGGAACCGATGATCAGAAAAATAGGTTTGTCCGTCAAAGAGATTCCAATATCTTTCAATGCATTGATTCCAGCGATCCAAGCGCGATCGATGTCTGGGAATTGACCTTCGAGCTTCCGCGACCAGATTTGAATTCCAAAGTAAAGCAGTAGAGGAATTGCAAACAGGAGGAGGATTTCGAGTATCCAGTGAACCCAGGTGATGACCTCGCGATGGGGGATTTGGAAAGGACCGTAAAGTCTAAGTGTCCAGACCAGGATCCACATCAATAGTAGGCAGACAAAGGCAACGGCGGAGACTTGTCCGGCTGTGGACTGAGGAACGCTAGCTGCCAGTATCGCTAGAAACTTTTTCCAGAGCTTAAGCATGGTGATTGCCCGACCTTAGTTTAAGGGTAGATGCTAACGCCATAGGGCCATTCGAAGGTTCAATTGGTGGCTTAGAATCAAAAAGCAGGCGATAGCGAGGATACTAGCGGCCACCCAAGGCCAAGCCAGATACTCTCTTGCAAAGATTGGTTTTGCGGTGTTGACATTCCGATCGTGAGTAAAGTTAGAGGATTTTTCTTTCCACCGCGTATGTGCGGATTTCGCGGCTGTTCCAAATTGCTTGGCCCAGTCGTCTAGGTTGTCGGGGAGTTGATGTTTTTTGATGAGCAGGCGGCTCAGGCGTGCATCTCTGTAGAGACCTCGAAAGCCCAGTACCACTCCCAAGAAGCTCAGTTGCACGGCGTTGTCGAGATTCTCTGAGCGAGAGCGATTTGAGCGTACAAAATATTGGTCGTTGCATTGTCGAGTGCGAAAAATGGACCATTCGAGCACGTTATCACGCCACCAGTCATTGCCTTCCCACGCGTAAGCCGTTACGAGCATTTCGTCGATCCAGGCAACAAGCAGGTATTTTGCGAGATCCCAATGCTCCGCTTCGGCGATTAGGAGTTTATCTGCACTCTTCAGCAAATCTTCGATTTTGCGTTTTTCCTCCATTGGAGAAATCGTGACTCCCTGGTCGATGCGTTCCAGTAGTTCGAAGACCTGGAGAAAAATTGGGTCAACTGCTTTAGAAAAGCGAGGGGTCATGGTGCTAGTCTCTGACGGCAAAGAGTGCGAACCTCAGGCGGTAGCGTGTCCCGTCGGAGTCGTTGACTATCAAGTGTTGGGCACCCGTTTCGATATCTCTATCGCGGATTCGCATGGCTACAGATTCCGTTCGACGAATTTCGGACCAACCCGGCGAATCCAATTCGTCTTGAGCTACGCTAAAGTAGGTCCAATCCTTCCGAGGGGGAAGATCGACAATGGTCGTATTCATCGCTTCGATCTTCAGACCTGACTGGCGCGAGTTGAAGAATTCGTCAGCTTGATCGGTGCTCCCGAAAACCCAATACCAATCGCTCGAGTCTTTGATAAGCGACTTTAGATCCTCTTCGCTCATTCCACCTCTTTCGATCCCTAAGTACCAGAACCAGCCAGGATCGAACCATTCGGGTCCGAGTTGCGTGCACATTTTCGAATCGAGGCCTTCGAAGTTTGCTCGGAGTTTTTCATCGAATTTCGTTCCGTGGAGTATGCGAAGAATCTTCTCTCGGATATCTGCGAATATCCCACCGAGATTGTCGTGATCGTAAGGTTTTACCTCAACGGCAGTACGTTCGGGACCAAATAACGAGATTTGACCGAGTAAGCGGGCCAGTTCGAGGTAGGCGGTCATAGGATGAACGCCGAGTGCAGGGGTTAAAACAGATAGCACGCTGTGAGCATCGTTGAGCCTGTCGAGCATGCGGACTCGACCAGAGTTTGCGTCAAGGCCACGTCGACCCATCATCAACTCTTTTACCGGTGCCTTGAGCGATTCCATCACACCGGCAATCTGATCGCGAACCCCTTGAACATAATGCCGTCGCAGGTAAGTCCAAGCTTGCGTTGAGATGACAGGTGGGATGTACGAATCGTCCAGAACAGGAGCTGTATCGCGGTCGATAGCAATCTTGACCTTCGCCAACGGCAGGCACTCGAAACCCTCGGGTCCTTTCCCTGCGACCAATCCAATTGACAGTTTTCTGACGGCGATTGCCTGCTCGGAGGCTTGTACATTTTCGTCGACAACCAATTGGTCGTTCAGAAAAAAACGCCTTTGGTAACTGTCTTTAGCATCAGCGACATTGGCTGCACCAAGATTGAGTTTGGGAACCGCCAGTTGAATAAGAATCGAGGTTTCCGCTTGAGCTTTTGCTTTAGGGTCGAAGTATTCCTTCAGGTTTATTTCCAGGTCTTGGCCCTGTTCGAGGCAAACCATGGTTCCATCGCGCATTCGCGCCTCGAGTTGTTCGACACGAAAAACGTTGTTTGCCAAGGCGTCTCGGCTATAATCGAACGCATGCAACCCGTAGCCGTAGCTATGATCCCAACGTTCAGAGGTATGATGGTGCTCCGCCCAATATCGATCTGATGCTTGGAGGTGTTGGGGCCGGACGAACTGTCCTTGGTGCCAATGAATTGGGGAGTTTCTCATGGATATTGGCTTTGTCTCTAAGCTATAGAGGTTGATTCGATACCATTCCATCTAAGGATTTAGCAAACCGCTACCGATCGCATTATGAAGTCCTGTGCCGATACTGCAACCAGCTACGACCAGATTCCCTACGTAAGCTACCCTATTTTTCACAGCCATCCCAGAAATCTCGCGGCTGTCGCGAGATTGTTCGGATTGCAGGTGGCCGCAGTGCACCAAGCTCGGGTGCTGGAAATCGGCTGCTCAACCGGCGGAAATCTGATTCCTTGGGCTTGCCAATACCCAAATTCGGTTTTTGTGGGGCTCGATGCGTCGAGCCGGCAGATCGCGATGGCCAAAGGGGAATCCGATGCGCTCGAGCTGAAAAATGTCCGTTTCTATCCCTGCGATGTGCTCGATTACACCAACACCGATGGGCCGTTCGACTACATCGTTTGCCACGGTGTGTATTCATGGGTCGCGCCGAATGTTCAGGACAGAATCCTAAGTTTGTGTCGTGAGAACTTAGCTCCAACGGGTGTGTGCTACATCAGTTACAACACCTATCCGGGCTGGTTTCTCCGCCAAGGGATCCGGGAGATGATGAGGTACCATGCGGGGAGTTTTACCTCCGAGACAGAAAAAATCGAACAGTCTAGGGCCCTGCTAGACTTTCTCTCCTGTGCATCCAGCAGTGGAAGCAGCACCTATCAAAAGCTGCTAACCGATGAGCTCGAAGTCATCGGTGCTTGTGATGACAGCTACCTTTATCACGAACATCTCGAGGCATGCAACGAGCCAGTCTACTTCCACGAGTTTGTCTCCAGATCGCAAAACCACGGCCTGAGGTTTCTCGCAGAGGCGCAAGTCTCGAGCATGTTTCCAAACGAGTTCCATGAAGATGTGCAAAGAACGCTTCAGCGCATCGCCAATGATCTGATTCAGTACGAACAATACATGGACTTTCTGAGGAATCGACGATTTCGGCAATCGCTTTTGGTTCAGAAAGAATCGCAACCCAACCGAGCACTCAGTCACGAATCCGTACTGGGATTGGTGATTTCCTCCGATATCAAAAAGTCATCCAGCCCCGATCAATCTGGGGGGCAGCAGGAGGTCGCTTTTCAACATGCCAATGGGAAGGTTTTACGAGTGACCAAGGGTTTGGTTTCCGATGCTTTCGAAACGCTGGCATCTATCTGGCCACGTGAGATCGCATTTGACGATCTCTGGGAATCGGCCAAAAAAAGGTCGGATTTGACCTTCAACGCCCCGCAGCTAAGCAAATCGGAATTCGCCATCGCGATTTTGAATTGCTATAGCCAAGGCTTGGTCGAATTATTCGCAAGTTCACAAACCAATGGGTATAGCGATACAACACCATCTGCTCCAAGGACAACGCGTTGGATCCAGCGACAAGCATCTTTGGGCTCAATCGTAACGAACCTAAGGCACCAGTCAGTACGCATCGGACCATTCGAAAGAGAACTTCTTCAATCGGTCGATGGCGAATCATCCTTGGAGGAACTTACGAGTCGGATGGCAAACGGTTCCAAGGCCGATGAGATTGCCAATTCGGTCGAGTTTCAGGAATTTGCTCCAGACTGGCAGAGATTCGCCCAAGCCAGTTTTGAGAAACTCCAGAAAGCCTCCCTATTTTGTTCCTGAGTTCCAAATTACAATCGATGATCAGCAATTAAACTTTCAAGGATGTGAATCGGTGTTGGAATCTGAAGTGTCGTTCGCTTTCGGGAGTTGCAAATGGGAAAGCCCGCCGCAAGACTTGGTGACATGGTGCTACAAGATGGCCCACATTGTCATGCACCGATCCATCCACCAGCACCTGTGCCGACACCCGTTCCTCACCCTCCGATGCCTCTGAACATCATCAAAGGGCTTCCGACAGTATTGATCGGTGGACAACCTGCAGCACGCTCGACGGACATGACCTCTCCTTGCATGTTGGCTGGATGTGTACCGGGTGGCCCTGGAATCATCACGCTTGGTTCGATGACAGTGCTTATCGGTAGCTTGCCTGCGGCACGGGTCTCGGACATGACGATGCATGCAAGTTGTGTTGCTCCCCTACCGATGCCGACCGGTAAGGTTCTGCCACCTGGTTGTCCGACAGTCATGATTGGTGGATAAACCGAATCCATGCGACGCAGCCACCTCGATTTTTTCGCACCTAATTGTCCGGTTTGCAAACATCTCTTCGATCGAAATAGTCCGCTCCAGCTTGTCCACATTTTCCAATCCGATCGAGACCACGTGATCGAAGGATCCCTGCATTGCAGCGACATCCGCTGCCAGTCGGAGTTTCCAATCATCGATGGAATCCCGATTCTCGTGCCAAACTTACGCGAGTTCATCGCGGGTAGCGAGTCGGTGATTCTTTCAAGACAGGATCTTTCCGAATCGACTGTCAGCCTGATCGGAGATTGCTGCGGGAACAACAGCTCGACGGGTGCCGCTAGGCAGCACTTGAGTTCCTACGCCTTTGATCATTACCAAGATTTTAAAGCCGAAGACCCAAAAGCCCCTGTTACAAGCTCCATCGTCGATCTGCTAGAAAAAGGGCTCCAGGACCTAGCTCCTTTGCCAGCGGGCCCGATCTTGGATGTTGGATGTTCGGTGGGTAGAACCTCTTTTGAGCTGGCTCAGCGATTTCGAACGCCAGTCCTTGGAATCGATCTGAACTTCTCGATGTTGCGCTGCGCTCACCAGATTTTGAGGGAGAGAAAGATCGACTACGATTTGCGGAGGGTGGGAGGCGTCTACGATCGCATAAGTCATCCGGTGCAGTTCGAAAACTCGGACCTGGTGGACTTCTGGATCTGTGATGCCATGGCTCTGCCTTTTGGTGAGGGGATTTCTCCATTCGTCAATTGCCTGAATGTTTTGGATTGTGTTAGTTCCCCTGTAAATTTGCTGATTTCAATCGCTAGAGTGATGCAATTCGGCGGTTCGATTCTTCTTTCGAGCCCTTACGATTGGTCGCCATCGGCAACACCGGTAGAAGCTTGGATAGGTGGTCACTCCCAGCGGTCCGTAAACCAAGGTCGAAGTGAAGCTCATTTGGAACAGGTGCTCAGTACGATAGGGAACCTATTGAACTGCAAACTGACGGTCCAGCAGCAAACCAACTCGAACTGGCGTGTGCGTTTGCACGAGCGTTGCAGCGTTGAATATAACTGCCATCTACTGTCCATCCAGAAACAAGCTGCCCAAGGAATGGAAGCCAATGACCAAATGAACGTTCAGCTCTAAGGTCTTATCGCTGTATTAGCCGCAGGTAAACGATTCCTCTGGATTGGGATTTCAATCTCTAAAGGTCCGCATGTGAAGGATTGAAGCTTAGGGATTTCCCACTCCAAATTGCTAATAGTGATATTTGTTCGACTATCGTCGATCTTTCGATTGGTCTGGAATGTATGAATTGCAATTTTGTTTTGCTGATCGAATCGCCGATCAACCGCTACGATATGGTCTTGGGCGGTACCAATCAAGTTTGTCTTTAGCGACGTTACATCGAACGCCTCGGAATCCGTCGTCAATCGGATCTCCAAAACATCGCCATCCTTCACCTGATCAGACTTTATCTTGCTTGCCTTTAGCTTTACCCCCTCTGCTACCACTAGCCAGTCTTGCATTGCCGAAAGCAATTCAAAGGATTTCATCAGAGGTTTGCTTCGCTGCCCTAGATTCAGGACTCCAACAGGCGCTGGCAGGCTTTCGACTTGATCTTGTATCCA
>Ga0315900_10008109_pt1 | contig 13597 bp, 13 predicted proteins | sample LakEriMetagenome_FD_203521 | JGI IMG/M metagenome (GOLD analysis project Ga0315900, IMG submission 203521) | Freshwater fungal communities from buoy surface, Lake Erie, Ohio, United States - Buoy 12 MA114 | ecosystem: Environmental > Aquatic > Freshwater > Lake > Lake biofilm | place: USA: Lake...
GGCAGTTCCAGCAGCCTGTAGAGAGCTAGAGCGGCATTTTCCCATTGCGATTTCGTCTCCAGACGCTCTATTGCCTCCAATTCGGGAACTCCCCGCCAGATCCAGGCCCGTTCAAACTGAATCGCGGTTCGAAAGTCGACCAGGGGACGAGGAAGGCTGCTCAGATCCCAGTAATAATTCCCCGCAGAGGGAATCTGAAGCAGTTCTTCGAACACGTCCAGTGCGAGTTTCGATTGAGACAACGCCACAAGCCGGGAGACCACGAAGGGTGTCTCTGCGATATGGCGAGCCAGCCCGGTCGTCATGCAAATCAGTTCCTCTGCCTGAACCGTTTCACCTCGTGCCAGATGACTTCGCGCTTTGACAAGCAGTGCGTGACTGTAGTACCGGCTCTCCTGAACATCCGGCAGGAGCACCTCTATGACTGGACCTTCCCGAAATGGGTACTGCCAATTGGCTCGTTCCCGATAGGCAGCTCGGCGCATCTCCTTCAAATTGATTGCAAAACTACGATCGATCCGATCCAGATCCAATTGCTCCAGAGGTGTATCCAGATCAATATCGCGGCGAAGTTCCTGTAACGATTGGATGCGAGAACCAGCCTCCCAGTTCATCCGCAAGAAGATTGGTGCTGCGTCCCCTTTTGTCCATTGGTCGGCTGCAGGATAGAGTCGATCGAAGCCGGGCTGCTGATCCGCCGGATCGGGACGAAGCAGCAAGGTTCGCGTCACCACCAGATTCGGTGCCTCCAAAGGCTGCGGCATCCCACCTGTTATTGATAACGATGGCGCTTGCTGCGCGCTCGACAGACTAGGCCATGCCAGAACGTATAGGAATACTGAAAGGCAAATCGCCCGATGTTTCATGATGCTCAACTCCCATGAAGAAAGGTGATTACTAGCTGGCATCTCAAATGCTTCCAAGCCAGACGGAATAGTCGCGGTCCGTTGCTTTGAGAATCTTCCCCGAAGGAATTCGGTGATCGACAGGTACATCAGTTGGCTTAGCGGATGAATACGCTGGTTTGTCTAGTGGAACGATGAGGCTGGGGTCCAGTCGAGCATTCCAGACATCTGACGGTAGAGACTTCTCTATGGGGTGATCTGAAGGAACTCGAAACGGCTCTTGGCGGATCTCCCCCTTCGGTGCCGCAGCAACTCCTTCTGCGCGATCGATCTTCGTGTCCGGGAAAACCGTGGATGGCCTTCCAAGGGTTACCAATGCCAACATGCATGCGGCGGTTGCGACAGATGAAGCGATCCCTGTGCCCAACTGCCGTCGCATCGCCATGCGCCGACCGCACTCCAGAATCACTCGATCCCGCTCCACCGGATTCAGCCTCGGCACAGCATCCCGCAGCAATCGCTCCAAGGGTGATTCCTCAGATGTCGTCATCTGCAAACTCCTCATTCCAATGCATCACATTTCGGATTAGTTCAGAAGGGTCTTCAGTTGCGAAAGCGCATCCTGATAACGCCGATGTGCGGTAGTCGTCGAGATGCCGAGGACTTCGGCGGTCTCGCTGAGCGTAAGATCACCCCAGGTACGAGCGATCACCACCTCCTTGAGTTCCGGTTCCAGCCGCTCGACCGCCTCCTGGACTTCCTGGAGGCGTGGATCGACCGAAGGAGCGGAGACAGATTCCTGCGGAGCGTATCGAAGTTCTCTGGCCCGTCGTCGGGTATTGCTGCGATACTCTTCACGCAACAGATTCCCGGCAACTCGAAACAGCCACGCTCCAGGGCGGTCGGGAAGCACCGGGAGAGTGTACAGACGGCAAAACGTTTCCTGCACCAGATCCTCTGGCTGGCTGCAACGCCCCCGGAGCCATGCAGTCAGTGGACCGCCCCAACGGGTCAGGCATTCCGAGAGCAAGTCATCTGGAATTGGCATCGTTTACCCGCGCTTGCTTCAAGCCTTAGACGGTGTCGCACGAATCCTCCCTATGAGAAGATGCCGAGGGCAAGAAATTTTTCCGACGGTTTGCGCATATTCCACTTTTGTCCGCTAAGCGACAATGGCTTGACTGCGGCAATCACCGCTTGCCTCCCCACTTTTAGGACCGACCGCAACTTGGTCGCATCCGCGCTCACACCAAGGTTAGACCTAGAGCGTCGACACAGAAATTGCCAGTGGCGATAGCCAACAGAAGGTTAGGCAGATGCTCCCCTTGCTGTGCAGTGCCTCTTTCGCTGCACAGTTTGCCTACCTTTTGACTACGTCCCAATCCAGACTCGTCTGCGAGCGCCCCATCGGTTGTGGGACGGACTTCTAGTTCGGCTTACTCACAACGGACTAGATAGTGAGGACCGACTTGTAGTCCGTCCTCACTCAAGACAGCCTGGACTTCCGTCGTACGATGCGGTCGAACGTGTTGGTCTCAACGAGACCTAGCCTACTTCTTGATTGGATCGAGATTCAGCCGCACGCCGATCTCCTTCAGCTTGGCGAGCTGTTCATTCTTTGCAGCATCGCTGAGCGGATTGTTGTGGAGATAGAGCTTGAGGAAGGGAGCGAATCGCTTGTCTCCTTGAGCATCGGCATTGCACATTTCGACCAACGGACCAAGATCGGCCAGTTGATTGTCGACCAGCATCAGGTAACGCAGTTCCGTCAACGGCTTGAGGAAGCTGAGGTCCTTGATCTGACAGCCTTGGAGGTCGAGCGAACTGAGCCATTTTAGTTGTCCGACGGGGGCAAAGTCGGAAATAGGATTTCGCGCCGCATAGAGAGTCCAAATCTTCTTCAATTCCTGTACCGGCTCCAGGGTGGTGATCTGGTTGTCGGAAAGATAGAGCGACCGCATGTTGGTCATCGCCTTGACGGGAGCGATGTCTTTCACCTTGTTGCGGGAGAGTTCCAGGTACTGCATCGCGGTGAGCCCCGCCATCGGTTCGATCGACTCAATCTGGTTCCCCGCCAGATTCACCGATTGCAATTGCTTCAATTCCTTCAGGGCAGCCAGATCGGCAATCTGGTTATTTTCCAGATCGATCAGCATGATCGCGGTGCAGTGCTGCAGTCCCTCCAGGCTGGTGATTCCCTTTCCTTTGGCGACCACCTGAGAGATGTTTTTTACATCGTCGGCCGTGATCGGTTCTTCGTTGAATCGCTTGGCAAAAACCTCCTTCCGAACGGCGGCTTCCAGAGCCTTGTCGGGGAAGACCGACTGAGCAGTCAGGGGGCCTGCAACGTAGCAGAGGACGGCGGCAACGAAAGGGATCAGACGTGCAAAATGGCTCATCAGCAGCTTCATCGCTAGGTTACCTTGACTGGGAGGAAGGTCCGTTGGGAACGAACCGCGTCTCTAGGTGGGTCTGGCAGTCCCCGCTATCGCGAGTTGGCTTCCGCAGGGTGCGCGAGCCAAACTCATGGGGTTAGTCTGATTATACTTCAAGGAGATTGCGGCGTGGGGCCCTAGCTGGGCAATCCCCCGCAGGCTCTTTCTGGGGCTTTTCGAGAAGACGATCCGTGCGCATTCTGCTGACCGCTTTCGAACCCTACGATCAATGGAGCAGCAACTCCAGCTGGGAGACGATTGTCGAGTTGCTTCGCGTGCGAGGAACGATCCCCAACGTGATCACGCGGCGCTATCCAGTCAGCCTAACGAGGTTTCAGGAGCGGTTGGAGGTTGATCTGGCGCGAGGATTCGACAGCATCATTCACTTAGGCCAAGCGCCCGGGATATCGCAGATCCACCTGGAAGCGATCGCCATCAATGTGGCGGGCGTCACCGAAGCCGAAGGGGCAGACTTCGGCGATCTGGTGGTGGGTGGGCCGGTTGGGTACCGCAGCAAGTTTCCGCTGGGTATCTGGGCCAGCTACCTGCGTCAATCGGGGATCCCCGCACGCGTCTCCTACCATGCCGGTACATACCTCTGCAATGCTGCCCTCTACCTGTCGCATCACTGGCTGGAGACGCATGGCAAGACAGGACGAGTGGCGTTTATCCACCTTCCGCTGAGCGATCAGCAGGTACGGGAAAGTGGACGCAGCCTTGCGTCGATGCCTCTGGATACCATGGTCAAAGCCGTGGGGCTGCTGCTGGATCGCATGCGAGGTGTGCAGGCGGAACTTCCTTGGGCTTGAGGCAACGAAATCCATGCCGTCGCAGCGTGTCGGCAGATCGATACCTGCCGAAAGTAAACGCAAGCCAACCCCTGCAGGAATGAGTTGAACCGATTGAGGGTAGAACGAGCAGAAGGGAAGGAACGATCGTGGGCAAGGGATCGATGCGAAACCGACGGGTGCATTACTGGATGAGCATGGCGATTGCTCTGCCCCTGCTGCTGGTGATCGTCACCGGAATCGCACTGCAGCTCAAGAAGCAGATTGCATGGGTGCAGCCGCCCGAGCAGCGGACGGAGGTGCGGGAGCCGAGCGTGGCCTGGGAGCAAATCCTCCAAACGGTGCGCGCCAGCGATGGATCGGCGACCAAGGATGCTACCTGGAAGCAGGTCGACCGAATCGACGTGCGTCCCTCCAAAGGGATCGCAAAAGTCCTGATGAAGGACGGATGGGAGCTGCAGGTCGATCTGGAAAGCGGCCGGCTTTTGCAGCGGGCGATCCGACGCAGCGACTGGATCGAATCGCTGCACGACGGATCGTTTTTTGCCGGGGACTATTCCAAACTAGGGATCTTCCTGCCTGTTGCTCTGGCACTGCTGGGCCTGTGGGGCACCGGCCTCTGGATGCTCTGGCAACCGATCGCTGCCCGAAGGCGACAGCAGGCTCGCCGCGCAGCCAACCTCACGCCGTGATTGGCCCTTATGTCGATAGACCTGCTGCCTTTTGCATCGATCGCGCAGGGATCATGGATTTCGAAAGCCCCGAAAATCGATCGATTTTTTCTTTGGCTTTCATCTTCCTTTCAGGTTCTCTTTTGTAGGATGCCAGTGGCAGTGGCCGGCGCAACCGCGCTGCCAATTGCCGGATTAGCGATTCCAACCAGGAGGTAACAGCGATGAAGAGAAGAGCGGGATGGCTGGCAGCATTAGGCATCGGGGGGCTAGGGGTCGCACTGGCCCAACCACCAGAGGGACGCCCCCCTGACGATCAACGACCACGGCGCGAAGGATCTCGTGATGGAGAAAGACCACGCGACGAAGGTAGGCCACGAGGTGAAGGGCGTGGGCCCGGACGCCCCGAGGGCCGACCACCCGAAGGAGCCCGCGCTCCCCATCCGCTGATCGCTGCACTCGATACCAACCAGGATCATCAGATCAGCGCCGACGAAATGGCCGCCGCCGCCGAACGACTCAAGTCGCTCGATCGCAACGGCGATGGAGTCTTGACCCCGGATGAGTTTGATGGGGGCCAGCGAGGACGTCCACAAGGAGGTCCGCCTCCCGACGGCCCCCCACCGCCACCTCCTGAGGGAGGCAACCCTCCTCCACCTCCGAACGACAGGCCCGCTCCGCCTCCGGGTGAAGGTCCACCGCCTGGCCCGAATGGCCCTGGTCCAGGTGGCCCTGGTGGATTCGGTGGTCGTGGTCCCGGGCTGGGAGGCCCCGGCTTCGGAGGCCCAGGTGGTCCAGGTATGGGTCCAGGTGGTCGAGGCGGATTCGGTGGCCCAGGTGGTCCAGGTATGGGCCCGGGTGGTCGAGGTGGATTCGGTGGCCCAGGCGGTCCCGGTATGGGCCAGGGTGGTCAAGGTGGATTCGGTGGCCCTGGCGGTCCTGGCATGGGCCAAGGTGGTCCGGGCATGCGCGGTGGCCCATCGCCAGACAGGATGGCGGAGCGGGCCTTCAGCTTTGATCGCAACGGCGATGGTCAATTGAGTCGCGACGAGTTTATGGAGTTTGCTAAGGAGATGGCCGCGAGAGCTTCGCAGATGGGACCGGGCGGACCAGGCATGGGACCGGGACCAGGAGGTGGAGCAGGTCCTGGAGCCGGTCGCGGTCGACCAGGTGGCCCAGGAGGTCCTGGCGGCCCCGGAGGTCCGGGAGGCGCGGGTGCTCCAGGTGGCTTTGGAAGCGGCCCAGGCGAAAGGCCAGGGCGTCCGGGAGAGCGGCGAGGACCTCCTGGTGACGGCGACCGGCCAGCTCGGCCACCCGCTGACGATGCCCCCGCTGGCGGTGAAGGTCCGACCAAGATTTAGCCTGCGCTACAATCTTGCAAATCCTCCTCACCCGATTGCCCACGCACATCGGGTGAGGATTTTTCTTTCCTCGAAATTTCCGTGATCGCTTCCTGCATTCCATCTTTCCCACCGTGCTCGTGTTCGATTCCCTGGCCGCTCCCACATGGCCAGTGCGGAAGACGACACGTCGAGGCCACTTGGCAGAAAAAGGACTAGCCTGTGCGGGTCTTGCTGGTAGAAGATGAACCGGATCTGGCATCGACCATCGCGCAGGCCCTGCGCGAATCGGGCTATGCGGTCGACGTCGCAACGGACGGCCAGCAGGCTTTAGAGAAGGCAACCCTCTGGGAATACGATGCCCTGGTGCTCGATTTGATGCTTCCAAAACTGAGCGGTTTGGAAGTGTTGCGACGAGTGAGGGCAGAACGGGGGACGCCGGTGCTCATTCTCTCAGCGCGCGATACCTTGGCAGATCGTGTCAGCGGACTGGATCTTGGCGCCGACGACTATCTGGTCAAACCGTTTTCATTGACCGAACTTCTGGCGAGACTGCGCGCTTTGATTCGCCGCGCGGCGGGCCAGTCACAGTCGGTGGTGATGCTGGAATCGTTGGGTCTGGAAGTCGACCTAGCCAAGCGAAGAATTGTGCGAAACGGAGTGATCGTTCCTTTGACGGCGAGGGAATTCGCCTTGGTCGCCTATCTTGTCCTGCATCGCGGCAAGGTGGTCAGTCGAACCGAACTGTATGATCATCTCTTCGATGAAGAAGACGACACGCTCTCCAACCTGCTGGATGTCCACGTTTCCCATATCCGCAAGAAACTGGGATCCGAAACGATCGTGACCCATCGGGGCCAGGGGTACTCGATCGATGGCTAGTTCGATGCGATGGCGACTGCAGTGCGGCTATGCGATCCTGCTGGCTCTGGTGATTGTGGCGTTTGCGTTTCTGCTAATCAGTCAGCAGCGACGCCACGCGATGGCGATGGCAGATCTCCAGTGGAATCAGATGATAGGGCGAGCGGCGACTGCGTTTGCCTGGGGTGGCGTCGACGCCATCGAATGGCCGATGACCGCGCAACCACCCCAACGCCCTCCTCGTCCTCCGATCGACTCCATGGAACCAAGAACGGGAGAAGATCCACTGCGGGATCCACCTGCAGCGCGTCGCAGCGAAGAAATGGTTCGACCAGGACCACCACCTAGTGCTGGCCGGGGGGCTCCGGGGCGTTTTGGCAGACCTCGCGATCCCTATCCTCAGCGTCTCGGGGAGGAGGCTGGTCCAGCCCTGCGCCCGGGACCGGGGCAGCCCGGTCCCCCTTGGGTCTGGCCTGCGGATTGGCTGAGTCGCTGGATGGGTTGGCCAAGCCTGCAAGCGATGTCGTTGCGGGTGGTGGATCCCGATGGGATGGTTCTGCGCGAGGAGTTCCAGCCATCACCGGGAGATGCCGGGGCGATTCGAACGCGTCGGGTACCTTTGGTCCATGGCTGCGATCTATTGCTTGCGATCGACATGCGACCGGTCGAACGCCATTGGATGATCTCATCGCTGATCACGTTGGCGCTGGCGACACTGTTCTGGGTCGGTTGCCTAGCCGTTGGGTGGTGGATTGCTGGGCAATCCATCGCACCGCTGGAACGATTTCATCGCACGGCCAGTCTGGTCAGCAGCCAGCGTCTGGGGGAACGCGTCGACAGCAGAGGACTGGATCGCGAGCTTTCGGAACTTGCCAGTGTGCTCAACGCCATGCTGGATCGACTCGATGAAGCCTTCGCCAAGCAAAAGCAGTTTACCGCCGATGCGTCCCACGAACTGCGGACCCCGCTAGCTGTCTGGATGTCGCAGGCGGAACTGGCGCTCAGTCGACCTCGAAGCGATACCGAGTATCGTGCCGCGCTGGAAACCTGCCTGCGATCTGGCGGGAGGATGAAACGCCTGATCGAGGATCTCCTGCAACTGGCGCGCGGCGACCAGGGGCGGGAGATTCTGGAGCAGCAACCGGCGGATCTTCAGGATCTGGCCAGACAGGTAGTCGATTCGTTTTCACCACTGGCTCAAAAGCATCAGGTACGGCTCGAACTGGCCGGTAGCTCAGTGATCGCCCTGATCGATCGCGACGGCATGCGACAGGTGCTCGATAATCTGCTGAGCAATGCGATCCAGTACAACCGGGCAGGTGGTAGCGTCACGGTCGCTTCGCATTTGGAAGGACCGTGGGCCCTGTGGGTGGTCAGCGACACCGGACCGGGAATTGCGGAGGAACATCTGCCTCATTTGTTCGATCGTTTCTACCGAGCAGATCCATCCCGATCGCGCCAGGTCGGCGGTTCTGGACTGGGCTTGGCGATCTGCAGGCAGTGGGTGGAGGCGCATGGAGGGTCGATCGAGGCGACCAGTAGGGTAGGGGAGGGGACCACGATGCGGGTGCGGATACCACGGACCGGCATCGATTCAACGCCAGGCTGAACTGATCGGTCCAAATGTCTCCTTCCGTCCGGATCTTCACGAAAACCGAACCAATTCTTCACGCTTCTTCGATAGTCTAGAAGAAAGTATTGGTTCAAAATCGGTCCGACGGTTGTGAATGCAGGAAAGTCACAAGACTTTGACCTGCCCAAGCGGCTCCCAATCGACACTTTGGTTTTATTTGTGTCTTTCAGGGGCCCTAGGCGAGAGTCGGGCGGGCGGTCCACAATGCTTGAGAGGTCCGCATAGGCCAGCGAGCTCCGCTTGTCGGCGGAGCCCCGAAAATCGGTCGCAACCCAGGAAGCCAACAGCATGTCTCGGCACTTAATCCATGATCTGGAAGAAGCCTACAACCGACTTCTCGGTCTATCCGCCTCGGTGGAAGAAATGATCGGGATGTCGGTTCGTTCGTTGGTGGAGCGGAATTCGGATCTGGCCGAACGGGTGATTGCCAGGGATGAATATGTCGACCAGACCGAGGTGCGGATCGAAGAGGAGTGCCTGAAGATCCTCGCGATGCACCAGCCGGTAGCGGCCGACCTGCGCCGCATCGCGACGATGATGAAAGTCAACAACGATCTGGAACGGATGGCGGATCTAGCGGTCAACATTGCTGAGCGAGCGTTGAGCATTCGGAGCGAAGGGGAGTTTCCGATCCCCCAGCAGCTCACTGGGATGGCAGCCATGACCACCTCGATGGTGCGTCGTAGCTTGGATGCCTTTGTGCAGCAGGATCTGGAACTGGCTTACCAGGTGATCGCCGGCGATGATGCGATCGACCAGATGAATGTACGCGTTATCGACGAGTTGACGCGTTTGATGGCGCAGCGGTCGGACTGGATTTCGACGGCGCTTCACTGCTTTTCGGTCTCAAGGCATTTGGAACGGATTGCCGATCACGCTGCCAACATTGCCTCCGATCTCGTCTACATGGTGGAAGGAATCATCGTCAGGCACCGGCGCGGCGGGCCGTCCGACGCGCTGCCGACTCAGGCTGCGGGATAAGCCTGCAGCAAGGCCCTTAGAGTGAACTCGCTATGGCAAAGACTCGTATCCTGATCGTCGAGGACGACCGTTCGCTAGGAGACATCCTAGCCTACAATCTGCAGCGCGAGGGGTATGAAATCCATCGCGCTGTAGACGGTCGCGACGGTTTAACGCAGGCCCAACTCAAGCTTCCGGATATTGTCCTGCTGGATGTGATGCTGCCAGGTCTTGATGGGATCGAAGTCTGTCGTCAGCTGCGAAGCAATTCCGAGACGAAGGAATTGCTGGTGATGATGTTGACCGCCAAGGCCGAAGAGGCCGACCAGCTGCTGGGTTTTCATGTCGGGGCTGATGACTACGTCACCAAGCCCTTCAGTGTGCGCGTGCTCATGGAGCGTATCAAGGCGCTCAAACGTCGTACGGAAGAGCTGCCGGATGCCAACGGAGATGTGGTGGCGAGGCTGGGGATTTCCGTCGATCGCAGACGTTTCAAGGCGATGGCAGGCAACGATCAGCTGGAGCTGACCAAGAGTGAGTTTCGATTGCTGGATACACTGATCCGGCAGCCCGGACGCGCTTTTGATCGCGCCGAGCTGATCGATGCGGCGCTGGGTGGGGACACCCTGGTACTGGTACGAACCATCGACGTCCATATCCGCGCGCTGCGACGCAAACTGGGGGCGCATGCCGATACAATCGAAACGGTGCGCGGCGTCGGTTACCGATTCCGCGAGGCCTGATCAGCCTCAAGGATCCCCTTTTCGCAATAACTCGAGGCTGTCGACGATCGCTTTGGCAGTCCGCAGATCGCATCCTGCGATCTCCATCGTCCTCTTACACGCCTCGATTTTCCCCTCAGACCACAGCGTCTGCTCGATCACCGCCTGCTGATCGGCATCGATCCTGGGGGTCGGCGGCGACCGATCTTCCCTTGGCTGCTTCGGACCAGTGGCAAAGGGTCGCAGCAGGGTCTGCACTAGCCAGAGCAGCGCGAAGAACCCGACCGCAACCGCGATCACTAAGACTCCCAAATTCATCGTTGCCTCTCTTTCGGCATTCCTGTACTGCCTTTGCAGGGGAAGCTAAACCGGGATATCCCCGCTCACTGGAGTCAAGGATTCTGATACTACCGCTTACGGACTGCGGCCCGATCGACCTCCAAAGGAATCTACCTTGCAAAGAGCGTTCGCCTGGGACCGACCTAGTCAGCAGCGTTGGGGGGAAACCAACGCCTCACCCACGCTATGGCCTTCCCGTCTTCTGACGGATCCTCGAAGCAGAGATTTGCCTTCGCCTCTTGATTTGAAGCCCTTTCGCCAATTCGGCAGATCAGCCTTTGGAACTCCATGCAAATCGAGCCCTAGGTCGATTCGCGTTGAAAGACCAGATGGCGTCGCCATTGGAGATCGTCGAGGTTAGGGAAGTCGGTTCTCAAGTGGACTCCACGGGATTCTTCTCGGGCCAGCGCGGCGTGGGCCATCATCAGAGAGACGGTGAGGAGGTTTTGCAGTTCCCAGCCTTCGATCGTCTGCTGGGGATTGGCCAGTGCGTAACGGCAATATCCTTCCAGTCCTTCCACTGCCTCGGCAAGTCGCTGCTGGTTCCTTTCGACTCCCACCTTGCGCCACATCAGGCTCTGTACCGCATTGCGTACGTCGGACAGATCGAGCGGTTGGTCGGGGGCAGGTAGTTCGGGAGCGATAACGGCAGGGACTTCCAACCGGCCCTGGGTGGTGACTGCCAGTCGGCTGGCGAGCGATCCGGCTCGCTTGCCGAAAACCAGTCCTTCCAGCAGGCTGTTGGAGGCAAGGCGGTTAGCGCCATGAAGTCCCGTGCTGGTGACCTCCCCGGCTGCCAGCAAACCGGGGATCGTGGTCTGACCGTGATCGTCAACCACCACACCTCCGATCATGTAGTGAGCTCCCGGACGAACCGGGATTCGATCGGTGGCGATATCGAGTCCGAATTTACGGCAGACTTCGGCGATCCCGGGGAATCGCTGCCTGACATGTTGCGGGTCCAGATGTTGCATCGTCAGGTAGACACTAGGGTGTTGCGTTTTCTCCATCTGCCGGACGATCGACTGGCTGACGATATCGCGCGGGGCCAATTCCAATCGCTTGTCGTAATCGCTCATGAAGCGATGTCCATTGCAATCGATCAAAAAGGCTCCTTCGCCACGGACTGCTTCGGTGATGAGAGTTCGTGAACTGCCCGCGATGTAAAGGACCGTGGGATGGAATTGCATGAATTCCATATCTCGCATCATCGCGCCGGCTCGGTAGGCCAGTGCATGGCCGTCTCCGGTGGCCACTCTGGGGTTGGTCGACTCCCGAAATACTTGGCCACACCCTCCCGTGCAGAGGATGGTCTGCGAGGCCCATAGCATCATTGGGGCTCTTCCCTGAGGCGCCAGCAATGCACCGCGGCAGGCTCCCTGGTGCGTCACCAAGTCGATGGTAAAGGTGTTAGGCCAGATCTCCACATTGCCATTACCTCGGGTCCGTTCGATCATGGCTCGCATGATCTCTCGGCCTGTCGCATCCCCAAGTGCATGGATGATTCTCTGGTGGGAATGGCCACCTTCACGCCCCAGCGTCAGCTTTCCATCGCTTTGATCAAAATGCGTTCCCCATGCGATCAGATCCTCGACATGCCTGGGTGCTTCACGAACCACCATTTCGACGATGTCTCGATCGCACAGCGATCCGCCGGCCACTAGGGTATCTTGAATATGATTATCAAATCGATCTTCGGCATCCCAGACGCTGGCGATACCACCTTGCGCGTAGGCGCTGTTCGATTCTTCAAGGACATCCTTGGTCACCACAATGCAGCGAAGTGAAGGATCGATCTCTTGAGCCGCTCGCAATCCCGCCAGACCTCCGCCGATGATCAGCACGTCGGCAAAAGCGTGCTGCAATCTTTTGGGATGAAAAGGGGCCAGATAGCGAGGCATCTCCGGGAGACGATGTGGCGATGCAAGAGGGGTGGCTGTCGAGTGATGGGGATCCAAGAATACAGCTCCTTCGCTACGATATCATCGTCGGCAGTTGTTTCAGAGGAAATGGTCCGCTGAATCTTCCAAACCATTGTAGACGCCCAGGATCCCCATCGCGAAGACGGAAGCCACCGGCTAGTGAGGAGTACCAGACGTGCCAGACAATTCTCCATCGCAATCGCATCGCGATCAGGCACCCAAGTCGGTAGGAGTGGCGGTGGTCACTGTCAGCGATACGCGAACGTTGCAGGATGATCTGGGAGGTGCCGTGATCGTGCAATCACTGGATAGCGTGGGACACCGCGTTATCTCCCGTTCGATCGTCGTCGATCAGCAGGAACTGATTCGTACGGAGGTGGCTTCTCTTCTGGCGAACCCTCAGGTCGATGCCGTGCTGCTGACAGGAGGGACAGGACTTGCCGCACGCGACCAGACGACCGAAGCGGTTCAGGAACTTCTGGATGCCGAAATTCCTGGTTATGGGGAACTTTTCCGGTGCCTCTCGTACCAGGAAATAGGACCGGCGGCGATGCTGAGCCGAGCGATGGCGGGACGGGTTGGTCGAAAGCTGGTCTTTACGATGCCCGGATCGCCGGCAGGGGTTCGGCTAGCGATGGACCGACTGATCGCGCCGGAGTTGGCGCATCTGGTGCTGCACGCAGGCAAGTGAATGCCCCACTCTTTAGGAATCGTAATCCCAATGCTTGTCCGACTCACCATAGGAACGCGGTAGCCCAAGGTATCGGTTATCAGTCCGATTCCATCCGTGGCGGCTTTTGCTCGATCACGGCGTACCAACCCATGCCATCGAATTCCTGATAGCCGATCGTCTTGGAAAAGGCGACGGTGTTGCCCCAGTTGTCGATGTAGGCACCCTTATCCACTCCCTCCGTCTTCAGAGGATAAGACTGAAAGACTCCGATGGCGTCGCTAGCAGCGATGATACGGAAGGATGCGTCAAGTAACAGAACCCGGCTGCGTTTCCATTCTTCGTCCGACAGCGTTGGCTCATCCTTGACGATGCAGCGAGACTGCTCACCCCAATCGAAGAAGACCGCCA
>Ga0315900_10008113_pt1 | contig 13590 bp, 9 predicted proteins | sample LakEriMetagenome_FD_203521 | JGI IMG/M metagenome (GOLD analysis project Ga0315900, IMG submission 203521) | Freshwater fungal communities from buoy surface, Lake Erie, Ohio, United States - Buoy 12 MA114 | ecosystem: Environmental > Aquatic > Freshwater > Lake > Lake biofilm | place: USA: Lake...
CTCGGTCGCCACCCAGACGGCGGTCGAGTACTGGTAGCCCCGGTCGCAGAACTGTCCGCCGGCGTCGGTCACATCGACCAGCGGCCAGAAGCGGTCGACCAGCTGCCGATAGCTGATCTTCGCCGGGTCATAGGTCACCTTCACCGCTTCGCGGTGGCCCTCATGGTTCTCGTAGGTCGGGTTCCTCAGATCGCCGCCGGCATAGCCCGAGACCGCGTCGACCACGCCCGGGATCTTCTCCATGTCCTTCTCGAGGCACCAGAAGCAGCCGCCGGCGAACCAGGCGGTTTCAAGCTTGGGCGCGGCCTGGGCGGGACCGATGGCGACGAGGGCGAAGGTGGCGGCGAGCGCCGTCAGCAGGCGGGTGATGCTCATACCGGGTAAGTTGGGGCTTTGCCGGGCCGGGGCAAGTCACGAAATCTGATCGGGGACATGTACCGACTTCGGTACGTGTCCCCTGCCGCGTGCTGAAGCTGCCGGGGGACAGGCACTGCAGTGCATGTCCCCGGTCGATGCTAGACCGCGACCTCGAACGCCGCCTCGGTCTTCTCGCGCACCTCGTCCACGGTGACGCCCGGCGCCAGCTCGATGAGCCGCACCGGCGTCTTGCCGCGATTGATCTCGAAGACGCCCAGCTCGGTGATCAGCAGGTCGACGACGCCGGCGCCGGTCAGCGGCAGGGTGCAGGCCTTGAGCAGCTTGGGCGCGCCGGACTTCTCGCAGTGGTCCATGACCACCACCACGCGCTTGACCCCGGCCACCAGGTCCATGGCGCCGCCCATGCCCTTGACCATCTTGCCGGGCACCATCCAGTTGGCCAGGTCGCCGGTCTCCGACACCTGCATACCGCCCAGGATCGACAGGGCGATATGGCCGCCGCGGATCATCCCGAAGCTGTCGGCGGACGAAAAGTAGGACGAGCTGTCCAGCTCGGTGATCGTCTGCTTGCCGGCGTTGATCAGATCGGCGTCTTCCTCGCCCTCATAGGGGAACGGGCCCATGCCGAGCATGCCGTTCTCGCTCTGCAGCGTCACGTTCACGCCGTCGGGGATGTAGTTGGCGACCAGGGTCGGGATGCCGATCCCCAGGTTCACATAGAAGCCGTCCTGCAGCTCCAGCGCGGCGCGGGCGGCGACGTCGTCACGGGTCCAGGCCATCAGACGGCTTCCTTCTGGCGGGTGGTGACGCGCTCGATGCGCTTTTCGAATTCGGCGCCCTTGAAGATGCGGTCCACGAAGATGCCGGGCGTGTGGATGTTGTCCTTGTCCAGCGCGCCGATCCCGACCAGTTGCTCGACCTCGACCACGGTCTTGCGGCCGGCCGTGGCCATCATCGGATTGAAGTTGCGCGCCGTCTTGCGGAACACCAGATTGCCCTCGGCGTCGCCGGTGTGGGCCTTGACGATCGACAGGTCGGCGGTCAGGCCGCGCTCCATCACATAGAGCTCGCCGTCGAACTCGCGGACTTCCTTGCCCTCGGCCACAAGGGTGCCGACGCCGGTCTTCGTGAAGAAGGCCGGGATGCCGGCGCCGCCGGCGCGGATCCGCTCGGCCAGGGTGCCTTGCGGATTGAACTCCAGCTCCAGCTCGCCGGACAGGTACAGCTTCTCGAACAGCTTGTTCTCGCCGACGTAGCTGCTGATCATCTTCTTGATCTGGCCGCTCTCCAGCAGGATGCCGAGGCCGAAGCCGTCGATGCCGCAGTTGTTGGAAACGACCGTCAGCCCCTTCACGCCATGCTCGCGGATCGCCGCGATCAGGTTCTCGGGAATGCCGCAAAGGCCGAAGCCCCCGGCCATGATGGTCATGCCGTCGAACAGAAGCCCGTCAAGAGCCTCGGCGGCGGTCTTGGTCACCTTGTCGACCATGGGTCCTCCAGGGAAAAGCGCGGCGCCCGTCTCGCCGAGAACGGCGGAAAATTCAACCCACGATGAATAACGCAAGGGCGCCGTTACGCTAACATCGGCGTGTCCGCCCCGCCAATCGCTCCGCAAGACAATCGACCCACGCGCGCGAAGGCGCCAGAACTGCCCTCAGCGACAGCGGTTCGGGGGGCGACAGATGGCGACGGAATCAGGCGTGAACCTGGCCCAGGTCGTGGCGGTGCTCGGCGCCGGCGTCATCGCGGGCCCGATCTTCAAGCGGCTCGGGTTCGGTTCGATCCTGGGCTACCTGGTGGCGGGCATCATCATCGGCCCCTTCGCGCTGGGCGTGCTGGAGGAACCCGAGACCATCCTGCACATCGCCGAGCTCGGCGTGATCATGTTCCTGTTCGTCATCGGGCTCGAGATGCGGCCCTCGCGGCTGTGGAACATGCGGCGGGACATCTTCGGGCTGGGCGCCGCGCAGGTGATCGGCTGCGGCGCGGCCATGACCCTGGCCGGGATCGCCTTCGGCCTTCCTCCCGCCGTCGCCTTCATCGGGGCCATGGGCTTTGTGCTCTCCTCGACCGCCGTGATCATGCAGATGCTGGAGGAGCGCGGCGAGACCTCCACGCCGCTCGGCCAACGGTCCGTCTCCATCCTGCTGCTGGAGGACCTGGCGATCGTGCCGCTGCTGGGGGTTGTGGCGCTGCTGTCGCCCCGCCCGGAGACCGGCGGATCCTGGGCCGTGGACGTCCTTATCGCGGTGGGGGCGCTGGTCGGGCTGTTCATCGCCGGCCGGTACCTGCTCAACCCGCTGTTCCGCCTGCTGTCGGCAGCCAGGGCGCGCGAGGTCATGACCGCCGCCGCTCTCGCCGTGGTGCTGGGCGCGGCCTGGGTCATGGACCTGAGCGGCCTCTCCATGGCCATGGGCGCCTTCCTGGCCGGGGTGCTGCTGTCGGAGTCGGCCTATCGCCACCAGCTGGAAGCCGACGTCGAGCCGTTCCGCGGCCTGTTGCTGGGGCTGTTCTTCATCGCCGTGGGCATGTCGCTGGACCTGGGCGTCGTCGCCGCCGAGTGGCGGGTGCTGGCCTTCACCGTGCTGGGCCTGATGACCATCAAGGCCCTCGGCATCTTCGCGGTGGCGAAGCTGTTCCGGGCCCGCACCGGCGAGGCCGTCAACCGCGCGGCCCTGTTCGCCCAGGGCGGAGAGTTCGCGTTCGTCCTCTATTCCGCCGCCGCCGCCGCCGGGGTGATCGGCGCCCGGGACAACGCGCTTTTCACCGCCGCCGTCATCCTGTCGATGATCCTGACGCCGTTCGTTGTGATGGGCGTTCGCGCCCTGACGCGGCCCGAGGAACAGGACACCGACGGCGTCGAGGAGCCGGACGGCCTGTCGGGCAGCGTGCTGGTGGTGGGCTTCGGCCGCTTCGGTCAGGTTGTCTGCCAGTCGCTGCTGGCCCGGGGCGTCGACGTCAGCATCCTGGACGTCAACGCCAACCGCATCCGAAACGCCGAGCCGTTCGGCTTCAAGGTCTACTACGGCGACGGATCGCGGCCGGAGATCCTGCACGCGGCGGGAGCTCACAAGGCGCGGCTGATCGCGGTCTGCATCGAGGATGTAAAGGCCGCGAACCTGATCGTCGAACTGGCGAAGGCGGAGTTTCCGCACGCCACCTTGATGGTGCGGGCCTATGACCGCGGCCATGCGCTGGACCTGATCAAGGCCGGTGTCGACTACCAGATCCGCGAGACGTTCGAGTCGGCCATGACCTTCGGCGCCCAGGCGCTCGAGGCGCTGGGCCTGACGCCGGAGGAGGTGGCGGAGACCAGCGCCGACATCCGCGAGCGGGACCAGGAGCGGCTCGCCCTGGAAATGACCGGCGGCATCTACGCCGGCGTCGGGCTGCTGCACGGCAACGCCCCGATCCCCGGTCCGCTTTTCAAGCCGCGCAGGCTCAAGACCCCGGCGGCGGATGACGGCGGGATTCAGGCGGACCCCAAGGGCCCGCCCGACCCGGAGTAGCGGTTAGCCGAGGAACGGACGCAGCACGATCTCCACGCGGCGGTTCTGGGACCGGCCCTCGACCGTGGCGTTGCTGGCGATCGGCTGGGTCTCGCCGCGACCGGTGACATAGAAGCGGTCGCGCAGCAGGCGGCTGTTGCTGATCAGGTAGGCGGCCACCGAACTGGCGCGGCGCTCGGACAGCAACTGGTTGTACCGGTCGTCGCCAGTGGAGTCGGCGTGGCCGGTCACGTCGACCAGGGTCTGCGGGTAGCGGTTCAGGATCGTCCCGACGCCGTCAAGCACACGGTAGAACTGCGGCTGGATATCCGCCTGGTCGACGCCGAAGGTCACATCGCTGGGCATGTTGAGGATCAGGTCGTCGCCCTTGCGGGTGACGCTGACGCCGGTGCCGGCCAGTTCGGCCCGCAGTTCGGCCTGCTGGCGATCCATATAGTTGCCGACCGCCGCGCCGCCGAGGGCGCCGATGCCGGCCCCGAGCAGGGCGTTCTTACGGCCCTGTTCGCCGTCGCTGGTGTTGGTCAGGTAGCCGAGCAGCGCGCCGCCGAGCGCGCCGGCGATCACGCCGGTCCCGGTGTTGTTGCGGACCGTCTCGCCGGAGTAGGGGTCGATGGTCGTGCAGGCGCCCAACGCGGTGGCGGCGAGCAGGCAGACGGCGAGCGCCGAGGTCTTCAGCATGGTGGCTCCGGTGTGATTGTGCGGCCCAAACGTCCCGCCGCCGCAAAGGTTCCGCGGGAGCCCCCCGACCTTGATCCAGGTCAGGTGCGCGGGCGTCGCGGCCGGTGTAAAAGGGCGCCCATGACCGATACCCCCCTGACCAAGTCAGCGATCGAGCCCGTCTCGTTCTCGCTCTACGACACCGACTTCGAGGCCTTCTCCCGGGCGCTCGGCGACAGCTTCAGGCGATACGGCTTCGCGGCGATATCCGACTACGACATGCCGCAGGCGCAGATCGACGACGCCATTGACGCGGCCAAGCGCTTCTTCGCCCTGCCCGAGGAGGTGAAGCGCCAGTACGTGGTCGGCAAGGGCGGCCAGCGCGGCTACATCCCGTTCGGGATCGAGACTGCCAAGGGCGCGACCCACCATGACCTGAAGGAATTCTGGCACATGGGCCGCGACCTGCCGCCCGGCCACCGCTACGCGCCGCAGATGCCGGCCAATGTCTGGCCGGCCGAGACACCCGATTTTCAGGCGAAGATCAGCTGGCTGTACGGCGCGCTGGACAGCATGGGCGTCAAGGTGCTGCAGGCCATCTCCCACTACCTGGGCCTACCACGGCGCCAGTTCGACGAGGCGGTGGCCGAGGGCAACAGCATCCTGCGCCTGCTGCACTATCCGCCGATCCCGGCCGCCGCGCCGGGCGTGCGCGCCGGCGCGCACGGCGACATCAACGCCATCACCCTGCTGCTGGGCGCCGAGGAAGGCGGGCTGCAGGTCAAGGATCGCGACGGCCAGTGGTTGCCGATCAACCCCCCGCCCGGTTGCCTGGTCTGCAACATCGGCGACATGCTGGAGCGGGCGACCAACAACGTCCTGCCCTCGACCATCCACCAGGTCGTCAACCCGCCGCCGGAGCGCCGCGGCTTCGCCCGCTACTCGACGCCGTTCTTCCTGCACTTCGCGCCGGACTACGAGATCAGGACCCTGCCCGGCTGCGCCACGCCGGAGAACCCGGACCGCTATCCGGAGCCGATCACGGCGGACGCCTTCCTCATGCAGCGCCTGCGCGAGATCAAGCTGCTCTGAGCCCGGCCTCCGGAAACTGGACGGCCACGGTAAATTAACCACGCGACGCCGATCTTCTCCCCCAACGACACCGGGGAATCACAGATGGCGCCGTCCGAAGCTGAAGCTCGCCGCGTCGCCGCGATGCTGACGCTTGACCTGGCGGCGCTGCGGCCGGTGATTGATCGCGTGACCCGCCTCGCGCGCAGCGCCGCGAATGCGAGCCACGCCTACGTCACCCTGGTCGCCGACGACCGGGTGTGGCTTTCGGGCTTCGACGGCATGCCGCCGCAATATGGCGATATCGCCAACTCCTCCACGGCCCGAACGCTCGACGGCGAGGCGCTGTGGCAGGAAGACCTGCTTGCGGTCTGGCCCGACCACCCGTGGGTTTCCGGGCCGCCCTACGCCCGCTTCTACACCAACGCCATCATCGAGCTGTCCGACGGCGTCCGCATCGGCGCGCTCTGTGTCGCCGGACTGGAGCCACGACCGCGCGACGAACTGGTCATGAGCGACCTTGCCGACCTCGCCGCCCTGCTGGCCGAGGCGATCGAACGCCTGCAGGCCAACCGCGCCGTCGAGGAGGCGGCCCGCGAGACCCGGACCGCCACGGCGATCAAGGACGCGATCATGAAGTGGTCGCCCGCGTCCCTGGGCGTCACCGACCGCGACCTGCGCTACGTCTACGTCAACGAGGAATGGCGCAAGGACAAGGCGCTGACCGAGGAACAGGCCCTGGGCCATACGATGGCCGAGCTGTTCCCGAGCACCTATGCGCTCCACCGCAACGCCTACGATCGGGCCCTGGCCGGCGAGACGGTTGTCGGTGAGCGGATCAGCGCACCGCTGCCCGGTCGTCCTGATCGCTGGCTTCGCGCGACGATCAGTCCCTGGCTGGACGGGGAAGGCAACGTCGGCGGCGTGGTTTCGATGTCGCACGACATCAGCGGCGTCATCGCGGCCCTGGAACTGGCGGAACGGTCGACCAAGCGCCTGGGGCTGGCCCTCGATATCGCCGAGGTGCTGGTCTACGAGGTCAACTTCCGCACCCGGACCCTGCGGGTGGACGGCGCGGCCGACACCTTCTTCGGCGGGGCCCTGAGCTATGACGATCTGGCGCGGGACATGTGGGTCACCGTCCACCCCGAGGATCGCCCCGCCGCCGTCGCGGCCTGGCAACTGCATCTGCATGACGGCACGCCATTCCGCACCGAGTATCGCCTCAACCCGCCAGACGGCCGTGAGGTCTGGGCCTTCTCGGCGGCCGAACTGGTCTACGGCGAGGGGGGCGCCATCGACGGCGTGCTGGGCGTGCTCAAGAACATCACCGCCCGCAAACAGTCCGAAGTGGCGATCATGCGGGCGCGTGACGCCGCCGAGGCGGCCAACCGCGCCAAGAGCGAGTTCCTCGCCAACATGAGCCACGAGATCCGCACGCCGCTGAACGGCGTGATGGGTGTGGCCTCGGCCCTGGCCCAGACGTCGCTGACCGAAGCCCAGGCCGAGATGGTCGACCTGATCGAGACCTCCGGCCAGACACTCGAGGCTATCCTCGCCGACGTGCTGGACCTGGCGCGGGTCGAGGCCGGCCGTCTGGAGTTGAAGGTCGAGCCCTTCGATCTGGGCGACTGCCTGACGTCGGCGGCGGCCCTGTTCCGCCCGGCCGTCGAGGGCAAGGGGCTGGGCTTCGACGTCGACATCGCCCCCGAGGCGCAGGGCGTCTTCGTCGGTGACGCCGTGCGGATCCGGCAGGTCATCAGCAACCTCCTGTCCAACGCCGTGAAGTTCACCTCGACCGGCCGCCTGGGCCTGAAGGCCTCGGCCCTGGACGAGGCGGGCGACCGCACCCGGCTAACCCTGACGGTCAGTGACACGGGAATCGGCTTCCTGCCCGAGGTGAAGGCCCGTCTGTTCGAGCGCTTCCAGCAGGCCGACGGCTCCATCACGCGGCGCTACGGCGGCACGGGCCTGGGCCTGGCCATCTCCCGCGCCCTGGCCGAAGCCATGGGCGGCGACCTGCAGGCCGAGTCCACGCCCGGCGAGGGCGCGACCTTCACCTTCACCCTGTGCCTCGAACGCGCCGACCGGTCGCAGGCGGCGGCGCCGGCCGCGCCGGCGACCCTGTCCCATAGCGAGCGGGAGCCCCGGGTGCTGCTGGCGGAGGACCACGCCATCAACCGCAAGGTCGTCGAACTGCTGCTCGGTCCGGTCGGGGTCGACCTGGTCACCGTCGAGAACGGGGCCGAGGCCGTGGACGCCGCGGCGGCGGGAGCGTTCGACCTTATCCTGATGGACATGCAGATGCCGGTGATGGACGGTCTGACCGCCATCCGGGCCATTCGCCAGCAAGAGCGCGACCGCCGCGCCTCGCCCACGCCGATCTGGGGCCTGTCGGCCAACGCCCTGCCCGAACACATCGCCGCGTCCATGGCGGCCGGAGCGGACGGGCACCTGACCAAGCCGATTTCCGGCGCGGCCCTGCTGGGGGTGCTGGCGACCGCCTGTGAACAGGCCGAGGCGCGGGAGCGCGCCGCCGGCTGACCTCGCGCGGCGGGCCAGTCGGCGGGCGAGGCCTGACCCGGACCTACTCGGCGATGAAGAGTGACCGGAGCGAGAGCGAAATCTCGGCGAAGGCCTTGTTCAGCGCGCCGGCATCCGCCGCGTCGAAGTAGTAGGACGGGCCGCTCGCGCATTCCTTCAGGATCGTCTTGATCGTTTCGTCCGTGACCTGGAACGCGACCGTGTAGACGTCGATCTTGGCGGCCTTGATGTTGGCGCAAAGCTCCTTCGTGAAGGTGTTCGCCTCCGTGGCGACCCCGGTTGGGTTTGCGTCGTGTCGTCCGTTGCTCTTGGTCATGAGCTTTGTGTTCTGACCATCCGTCATCAGAACGATCGCCTTGCGCGGGTTGGAATTGACTCCGCCCGCGCCGTAGGGCGCCGCCTCGGTGAACGGGATCGGGCTCGAGATGACGTTGAAGCCCCAGGCAAGGCCGGAGGGGATGTAGGTCTCGCCCGTCGCCGTGAGCGCGGTGATGGCGCTCCTGACGGTGGTCATGTTCGTGGTGAGCGGCGTGAGCTGCGAGCCGCAGCTCAGGTTGAGGAAGCCGGGATAGCGGCGGGTGGGGTCACTGTCCGATACGTTGCGCGGATAGGCGGGCGAACCCGTGCAGCCATTGTACCTGTGATTGACCTTGGACGGCTTCGTGCAGGTCGTGACCGGCGGATTGAGTTTGACGGTTACGCAGTTGATGTTCCTGGAGCAGGTCGAGTTGTAGGGCACGCCGTCATTGTACTTCACGCAGGCATAGGTCTGTGTCTGGCAGGTCGTCCTGGTCGTCTGGGTCGTGCACTTTCCGGGCACGTCTTCGACCCAGTCGGCGGGAACGTTCATCCACGGCTCGTTCCGCCGGGAGACGCCGGTGTTCACGTACTGCGCGAAGGGAACGACGGCGATCTTGACCTTGGCCTTGGGGTCAGCGGTGAGGGTGTTGACCAGATTGGTCGCGGCGGTCTTGAGGCTGGTGAGCCGGGCCCCGGACATCGACCCTGTCGTGTCCAGAACAAGAGCCAGCTCCAGCGACTCGTTCTGCCCGCGCTTGACCTTGGTGTAGGCGCCGACCGTGAAGTAGTCGTAGTTGAGGAGCCCCAGGACAAGGGTGTCGATCTTGGCCGTCGCCACACCGATAACGGAGTCATTGTCGCCGTTGCTGAAGGTCGATGTGACGGTGCTTGCGTAGCTTCCGGATCCCTGAAGCTGCGACTGGAAGGCGTTGTCTCCAAGGGTGTCAAGCTTGGCGTTGTCGAGCTGCCCGGCGCGCGCCGCCAGAAGCACGGCGGCGTCCAGGGCGTTCTGGATCCGGGATTTTTCGGCAGTGGCGCGCGCGAAATCCAGGCCGCCGAAGGTCAGCATGGCGACCGCCACAGCGGACAGGCTGAACCATACGGCCGTCGCGCCACGCCTGTCGCCCAGCAACCGCCGTGCGATCATCGCCAGATATCCCGGTTCAGGCGCCGCGCCCATGCTGTCTGCTCCACGCGTGTTCGCGCGAAGCTTGCGCAGGAAACCGTGGATTTGGCGTAAACCGGTCCGGCTGGGTCAGAGCCCGTTGGACACCGCCCCCCGCCGCCGGGGCTATTTCGACAGCCGCAACTTCATGATGTCCCTGCCGATGGAGGAAAAGGCGTCCTTCAGGGCGCCGCCGCCGGAGGGCAGATAGACGTGGTCGCCGCTGGTCGCGCACTTCTCGATGAAGTCCTCGGCGGTGTCGTTGCCGCCCAGTTCGAAGCCGACCGAATAGACGACCACACCGGCGGCCTTCATCGCGGTGCACTGGGCCAGGGCCTGGACCGTGCCGTCGCCGTTGGTGGCGTTGCAGTTGATCCGCCTGACGCCCCCGTAGTCGATCGAGTCCCTGCTGAGGACGCCGTTGCAGTACTCGCTGTTGAACACGCCATCGGTCATGATGATCACGACCTTCAGCAGCTCCGGCTTGGTATAGGCGGCGGGCTGGCTGGCGGTCGGCCACAGATAGGCGAAGTTCGGATCGATCATGTACCAGCCCCAGGCGGTCCCGATCTGGCCGGCGGTGGAACCTTCAGCCACATAGGCGTTGATCGACGACTTCAGGTCGGCCTTGCTGGATGACAGCGGCATGATGGTCGCGGCCGGACAACCCACGCCCGGGGGCGTATAGACGCGCCCCACCGGGCTCGTGCTCGGCGCGGCGTTGGTATACTTGTCCGACCCGATACGCTCGGACACGCAGGTCGTGATCTCCTGGATCCGCGTGGAGCCGTCCCTGTCCGTGAACCGGAAAAACTGGCAGCCGGCCGTCAGGCAGTAGGCCGTGCCGCCTGATGAGTAGGCGCTGTAGGAGGGGCCCGACGTCCCCGACAGCGAAAAGGTGTTGGTCGACCTGTTCGCAACGGTGAACACGTTGCTGTTCAGCCCGGTCATGCCGTTGACGCCCAGGATATAGACCAGGTCGCCGTTGTTGTAGTCGTGGCTGCTGGCGGTGATCACGATCCCGCAGTCAGAGACCTGGCACTTCCGGATCGTGCCGCCGGAGCTGTAGTTGCTCCACGACGAGCTGCTGGTCCCCGAGAGCCGGAACGTGTTCGTCGCCCGGTTGGAGACGGTAAAGTACCTGTTGTTCACCTGGGTCATGCCGTTGACGCCGGTGATGTAGACGACGTCGCCGTTCTGGAACCCGTGGTTCGCGGACGTCACGGTCGTGTTGCCGCCCTTGGCGATGCCGGTGATGGTCTTCGACGAGCCGGTCACCCAGGAGGCGCCGGTGATCGCTTTCGTCCCCGTGACGGCCCCACGCACAGCGGCCGCGTAGCTCCCCGCGTTCACCGAATAGGAGAACGGCGCCAGCGCCACCTTGGAATAGTAGGGCGTCTGGACATCCTGGACGACCATGTCGATCAGGCTGTTGGCTGCCGCCTTGAGGTCGGCGAGCTTCTGACCGTTCATGGAAAAGGTGACGTCCAGCACCATCGCCACCTCGAGGTTGGTCGAGGCGCGCGTGGCCTCCGCCACGGCGCCGACACTCATGTCGCCACCCAGCCAGAGATTGGAGACGTAGGGCGAAAGCCCGGATGTCGCCGTCCCCTTGACTGTGCTGCTTTCGATCTTGAACGACGAACTCACGAGGGTGGCGTCGCTCATCCCTGACAGCTGCGCGGCCAGGGCCGCCGATCCCACCGATTGCGCCTGTGCGTTGGTCGTCGCCGTCGAGCGGGCGACCAGCAGCACCGCGGCGTCCAGCGCGTCCTGCAGGTACCGCTTCTCGACGCTGGCGCGGTTGATATCGATCAGCGCGAATGACAGCACCGCGAGCGGCAGGGCCATCACGGCGAACCAGATCGCAACAGCACCGCTTCGCGCACGGGCGAAGCGGGACAGAAATCCGGCGCCGGATTCTCCGTGTCCTGTCGAGTTCTGGCGATCCATACGCGTTACCCCGTTTCGGGTAAAATCACGCGGGAAGGTAAAGGAAGCTTCCAACGGGCGAGGTGAATCCGCCCTTACCACCCCCTGATCATCGCGACAGGCGCAGGGCGTTGATGTCCTGGCCGATGGCGCGGAACGCCACCTTCAGGTCGGCCCCGCTGTCGGGCAGGAACACATGGTCGGCGTCGGTGGCGCAGTCCTCCATGATGTTCTCGGCCGCCGCGTTGCCCGAGAGGGCGAAGCCGACCGTGTAGATCACCACCCCCTGCGCCTTCATGGCGTCGCACAGGGCCTCGGCCTGGACGAAGGCGTTTCCGTTGGTGGCGTTGCAGTTGATCTTGTCGGACGAGGAGCCCGATCCGGATGTCGCGTCCCTGCTGATCACGCCGTTGCAATAGGTGGTGTTGAACTCGCCGTCAGTCATCAGCACCACCACCTTGAGCAGGTCGTCCCCGCCATAGGCCGCCGGACGATTGTCATCGCTCGGCCACAGGTACCCGAAGTTCGGCGAGACCATGTACCAGCCCCAGGCCAGACCGATCTGGCCGGCGGTCGAGCCTGAGGCCTGGAGCGTATCGATCTTCGCCTTCAGCGCGGTCTCGTCGCTGGACAGCGGGCTGATCGAGGCGCTCGGACAGGGATTGTTGCCGCCGGCGTAGTTGCGGCCGACGAAGGCCGTGGACGGCGCGGCGTCGGTATAGGCCTGCGCGCCGGTGCGCTCGCTGACGCAGCTGCTGATGGTCCGGGTGGAGGTTCCCCCGGCGGCGGTGGTGAAAGTGAACCTGTTGCAGCCCGGCGTGGTGCAGGTTCCGCCGGTCGGCGTCCCGCGCACGCTGGCCGCATAGCTGCTGACATTGACCCCCATCGAATAGGGGACCAGCGCCACCTTCGAATAGAAGGGCGTCTGCTGGGACTGGATGACCATGTCGACCAGATCCCTGGCCGCCGTGCGGAGGTCGGCGATCTTGCTCCCGCTCATCGAGCCGGTGATGTCGAGCGCCAGGGCGACCTCGACGTTCTTGGAGGCCCGGACGACCTCGGTCTTCGCGCCGATCTCCATATCGCCGTCCAGCCAGAGCCCGGCGATGATCGGCGGCATCCCGGCGGTGGCGCTGGCGACCACGGTGTTGTCGACCAGCTTGAAGCTCGACGACATCAGGGTCGCCCGTGATCCGGTCAGGTCGACCGTGAGAACGCCCTCGCCCACAGCTTGAAGCCCTTCGTCGGTGATGGCGGGCGAGCGGGCGGCGGCGAGGGCGGCGGCGTCCAGCGCGTCCTGCAGGTGGCCCTTGGCGGCGGAAGCCCGGCTGACGTCGACCATGCCGAACACGGCAACCGAGAGCGGCAGCGCCATCAGGGCGAACTGGATGGCGGCGGCGGCGCTGTTGTCCCGCCGGAACGCCTGCGCGAAATCGCGCATCCGCTGAAGGAGGGTTCGCTCGGTTGTCATGGCCCCACCTGTCCGACTGACGTTGACGGTCCGTCGGGCAGATTGCGACCGGCACGGTAAACACCCCGGCCACAGGACAGGGTGAAAGTCCGGCAACCACGACGGAATGGACCCGGCGCTCGTAGCGCGATGGCTGGGTCCCGGCTCTCCGCAACGCTTCGGCCGGGATGACAGGGATTGAGGCGCTACCCTACCAGCCGCACTTCTCGCCCTTGTTCTGCTTCGTCAGCCAGACGTTCAACGGCTTGAAGTACTCGGCCACCGCCGAGGCGTCGCCCTGGCTCTGGCCGGTGAAGGCGGCCATCGCTTCGGGCCAGGGACGCGAGGCGCCCATCTCCATCATGGCGTTGAACTTCGCGCCCACTTCCTTGTTCCCGTAGATCGAGCAGCGGTGCAGCGGCCCCGTCCAGCCGGCCTGCTTGCAGGCGGCCTGGTGGAACTGGAACTGGTACACGTGAGCCAGGAAGTAGCGGGTGTAGGGCACGTTTCCCGGCACATGGTACTTGGCGCCCGGATCGAAGGCGTCGGCCGGGCGCTCGCCCGGCGGCGTGATGCCCTGGTAC
>Ga0315900_10008114_pt1 | contig 13589 bp, 29 predicted proteins | sample LakEriMetagenome_FD_203521 | JGI IMG/M metagenome (GOLD analysis project Ga0315900, IMG submission 203521) | Freshwater fungal communities from buoy surface, Lake Erie, Ohio, United States - Buoy 12 MA114 | ecosystem: Environmental > Aquatic > Freshwater > Lake > Lake biofilm | place: USA: Lake...
TCTTGGGCGGCTGGTATGGCTGGATCTCATCGACCCACACACGCTGCGGCGCAGTGAGCGGCTTGCCGAATGTCATCAGCGGCAGCACGATCCCGAACCGTTCGCAGGCAGCCTCTATGCTCTTCCTGTGAAAGCCAAAGTGCTTGCTTGCCTGGCCGGCATTCCAGCGCTTGGCCAGGGCAGCCTCCATCATATCCCTAGTAATAATCCTGCGGCCATTCATTCTCGGCTCTCCTTTTGATGGTCTCGATTTCAGGCAATCTCTGCCTGGCCATATACTCTATCAGCTCAAAGTCTGATTGCTTAACCCACCAACCCGGCAGCTTGACGTAGCCTGCGTCACGCAGGGCGCGGGCCGCTGGGCTATCGCTGGCGGATCGAGTCATTAGTTGCTGTCCGTTGTGATTTCGTAAGCCACGAGATGCAGAACACCAACGGCAGCGGCGAGGGGCATTCGTCCGCTATATTCATAGACCAGCGCTTTGATGCGGTCGCCCAGTTCCCCGGTCACGTCCTCGGCCCGCTTGCCATCGCCCTTAAAGATGCGGATGTCACTCATGTCCTGCCTGCTCTTGCTGAATAGCCTGTCTTAGTTTTCTTTACATACCAAACACTCCCGTTGTCGAAAGGCACAAACCACTCTTCACCATTGTTGTATGTTAACTCTATCAATGTTCTGATGGCCTTCATGCCAAGGATAATGTCTGACGGATCGTCGCATTCTATGATGTATCTAGGCATGGCTCTCTCCTTTGATCTCTGCGAGGGTGGCGCGGACTTTACGCATCACGCCACGCCAGCTTGCCCGCTTGTTCTTCTCGCCATCTGAACCAAAGAAGGTGCTGGCTTCGTGCTGAACCACTGCATGAAGTCCCTCCACCGCCTTGGTCAGCTTGGCCTCAAGGTCTTTGATGCGGTCGGCGGCTTGGCGGCACCAATCGCAGGCCATCTCTTTGGTCGCATGCACTGGAAAGCCGCACGCGCCACAGCATGTTTCGTCAGTCATCATCCATCTCCATCATCTGCGCCACCAGTGCTGGCACCTTGCGCCACTTGTACAGGCTGGCTGGCGAAACGTCATAAAGAGCCGCAGCGTTCTTTACTCCGAAGCGCGCGGCAGAGCGCAGGGCCTCGACGCGGAGTTGGTCGGTCAGCCCGTAGTCTGGATGCAGCCCGGTCATCTGCGCCCCCATGTTTCCATTCCCGCTACGACGAGGGCCATAACGACCAGTATGGTCACCGCCACCCCAAGGTTCCACGCAGTAAACGCGCCGGGGGTTAAAACCCCAACAGCAGTACTGATGCCAAAAGCCTCGAACCGAGAGAGCTTATTTGTAAGGATGTAGTCTCGGATCATTTGCGCCCCCTGTTCCAAGCCAGCCGCGAGATCTTGTTGGCCAGATCGTCCAACTCCGCCACGCTCATGTCGCGGCTGTCCAACAGCGCCGTGTAGATGGCGTTGGTCAGCCGCTTCGAGGGCAGCACAGCCGACCCTTGAATGATCGCCGCCACCGCTTCCGACTGCACGTCACGCACGGGCATGGTCTTCGGTTCTCTGTTCCAAAACATCGCTCTCTCCTCAGTGCTGGGTTTCTGGTTTTGTGTCGTGCAGGTCGGCACTCATTCGCAATCCATCCGAAATTGTGTCCATGCTAAAACCTTTAGCCTTCCCATAGGTGTAGACAGCTGCGATCAGCGACGAAATTACTTCGGCAGGGTCGTCCTGATAGGTGGAATAAACGGTCAACGTCAGAGCGCAAAGTTCCCCCCCATCCATCTTGTCCGGCAGTGCCGCCATCACATCGGCCAGATGCTTCTCTGTCATGTTGCGTGAAATGCTCATGCGTCATCCTCCGGCAGGCTGTAGCACACCTCCCGCATCAACTGCCCAGACGCCACCATCTCGGCCATTTTGGCGGCAATCTTTTCGTCACTCATGTTCAAGTCCACCGCGATGTCCTCGACGGTGGCGCGGCCATATTGCAGCTCGTGCAAGATCATCTGGGCCAGAGCATCATCTTGCTGCACAGGCTCGGCGTCCAAGATGCTCACCGCCAGCCAAGGCGTGCGGTCTGGCCGGGTCATGTTAGGCACGACTATAGCCTGCACCTTCTGGCCGGGGCGAAGGTTGGCATCCAGGGCCAGCTTGGACGGGATGAACACGTTCTGCGTCATGTCGTCGGCCAGCACAGCAAAGGCCGTCCCGGTGTGCAGCTTATTGGTGATCATGATTTGCTGCATTGTTCTCTTCCAGTTGCTTCAAGGTTTGGATCGCGTCGTCCTGATAGTGGTACAAGATACTAAGCTCTTCTGAGACCCAGCTCGGGCGAACGCCCTGGCCATAGGTCGCCAGCAGCCGATCGATCTGACCCTGCTTGTGGGCGATGTAGTCGCGGAGTTTGTCTGCTTCGGTCATTTTATACCCAACCTGTCTAGGGCGAAAAAGGATTGCTTGTAGTGCTTTATCAGGCGATCAACGCTGGAGATCCTCGAAGTGATGCTGGGGTTCGGGGCAGTGTCAGCAACAATAGTCAGTGTCTCGCGATAGTCCCACAGCGCGGTCAGGACGATATGTGTGTCGTCGGCACCAAGTCTCACTGCCATGTCACCACCCCATACCGAGGATGAGCATGAAGCCGGCGTACAGCAGGCCGAAGAGGCAGAAGATGCCGATCAGGTCGGCGAGGATGTCTCTGATACGCATTATTTGATCCCCTTGTTTGCGTTGATGGCAGAGGCCAAGCGCAGGCGCAGTTCAGCGCGGCGCAGGTAGAACATCATCTCGCCAACGTCGTTATAATTTGGGCCACCGTTTGAGTAACTGTTATCAATGTCTCGGTCGATGCACTCCAAAGCTGCCTCGGCATGCTCCAGTGTAATGGTGATGGTGGGTTCTGACATGCTAGTTTCCTTGTTTGATGGTTGGTTGGATCAGAATGCAACGTCGTTGTCGGCGAACCATTTGCAGACTTCATAGTCTTCGCAGAAGCACAGGTTGCTCTCCAGCGAAGCCAGGGCGAGAGCCTCAAAGTCAGCCTCGCTGGCAGCCTTGTCCACATGGATCGTTTCGTAAGCGTTCAACTCAGCACAGAAGACCATGTACTTGACGCGGTCAGCGAGATCTTCGACGCGCTCAAAGGGAAGCGCGTTGGCGACGGTTGCGATCTGGGTGAAGGTTTGGGCGGCCATCTGTTCGTTTCCTTGTTTGCTAGTTCGTATACGCAATAGAGTTAATGACGCACAAACCACCTGTCAACACCCTTGAATTGCGAAATCGAAATTATTTGCTCTTGCCTTTCGCATCCACTTTCCCCATGGTTTTTGCGAAACCGCAACGAGGGCTGCAATGGTCTATACCATGCGAGAAATACGGCTGATGCTGGCCGATCGGCCATTGCCGACCGTCGCCAAGCAATCAGGCGTGGCGCACACAACGCTCTGGCGTCTCATCTCTGGCCGCCAGGAAGCCAGGGAAAGCACGCTGGTCAAGCTCACCGACTACATCAACCGGGCAATGCAAGATGGCTGACAGCAGAGCCAAGGGCGCCGGCTTCGAGCGCGACATAGCCAACGCACTGCGCGATGAGCTGGGCATTAAGTTTGCGCGTGATCTTCGTCAGTATCAGCAATCAGCACACGGGGATCTCGTCACCGACGATCCGGCCTGGCCCTACCTCTTGGAGCTGAAGCGCTACAAGGACGGCCCGATCGGCGGCTCTGAAGCCTGGTGGAACCAAGCCAAAATCGCAGCCGAGAAGGCGCACAAGCAGCCCGTGCTGATCTACAAGTACGATCGCCAGCCCGTGCGCTGCGTCCTCATGCTGCAAGGCGTGCGGGCTGACGTTACGTTTCTGGATTTTTGTTACTTAGCTAGAGAAAGGATGGCCCATGATGCTTACCTGTAAACAAGCCGACGAGCTGCGCAAGATTGTCTGGGAAATGCGGCAAAGCGGCATGACCTTAGCTGCCATTGGAAAACAAATAAACAGATCGCAGGAGGAGGTGCGTCGTCTAGAATTCATGCAGAGACAGCGAGAAGAGCGAAGCGCTGCACTGCATGGCTTCACCGTGCCTGAGCTTATGCACCGCTCAATACTTGACCTTGAGCTTCCTGCTCGGGCCAGAAACGTCTTTGAATATTCGAAAAAGCACACCATCGCAGACGTAATGGCGATGAGCGATGAGGAGCTTTTGTCTTTTCACAACTTCGGCAAGGTGACAATCGCAGCAACAAGAGCCGCTATAGACAAGGCCATCGCCGACGCAAAAAAGGTAGAGCGCAATGACTGTTGACGGCTTCGCCAAGCACGGGATTGACCATTTGTCTGCGTCGTCGATTAACCTCTGGTCCAACGCACCGGATGTCTGGGTCATGCAGTACCTGCACGGCAAGCGCACGCCCATGGGTGCCGCCGCCTGGCGTGGAATCTGCACCGAAGACGCAGTGGCCTCCATCCTGCTTGGCACGCCAGCCACAGAGGCCATCGACAAGGCCGTTGCCAAGTTTGATGGGCGCTACATGATCGGCGACGAGGCAACCACCCGTGAGCGTGAGCGGATCAAGCCCATGGCAACCCTGGCCGTGGCCGAGCTGCAGGCATACGGCAAGCCAGACTTCCCAGAGGTGGAAGAAGGAGAGAACCACCAGAACAAGGTGGAGATCACAGCCGTGGGCGAGGGCTGGTCGATCCCGGTCATCGGCTACCTGGATCTGGTCTTCCCAGATCACGGCCTGGTCATCGATCTGAAAACCACCGGGCGCATTCCAACGCAGATGTCGCCAGAGCATCAGCTTCAACGCGCGATCTACGCCAAGGCCAAGGGCAACCTGGCCGTGAAGTTCCTGTACGTCAGCGACAAGAAGACCAGCCTGCTAGAGGACGGCGATCCGTCCGAGCTGTTGGCCCAGGCCAAGGTGCAGATCAGCCGGATGGAAGCCTTCCTGCGCCACTGCGACAAGGATCAGGCCAAGGCGATCGTGCCGATGAACACGTCCAGCTTCTACTGGTCCGGCGCTGAAGCGATGCGCAAAGAATTCTACGGGGTCTGACCCTGAGATCCGAGCCTGCCGGCAGCAGGCATTCCTCGGGGCTTTACGCCCCAGACAACGAAAGGCACTACAAATGTTTGCATTAGACACAGGCGGCAACGGCGCCAACGGTCCCTTCCTGCAGTGGTCCGCACGCGGCACGCAAGACGGCGCGATCGGCGCCAAGTCGTTCTACATCCGCGACGGCAGCAACAAGACCGCTTACGACGCATCCAAAGGCATGGTCCTGGACATCGAAAAGATGAAGACCGGCTGGCAGAAGTCCGAAGGCATTGCCGGCGTGGCACCTGAATGGAAGTGGAACCCAAGCCCTGCGCAGATGCTGCCCGCACCTCACGAAGATTGGAAGAAAGGCTTCAGCATCACCGTGGCCACCGGCGGCGGCAACATCGCCACATGGGAGCAAGCCGGCACAGCTGCGTGGCAAGCACTGACGGATCTCGCGCCGCAGCTGCAGCAGCAGCCAGCACCAGGGCAGCTGCCCCTTGTGCGCCTGGCCGATACCAAGGCCATGCAGTTCAAGCGTGGCAGCACGATCAGCCCGGTGCTGGAAGTGATCAAGTGGGTGCCGCGTCCCGATTGCCTCAAAGACGGCGCAGCCGCTGGCATTGCCCTGGCACCTGCACCAGCTCCGGTCGCACCGCCTGCACCAGTGGCACCGCCAGCTCCGGCAGCCGCACCAGCCGGTGACTTTGAGTTCTGATCTTCGCATAAAAAAACCCCCGGCGGTCATGTTCGCCGGGGGAGTTAAGGCAGTCCAACAAGGAGGATGAGGCTCAGAACCTCGCGGAGATGATATGATGCACGATCAGAAAATGCAATCAAATCCTGAGCAAATCAGGCAATTCATTCAATACATTACGCAGGGGTGGTCAGAGCTGGCCGAGCCTGCAGTGGTCGAGCTGCGCTGCATCGGCACCAATCGGCAAGTCAGCGTGGCACGCTTCCCCATGCACCAGGTCGAAGATGCCGTGCAGCATGCGGCGGCCATGAACCAGCACAGCCAGAACATCTACATGTGCATCAACCCGATCGATGGGCGGATCAACATCCCGCCGAACAAAGCCGCCACAGACAAAGACATCCTGGCCGCCTTCTACTGCTTTGCCGACGCAGACACAGACGGATCGATGGCCAACGTGCTGTCCTTCGCCGGCCCGAAGTTTACGATGTCGGTCAAGACAGGCACCACGCCATACGTCCGAGGCCACGCATACTGGCAGCTGGAAGAGCCGTGCTACAACCTCGACGCCTGGCGCCAGGTGCAGGCCAGCATAGCGGCCAGCCTCGGCACAGATCCAGTTGTCATCAACCCATCCCGCATCATGCGCGTGGCCGGCACGATCAGCTACCCGAACGACGACAAGAAGAGCCGTGGCTACATCCAAGAGCAAGTCACGATGCGCACGGAGTTCAGCAGCGACCGAGATCCTGTGCCGTTCGATCGGCTCATGCGGGCCTTCCCGCCCACACAGCGCAGCCTCTCAACAGCCACAACCAGCACCGCCACCATCCAGATCGACCTGGGCCAGCAAGCCATGGACCGAGCCATGGCAGAGGCGTCCATCCTGCAAAGCGACAATTGGCACCATAACGTCATCCGCCTGGTCGCCTCATACGTCAGCAAAGGCCTGACCGACGCAGAGATCCACGCTCTCACCGATCGCTTTACCATGGACGGCTACACCCCAGACGATACGCGCAGAGAAGTGCAGCAAGCGATCGACGGCGCCAGGGCAAAGGGCTGGACACCGCAGCCAGAGATCACGCCGCAGCAAGCCCTGCAAACGCAGCTACCTGAGTTCGACGCAGCGCCAAAGCCCACAAAGCCACCGGCGCAGATCTTTTGGGCAGCCGAGGCACAGCCCGTCCTCACACAAAGCTACCTGGTCAAAGGCTGGCTCGGCGCTGGGCAGATGTCGGTGGTGTACGGTCCATCCAACGTCGGCAAATCCTTCATCGTGCTGGACCTGGCCTACCACGTGGCAGCCGGCATGGAGTGGCAGGGCAGCAAGATCAACGGCGGCCCGGTCCTGTACCTCGCAACAGAAGGCGGCCACGCTTTCAAGAACAGGGTCTTTGCACTCACACAAAAGCACGGCAGCACAAACGTGCCGCTGGCCGTCAGAGCCAGCCCGGTGGATCTCCTCCACCCAGAGGCCGACATGCCCGAGCTGGGCGCACTGTGTCAGCAGATCGAACAGCAATACGGCAAGCTGGCCATGATCGTGGTCGATACACTCAGCCGAGCCATGTCCGGCGGCGACGAGAACGGGCCAAGCGACATGACAGCCTTTATCAATAACCTCGACGCACTCAGAGACTTCACCGGTGCGCACGTCCTCATCGTTCACCACACCGGCAAAGACGCAGCACAAGGCGCCCGAGGACACAGCAGCCTCAGAGCCGCAACAGACACAGAGATCGAACTGGAAGTGAACGGCAACATCCGAACCGCAACAGCGACAAAGCAACGCGACCTGGAACCAAAGAAGCCAATCACCTTCCAGCTCAAAGTACATGAGCTAGGCCTGGACGCAGACGGTGACCAGGTCACCACATGCACCATCGAAAAGGCCGACGAGCAAGACGTGGAAGACAGCAAGAAGAAGAAGCCAACAGGCAGAAACCAGATCGCACTGGTGCAAGCCTTCAAGCAGATGAGAGACGACGGCATCGGAATGAAGAACCCAGGCGGCGTGGGATGGCCAGAGATCCACACCTATTGGGCCATCGATGAGGCAGACTTTGCAAAGTTTGCACAGGGCAAATTGGCCGGCGCAAACCCCAGAGCCGGGTACAAACAGGCGCTCGAAGGCCTGCTTTTGAGCGGCTATATGACCCAAAACGAGGGCTATCTGTGGGTGTCGGCAAAAGAGGGTCGTGTATGAACGGTGTAGGAAAACCGAACACAATGAAATCAACGGGTTGGGTCAGCGTTTCCTACAATTCCTACAAATCCCTAAGTAAATCCTACACACGGGCTGTTTTGTAGGAGGATTAGGAAAACCCTTTAGGGTTTCCTAATTCCTACAAGCCCCGAAAAACTGGAGACCAAGATGAATGAGCATAGACCAACCAAACCTCGGAGACAGCGCAGCGCTGATCGTGTCCTGCATCGGGATGTCACGGCGGTGCAGATCAAATGTGACTTCGCACTCGCTGGCTTCGACCGCATGGCAAATGCGATGGATCACAAGTGGGGCATCGATCGGCTCGTGGAGCTGGTGCCGGCAGATGTCGCGGCAAAGTATGGATCGGCAATGGCCAAGCTCAACCAGGCCATCGATGACCAAGATCCCGATGAGGTGGCAGTCAGAGCATCGGTCTGCATACGCGGAATGCAGGCCATGGATCAGATTGCCACGCAGGCTCACGGAGAGCCGCCTACAGCGCAGGTGTGGGTCGTGGAGGCTGATGGGTATACCTTCGGACTGATGCGTGATCCTAGGGCATGGCAGAGAGCGCAGGAGGCCTATCCGAAATTGGAGCTGATCACCGAGCGTGAGATGGTCCTGGCACTCACCATGTACAGACGAAGCCTCGCCAAAGAAATGATCGACGCAGCCAAAGCAGCATTCCCTGGCGCAGAGGTGACAGCCGTCAGAAACATGGAGCTGGAAGATGACATTCCTTGGTGACCACGAGCCAATCATTAAAACAGATACAGCCGTCATCCTCACCACAAGACCCGATGGCGTCTACGTCTGGCAACACGGCACAGCGATCGGAAAACTGCCAGCAACCGCATGCCTCAACTTCATCAGGCAAATCCTCAACACAGTGGATCTCAAAACATGAACAGACTTGAACGCTGGCGCCTAGACAGAGGCCTATCATACGACGACATGCAAAAACGCATGGGCATCAGTACGCCTGGCATGATCTGCAAGTGGTGCATGCACCCTGATCACACCAGCTACCAAATGCCCGACGAAAACGAACGCATCATCATCCAGATGATGACCCTGGGCGAGATCCCCGCAAACTCTTGGAGTGATGGGCAGTCTGGTGTACACTCAGCAAAACCCAAAGGAGGTCGCAATGGGCGGAAACAATAAAGGCCATTCGGTCAGAGTAACGAAGGCCATCATGGTCGAAGTCGCCGATCGCATGGGCCAAGGCGAGAACCTGCTGAAGATTGTCGAAGACGATCACATGCCGTCATACCGCGCCATCACATCAGCCGTCATGCGTGATGAAGACTTCTTCCGCCTCTACCGCGAAGGACGCGTGCGACAAGCAGAGTGGCACTCAGATCGCATCAACACCTTGGCAACAGAGCCACTGCCAACACACCACGCAGATGGTACGCCATGCGACAGCAGGTGGCTTGGCGCTGAGATCCAACGGCGCAAGCTGGAGATCGAAACGCTGCGCTGGACGCTGGCACGGTCTCAGCCGCATGGCATCCGAGACAAGCGTGAGGACGCGCCTCAAGCCCAATCGATTACGATCAGCTGGGCAGGCGGCGACACGGCGATCGATGCTAAGACCAGCGATTGACCTATATATCAGTCAGGCTGTCTGCCGGTCTACGCGCGTGTGGATCGGCAGCTTTGGCATATTACATAATACGCCTTATCGGATAATGGAATGCAGCGTTATCAATGGGTTAGCGAATGGCGCATAATCACTCGGCACCACCCGCCCAGCGTTTCGTTTGTGATGTGCCTCGTTGCCTGGACGCTGTGGCTGCGAGGCATACCCCCCGCCAGATTTTGCAGCAATATCAAAGGCCTACCCGGCCTGGGCTGCCCGAAAATCCTGGCCGCCACCCCCCACCCCCCGCCAAACCGCCCGCCGCTACATATGGCGATATAACGGGTCTACGAAACATCCACATCGTCTGAGGCTGCCATGTCTTCCAAGCTGCAAAACATCGTGATCCCCTACGCGCCACGCCCCTTGCAGCGTGAGTTGCATGACAAGATGGACGCCAAGCGGTGGGGGGTTGTTGTGTGCCACCGTCGGTTCGGCAAGACGGTGTGGGCGATCAATCATATTCTGCGGGATGCGATCCTGTCGAGGAAGGCGAACCCTCGGTATGCTTACATGGCCCCCACGTATAGGCAGGCGAAGAACGTGGCGTGGGATTACTTGAAGCAGTTTGCTGGTGCGATCCCTGGGGTGAAGTTTCATGAGACGGAATTGCGGTGTGACTTGCCCACTGGCGGCAGGATCTCGTTGCTTGGTGCTGAAAATCCGGACAGCTTGCGCGGTATTTACTTGGATGGTTGCGTGATGGACGAGGTTGCACAGATGCCGGAGAATGTGTTTCCGGAGATCATTCGCCCTGCGCTGTCGGACCGGAAGGGCTGGGCGGTTTTCGTTGGCACGCCGAAGGGTCACAATGCGTTCTATGAGCTGTATGAACAGGCGTCGTCTAATCCGGATTGGCTGTGTGTGGTTAATCGTGCGAGTGAGACGGGTGTGTTGGACGAGGAGGAATTGACGGCTGCCAGGCAGACGATGACGGATGACCAGTATCAGCAGGAGTTTGAGTGCAGCTGGAATGCGAACGTGCCTGGTGCGATTTACGGCAAGGAGTTGGAGGCGGCTCAGATGGAGGGTCGGATTACGGAGGTTCCGTATGATCCGAGCAAGCGGGTTGATACTTGGTGGGATTTGGGGATTGGGGACAGCACGGCGATTTGGTTTACGCAGACGGTGGGCAGGTCGGTGCATGTGATAGATTTTTATGAGGCTCGGGGTGAGGGTTTGCCGCATTATTGTGAGGTGTTGAACAAGCGCAGATATTTGTACGGGACACATAATGCGCCGCATGATATAGAGGTACGGGAGTTAGGCAGCGGAAAGAGCCGTAAGGAAGTGGCTTGGGATCTTGGTTTGAACTTTCGGGTTGTGGCTCGTCTTCCGTTGGAGGATGGGTTGCACGCGGCTCAGATGTTGATTCCGCGGCTTTGGTTTGACCGGGACAAGACGACGGCTGGTTTGGAGGCATTGCGTCAGTATCATCGTGCGTACAATGAGAGGACGCGTAGTTTTCGGGCGTCACCGGTGCATGATTGGACGAGCCACGCGGCGGATGCGTTTCGGACGTTTGCGGTTGGGTATCGTGAGGCTGGGCCGGTATTGAGGGCGCCCCAGATTCGGGCGGAGATGGATTATGATCCTTTTGCGGCATGAGGTGAGATGATGGCTAGGGGTAATACGGGCAGATCTGGTGGACGGAGTTTTGGCGAGTCGATGGCTCAGGCTGCTCGGGACATTGGGCGTGCGTTGGGGTTCAGTGATCGGGCGTCTGTGGCCGAGCGTGACAGGGCGATTGCCTCGAACCGTGATAGGTTTGGCGGCCAGGCGCCCAACGTGTCGGCTCGGCCTGAGGCTCGGCCTGCTCAGGCATCGATGATTGGCCGCGCCGATCGGGATGGTCCGGATCGTCCTGCTGCTGCACCGCCGGCAGCTCCGCCTCCGCCGCCGGTTGTTGAGCCTGTTCAGCCGCCTGTGGTTGAGACGCCTGCACCGCCGGCGGCTCCTTTGCCGGTAAATCCGAGCGACATGACATCGACGGGTGCTGTTGAAGACACGGCGATGGAGAGTGCGCAGCAGGGCCGTGCGGCGACGATCTTGACGGGCGCTCAGGGTTTGCTGGCCGAGGAAGAGCCGCGTGGCTTGCTGCGTCGTCGTCGTTCTCTGGTAGGCGGAGGGTTGATCGCATGATGGGCAAGATGATTGCTGGTTTGATGGGGAAGAAGTCAAACCAGGTTGCCAAGGGGATGAGTGCTTCGGTGGATGTAGATCCGTTGGAGCGTTTGAACCAGAAGATGGCTGGCCGCTTGGAAGGCGGTGCGGTGAAGAAGAAGACTGAGGAGGACCGTGCGCGTATGTCGCTGATGCGGTCTTCTGGCTCGTATGGAGGCATGTGATGCAGGTTGATCCGCTGGTTTCCAAGCTGGACCGTCGTTATCAGGATTTGTCGAATGCGCGATCGAATTGGGAGCGGCATTGGCAGGAGCTGGCGGATTACATGTTGCCGCGCAAGGCGGACATCACGAAGAAGCGCACGCAGGGCGACAAGCGCACTGAGTTGATTTTTGACGGCACGGCGATCCATGCGGTTGAGATGTTGGCGTCTTCGTTGCACGGGATGCTGACCAGCCCGAGTACGCCGTGGTTTTCGATGCGGTATCGTAATACCGCGCTGCAGCGGAATGATGCTGCGAATGAGTGGCTGGAGATCTGCATTGACCAGATGTACCAGGCGTTTCACCGCTCGAACTTCCAGCAGGAGGTGCATGAGCTGTATTACGACCTGGTGGTGTTTGGCACCGGCGGCATTTACCTGGATCTGGTTGGCGATGATCTGCGGTTTGCCACGCGCCACATTGCCGAGATTTGCATCTCTGAGGATGCGAACGGGGTGGTTGATACGGTTTACCGCAAGTTCAAGATGACGGCGCGTGCGATGGAGCAACAGTTTGGGCCTGGTAATTTGCCGACCGCTGTTGTGAAGGATGCGCAGAACGAGCCGTTCAAGGAGCATGAGATCATTCATGCGGTGTATCCGCGCGGCGATGTGGCCGGCAAGGGTGCCAAGCGCAAGCCGATTGCGTCGATTTACTACCACAAGGGTACGAAGGCGCTGTTGTCTGAGGGCGGGTTTGACGACTTCCCGTTCATGGTGCCTCGTTTTGTGAAGGACAGCGTGTCGATCTATGGGCGATCGCCGGCGATGACGGCGCTGCCGGACGTGAAGATGCTGAACAAGATGTCTGAGACGACGATCCGTGCAGCTCAGAAGCAGGTAGATCCGCCGCTGATGGCACCGGATGATGGGTTCATGCTGCCGATCCGCACGACGCCTGGTTCGCTGAACTTCTACCGGGCTGGCACGCGCGATCGGTTGGAGCCTTTGCAGATTGGTGCGAACAATCCGCTGGGCTTGAACATGGAAGAACAGCGCCGGCAGGCGATCCGGCAGGCGTTTTATGTTGACCAGCTGTTGCTGGCGCAGGGGCAGTCGATGACTGCGACCGAGGTACTGCAGAGGAATGAAGAGAAGATGCGGATGCTCGGACCAGTTCTTGGTCGGCTGCAATCCGAACTCCTCCAGCCGCTGATTTCTCGCGCCTTTGCACTACTCCTCCGGAGCGGTCAACTCCCGCCCGCTCCGGAGGAACTCCAGGGCCAGGACATTGACATTGAGTATGTGTCGCCGCTGGCCAAGGCTCAGAAGCTGACGGATCTGCAGTCGATGCTGCGCGGGTTCGAGGTGATGATGCAGGTGGCCGAGATTGCGCCTGTGATGGATTACCTGGATACCGATCGGCTGGTGCAATACCTGGTTGAGGTTACCGGCATCCCGGCGCGGGTCATTCGGTCGGATGAAGAGGTTGCCCGCATTCGTCGCCAGGCGGCTCAGGCTGCGCAGCAACAGCAGCAGCAGCAGGCTGTGATGATGGAGAGCGAAGTTGCCAAGAATGTGGCGCCGTTTGTGAAGGCCACGGGCATGATGCCGGGGGCGCAGGGATGAAGCAGATTGAAGATCTAAAGCTTGCGTATCGGCGCACGTTCA
>Ga0315900_10008115_pt1 | contig 13589 bp, 12 predicted proteins | sample LakEriMetagenome_FD_203521 | JGI IMG/M metagenome (GOLD analysis project Ga0315900, IMG submission 203521) | Freshwater fungal communities from buoy surface, Lake Erie, Ohio, United States - Buoy 12 MA114 | ecosystem: Environmental > Aquatic > Freshwater > Lake > Lake biofilm | place: USA: Lake...
GCCTCCCGGCCATACCGCAGGGAGCGACATCGGTGGATGAGGGACCGCCCCTGGCATGACGCGATGTAGCCACTGCACCGGCGACACCCCTTACGGGCCTTGTGTGGGAAACTCCGGCACTTTCCCCCACCGCATAAAACTCAAGCCCACTCTGTGCTTGTTGCTCCATTTGCACCCATTTTGATACATTTGAGGCCACAAGTTTTGAACAACGTGCCTGAAAGTGCCTGAAAGTGCCGGACCCCGGATACTTTCGCCGCCGACACGCACGCAATGAGCGCGTATGCTGAACCTGCTCGGGGAATTCGACTGCCGGCTGGACGCCAAGGGGAGGCTCGTCCTCCCCGCCCTTCTGCGCAAGCAGCTGGGCAAGGAGGCGGACAGCGGCTTCGTGATGAACCGGGATGTTCACGCCCCCTGCCTGGTGCTCTATCCCAACAGCGTTTGGGAGAAGACCAGCCAGCAGTTGCGCCGGCTGAACCGCTTCGTGAAAGCGAACGCGGAGTTCATCCGGCGCTTCACCGCAGGGGCCACACCCGTGGCACTGGACCCCACCGGTCGCATGCTGCTGCCGTACGCCTTGATGAAGGAGGCCCGCATGGGCAACGACATCAAGCTGATCGGCGCGGACGACCGGATCGAGGTCTGGAGCGCGAAGGCATATGCGGACATGCGCAGCGCGTCCGTGGACATGAGCTCCCTTTCGGAACAGGTGATGGGCGCGTTGGGGAATGAAGACGGGAAGTGATTACCACGAGCCCGTTCTTTTACAAGACTGTGTCGATGCCTTGAGGATCCGCGAAGGCGGCGTCTATGTGGACGTCACCTTCGGCGGCGGGGGCCACAGCCGGGCCATCCTGGACAGGCTGGGGCCAGGTGGCGCGCTGGTCGCGTTCGACCGCGATCGGGACGCCTGGTCGCAGGCCGCCAAAGCCGGCTTCGGCGACGGCGCGAAGAACGCCCCGAAGGATCCGCGCTTCACGCTGGTGCGTGGCGACTTCCGCTGGCTGAAGAACCACCTGCGCTTCCTGCAGAAGCTGCCGGTGGACGGCCTGCTCGCCGACCTGGGGGTGAGCAGCCACCAGTTCGACACCGGCGCACGCGGGTTCAGCTTCCGCTTCGATGGTCCGCTGGACATGCGCATGGACCACCGCGCACGGACCACTGCGGCGGACATCGTGAACCGCCACGACGAAGCCCGGCTCGCCGAGTTACTGCGCACCTATGGTGAGGTGGATGGTGCGATGCGCGTGGCGCGGGCGATCGTTACGTCCCGCGCGGCCCGGCGGATCGCCACCACGCAGGACCTCATCGCTGCGCTGAAGCCGGTAACGCCGCGCAGGGACGCCAGCGGCTTCCTCGCCCAGGTCTTTCAGGCCCTGCGGATCGCGGTGAACGACGAGCTCGGTTCGCTGGAGGTCCTGCTGAAGCAGAGCGCCGAGGTGATCAGGCCGGGCGGAAGGCTGGTGGTGATCAGTTACCACAGCCTGGAGGACCGGATGGTGAAGAACTGGATGCGCAGCGGAGACCTCGGCGGCGAGGAACGAAAGGACCTGTACGGCAACCGCCTGCGGCCCTTCGAGCCCGACAGTAACAAGGCGACACAGCCATCGGAGGCTGAAGTGATGAGGAACCCCCGCGCACGCAGTGCGCGCCTACGAGCAGCAACACGAACGTGAACAGGATCAGGGAACAACGGACGGAGGAGGGAGCGGCCGGCGAAGCCGACCGCAAGGCACCGCGGAAAAGCTCCGGGGCAGCGGCGCTGCCGCGTGCTATGGTGGACGTGCTGAACGGCAGCTTCCTGACCCGCGAGAGCGTGGTGGGCAACATGCCCTTCATCCTGTTCTGTGCCGGGCTCATGCTGGCGTACATCGGTTACGGGTACTGGACGGAGCGGACCGTGCGCGAACTGGACCGCACCAACGCGGAGCTGAAGGAGATGCGCAGCGAGTACCTCACCGTGCGCAGCCACCTGGAGCAGGCCCAGCAGCAGAGCCATGTGGCCGGCGACATCAGCACGCTGGGTCTCAAGGAGAGCAAGACCCCGCCGATGCGCATCACCGTGCAGGCGGATCAACTGGAAAAGCCCGTGGTGGAATGATGAGCCCGGAAAAGATCCTCCGGATGCGGGCCGCGCTGCTCTACAGCTGCCTTGTGGCCTTCGCCTGTGCGATCGCGGTGAAGCTCTTCACCATCCAGCTCGGCGAAGGCGAGAAGTGGCGCGCCCTGGCAAAGGAGGTGGCCACCTCCGTGCGCACGGTGCCCGCGGACCGCGGCCACATCTACAGTGATGACGGCCGCCTGCTCGCCACCAGCGTACCAGAGTACGAGGTACGCATGGACCTCCGTGCGGAAGGGCTCACCGACCAGCTCCTCCGCAGCGGCATTGACTCGCTGTGCCTGGGGCTCAGCGCGCTGTTCAGTGACCGTACGCCTGCCGAATACAAGCAGGCGCTGCTGGATGCGCGCGCACGGGGGGACCGCTACCTCCTGCTGAAGCGCAAGGTGGACCATGAGCAGATGCTCATGCTGAAGCGCCTGCCCATCCTCCGTGAAGGACGCGCCCGCAGCGGGATGATCATCGAAAAACGGTACGAGCGCAAGCAATGGTTCGGGCGCCTGGCCCGCCGCACGATCGGCGATGTTCCCGGGGACAGCGGCAACTATGGCCTGGAACGCGGATTCGAGAACCTGCTGCACGGCACCGCCGGCAACCGCCTTGAGCGGCGGCTCGTGGGCGGGGCATGGATGCCCGTGGACGATGGCGAGGGCCAGGACCCGGTGCCGGGAAGCGACATCCATACCACCATCGACATCAACCTGCAGGACGTGGCGGATGCCGCACTGGAGGCACAGCTGCGCAAGAACGGCGCACACCACGGCTGCGTGGTGGTGATGGAGACACGGACCGGCTACGTGAAGGCCATCAGCAACCTCACCCTCATCAAGGACAGCACCTATGGCGAGGTGGAGAACTATGCCGTGGGCCATGCCACCGAACCGGGCAGCACCTTCAAGACAGCCACCCTCATGGTGGCCATGGAGGATGGGCTGGTGAAACCCGACCACCGCTGGGACACCCATTGCGGTGAGGTGAAGTTCAGCGGCAAGTCACTGCCCGACTCGCACGGGAAATGCGGCATCATCAGCGTGGCCCGTGCGCTGGAGGTGAGCAGCAACACTGTTATCTCCCAGGCCATCTTCAAGGCCTACAACAAGGAACCGGCGCGGTTCATCAACGGCTTGAACCGCATGGGCTTCGGACGCCCGCTCGGCGTGCGCATACCGGGTGAGGCCATGCCCATCCTCTACGGGCCGGACAACAAGCGCTACTGGAGCCGGATCAGCCTGCCGTGGAACAGCGTGGGCTACGGTCTCACCGTCACACCGCTGCAAACGCTGGCCTTCTACAACGCCATCGCCAACAACGGCCGCCTGTTGCTGCCGCAGTTCGTTTCGCAGGTGACGCGCGATGGCAAAGTGGTGGAGCGCTTCGAACCGGTGGTGCTCAACGAGCGCATCGCCAGCGACCCGGTACTGCAGGACATCCGCAGCATGCTGGAGGGCGTGGTGGACAGCGGCACCGCCACCAACCTGAAGAGCGCCCACTTCAAGATCGCGGGCAAGACGGGCACCGCGCAGATCGCCCAGGGCAATGCCGGTTACAAGGTGAACGGCGTGAGCTACCAGGCCTCCTTCGTTGGCTACTTCCCCGCGGAAGCGCCCCGCTACAGCTGCATCGTGGTGGTGAGCTCGCCCAGCCAGAAGGGCTACTACGGCAACGTTGTGGCAGGCCCCATCTTCCGCGAGATCGCGGACAAATTGTACGGCAACCGCCTCGAGATGCAGGATGCCGCACAGCTGGCTCTGCTGGACAGCATCCGCCGCAGCCGCGCACCGCGCACCCCGCTGACGTTCGCCGGGCACGCGCGTGACCTGATGGCCGCAGCGCAGGCACTGAACGTACCGGTGCGCCTGGAGGGCGAAGGCGAGTGGGTGAGCACGCAGGCCACCGACAGTTCGGTGGTGGCCTCACCGCGACCGGTACCCGCCGCTGCCATGGGCCTCGTGCCCAACGTGGTGGGCATGGGCCTGAAGGATGCCCTGTTCCTGCTGGAGAACCGCGGCCTGCAGGTGCACATCGTCGGTAGCGGAATGGTGCGGCGCCAGTCGCTCCAGCCCGGGTCACGCTTCAACACCGGCTCCGCCATCACGCTCGAGCTCACATGAAGCTCCTGAAGGACATCCTGTACAAGGCACGCCTGGAGCAGGTGGTGGGGAGCACCCAGACCGCCATCGAGCACATCACCTTCGACAGCCGCACGGTGCGGCCCCTTTCGCTGTTCGTGGCCGTGAAGGGCGAGCGCGCCGACGGGCACGACCACATCGTCCAGGCAGTTGCGCAGGGTGCGAGCGCCGTGGTATGCGAGCGGATGCCACCGGTGCTGCAGGACAACGTGGCGTATGTGCGTGTGGCGGACAGCCGGCATTCGCTCGCCATGGCGGCTGCCAATTTCTTCGACCAACCGAGCCGTGACCTGAAGCTGGTGGGTGTTACCGGGACCAACGGCAAGACCAGCACCGCCACGCTCCTGTTCCGCCTCTTCCGCGCACTTGGCAAGACCTGCGGTCTCATCAGCACCGTGGAGATCCGCGTGGGCGACCGGACCATTCCGAGCACGCACACCACACCCGACGCCGTACAGCTGAACGAACTGCTCCGCATGATGGCGGACGAAGGCGTGACGCACTGCTTCATGGAGGTGAGCAGCCACAGCGTGGTGCAGGAACGCATCACCGGCCTCCGGTTCGTCGTGGGCGTGTTCACCAACATCACGCACGACCACCTGGACTACCACGGCACGTTCGCCAATTACATCCAGGCGAAGAAGGGCTTCTTCGACCAGCTCGGTACCGATGCCGTGGCGATCACGAACGCCGACGACCCCAACGGCGGGGTGATGCTGCAGAACACCCGCGCGCGGAAGCGCAGCTACGCCGTGCGCAACATGGCCGATATCCGGGCGCGCATCGTGGAGAACAGCCTCAGCGGGCTGCACCTGAGCATCGACGGGCATGATGTGTACACCCGCCTCGTGGGCGAGTTCAACGCGAGCAACCTGCTCGCCGTTTACGGCACCGCACTGGCACTGGGCGAGCAACCGGTGAACGTGCTCACGGCATTGAGCGACCTGGAGCCGCCGCGTGGCCGTTTCCAGGTGGTGCGCCCGAGAAGAACGGGCACGCCCGCACGCACGGATGAGCCCAACGGCAAGGATGGCTGCGCCCCTCTTGGCATCGTGGACTACGCGCATACGCCCGATGCGTTGAAGAACGTGTTGGAGACCATCAATGCCACCTGCAGTGACGGGCAGCGCGTGATCACCGTGGTGGGCTGCGGCGGCGACCGTGACCGTGCGAAGCGCCCCATCATGGCGCGCATCGCTGCCGCCATGAGCCACCAGGTGGTGCTCACCAGCGACAATCCCCGCAGCGAGGAGCCCGGGGCCATCATCGAGGAGATGCGTGCAGGACTGGCCCCCGGTGACCTGTCGCGCGTGTTCGTGAACGCCGACCGCAGGGAGGCCATCCGCATGGCGGTGGGTCTGGCCAGGCCGGGCGATGTGGTGCTGGTGGCCGGCAAGGGGCACGAGACCTACCAGGAGGTGAATGGCGTGAAGCACCCCTTCGATGACGTCGCGGTGCTGCGGGAGTCACTTGAACTGATGCACGAATAGCCATGCTGTACCACCTGTTCAAGGCCATCGACTTCGCCCTGCCGGGCAGCGGCGCGTTCAACTACATCACGTTCCGCGCGGGCATGGCGCTGGTCGTGTCGCTGATCATCACCCTCTGGTTCGGGAAGGGCATCATCCGGCTGCTGCGCCGCATGCAGGTGGGCGAGACGGTGCGCGACCTGGGGCTCGAGGGCCAGATCCAGAAGCAGGGAACACCCACCATGGGCGGCCTCATGATGATCGCCGGCATCGTGATCCCCACGCTGCTCTTCGCACGCCTCAACAACATCTATATCATCCTGCTGCTCGTGAGCGTGGTCTGGCTGGGGGCCATCGGCTTCGTGGACGACTACATCAAGGTGTTCAAGAAGGACAAGCGCGGACTTGCCGGCACCAGCAAGATCATCGGCCAGGTCGGCATCGGGCTCATCGTGGGCCTCACCGTGTACTTCCACCCCAGCATCCGCACCAAGGTGGAGGTGCCCGAGGTGATCGCCAGCCAGTTCGATGCGTCCGAGATCACCCGCTACAACGACAAGCAGGGTGATGCGCACTACCTGCTGGACCGGCGCTCACCCAACACGACGATCCCCTTCGTGAAGGGAAATGAGTTCAACTATTCCTCGATCCCCGGGCTGTTCGGCCGGGAAGCCCGCCGGTACACGTGGATCGTGTACGTGCTCGCGGTGATCTTCATCATCACCGCAGTGAGCAACGGCGCCAACATCACCGACGGTATCGACGGGCTTGCCGCCGGAACGAGCGCGATCATCGTGCTGGCCCTCGGCATCCTCACCTACATCAGCGGCAACATCATGTTCAGCCAGTACCTGGACGTGATGTATATACCCGGTATCGGTGAGCTTGTGGTGTTCATCGGCGCCATGGCCGGTGCATGCATCGGATTCCTGTGGTACAACACCTACCCCGCACAGGTCTTCATGGGCGACACCGGCAGCCTGATGCTGGGCGGCACCATCGCCACGCTCGCCATCCTGGTGCGCAAGGAGCTGCTCATCCCGGTGCTGTGCGGCATCTTCCTCGTGGAGAACCTGAGCGTGATGCTGCAGGTCTCCTACTTCAAATACACCAAGCGCAAATACGGTGAGGGCCGGCGCATCCTGAAGATGAGCCCCCTGCACCACCATTACCAGAAGCTCGGATACCACGAAAGCAAGATCGTGGCGCGCTTCTGGATCGTCGGCGTGATGCTCGCCGTGCTCACCCTCGTGACCCTCAAGCTGCGATGAACGGGGCGGGCGCACGGAGCGGGGAACTGGTGGTGCTGGGCGCCCAGGAGAGCGGCACCGGCGCGGCCGTACTGGCCGTGAAGCGCGGGCTCAACGTGTTCGTGAGCGATGCGGGACGGATCAAGGAGGACCACCGCCGCACGCTGCTGGAGCACGGCATCCCCTTCGAGGAGGGGGGCCATACGGCCGGGCGCGTGCTCGCCGCTGCGGAGATCGTGAAGAGCCCGGGCATACCGGACAGCGCGGCGCTGGTGCGCGCCGCCACGGACCAGGGCATCCCCGTGATCAGCGAGATCGAACTGGCCTGGCGCTATACGAAGGCCACCATCGTGGGGATCACCGGCAGCAACGGAAAGACAACCACCACGCTGCTCACCGGACACATCCTCCGGAAGGCCGGCCTCGACGTGGCGGTGGGCGGCAACGTGGGCACCTCGTTCGCGGGGCTTGTGGCCGAGCGCGACCGCGCCGTGTTCGTGCTTGAGCTGAGCAGCTTCCAGCTCGATGGCATCCGCGACTTCCGGCCGCACATCGCCATCCTCACCAACATCACGCCCGACCACCTGGACCGCTACGCCCATCGCATGAGCAACTACGTGGCGAGCAAGTTCCGCATCGCCATGAACCAGGGGCCGGACGACCACTTCATCCATTGCGCGGACGACCCCGAGACCCGTGCAGGCCTCGCACTGCATGCCGTACGGGCGCGGCGCTGGCCCTTCTCCATCGAGACCACCCAGCCGTCGGGGGCATACCTCACCGACGGCACCCTTCACATCCACACCGACCACCAAACCCCGTTCAGCATGAGCATCCTCGAACTCGCATTGCAAGGCAGGCACAACGTATACAACAGCATGGCCGCGGGCATCGCGGCCCGCGTGCTGGAAGTACGCAACGAGGTGATCCGCGAGAGCCTGAGCGACTTCCAGAACGTTGAGCACCGCCTGGAGCGGGTGGCCGATGTGAACGGCGTCGAATTCATCAATGACTCCAAGGCGACCAACGTGAACAGCGCATGGTTCGCGCTGGAGAGCATGGAAAAACCGGTGATCTGGATCATGGGGGGCACGGACAAGGGCAACGACTACAGCACGCTCACCGAGCTGGCCCGCCAGAAGGTCAAGGCCATCGTGTGCCTCGGAAAGGACAACAGCAAGATCATCGCGGCCTTCGGGAAGGTGGTGCCCACGCTGATCGAAACGGACAGTGCGGCACTGGCCGTGCGACGCAGCTATGACCTGGCCGAGCCGGGCGACGTGGTGTTGCTCTCTCCCGCCTGCGCCTCCTTCGACCTGTTCGAGAACTACGAGGACCGCGGGCGCCGGTTCAAGGCCGCCGTGCGCGCCCTTTGAGCTCCGGCCGCAACACGTTGAACCGCCATAACAACGGACATGGACCAGGACACCTTCCACCGCCTGCTGGGCACCACGGCCGCCGAACGGCTGGTGCAGGCCCGCACACGCGGTCTCGGCCAGCAGCTGGATGCACCGCACAGCCTGGAGCGCGTGGCCACCCTCAACGGGGTGGAATACATCAACGACAGCCGGAGCACCTTCCTGGACGCCACCCTGCAGTCCATGGCGGCCATCGACCGGCCCATCATCTGGATCGCGGGCACGCTGGCGGCCGACATCGGCCAGGGGCACATCCAGGAGTTCCTGCGTGAACGAGTTGTCGCCCTTGTGCTCTTCGGGCGCTCGGGCGGGCGCGGCATCGAGGCCCTGAAACCCTTCACCGAGCACATGTACACCGCGGAGGAGCTGCGCACGGCCGTGTTCGTTGCGCGGGAGCTCGCGCGGGCGGATGAGGTGGTGCTCTTCTCCCCCGCCTGCCCCAGCGGGGACGGCTTCGCCAACTACGAGGAGCGCGGCGCGGAGTTCAAGCGCGCCGTGAAGGACCTCTGAACCACCTGGCCATGCGCACCCTGTTCACCACACACCTGAGAGGCGACCGCACCATCTGGATGGTCGCGCTCATCCTCGGGCTTGTGAGCCTCCTGGCCGTGTACAGCGCATGCAGCTGGATGGTCTGGCGCCATGATGGCGGCACACTGCGCGTGCTGTTCAAGCACGGCATGATGCTCGCCACGGGCGGTTTCATCATGTACGCCGCAAGCAAGGTGCGCTACACCGCGTACTCACGGCTGAGCCAGCTCGCGCTGCCCGTCACCATCGGCCTGTTGCTGCTCACCCTGCTGGTGGGCAGCAATGTGAACGATGCTTCCCGCTGGCTGAAGATCCCCGGCCTGGGCATCACCTTCCAGACCAGCGACCTGGCACGCGTTGTGATCCTGGTATACCTGGCACGCGTCCTGGGCCGGCAGCGCGAGGAACCATGGACCTTCCGCGAAGTGATCTTGAAACTGATGCTGCCCATCGGTGCGGTGTGCGGACTCATCCTGCCGGCCAACTTCTCCACCGCCGCGCTGCTCTTCGGCACCTGCATGCTGCTCCTGTTCCTCGGCCAGGTCCCGCTAAAGCACATGGCCGCCATCGGCGGCATCGCTGTCGGCGCGTTCCTGGTGCTACTGCTGCTGGCCCGGACCAATCCCGACCTGCTCCCACGCCTGCGGACCTGGGAATCACGCCTGAGCAATCATGGCGGCGAGGACCGCGATGCGAACTACCAGGTGAACAATGCCAAGATCGCCATCGCCAGCGGCGGGCTGCTGCCAAACGGCCCGGGGACGGGCACGTCCCGCAACTTCATGCCGCATCCGGAGAGCGACATGATCTACGCCTTCATCGTGGAGGAGTATGGTTCGATCCTCGGCGGACTGGGGCTGCTCCTGCTCTACCTGATCCTGCTGTTCCGCGCCATGCGCATCAGCAACAAGGTGGACAAGCCATTCGGCAAATTGGTGGCGGTGGGGCTCGTACTGGGACTGGTGCTGCAGGCACTGGTGAACATGGCCGTGGCCGTGAACCTGGTGCCGGTGACCGGCCAGCCGCTGCCATTGGTGAGCATGGGCGGCACCAGCATGTGGTTCACGTGCCTCGCACTGGGCATCGTGGTGAGCGTGAGCCGCAGCGTGTTCGACACCGAGGACGCCGAGAAGAAGGAAGAACGTCCGCGCACCACCACCAACGATGGACCCGAGGTCGCGATCGCTTAGGGTGCTCATCAGCGGTGGCGGCACCGGGGGGCACATCTTCCCGGCCGTGGCGATCGCCAACGCCATCAAGGCGCGCGAACCCGGCACCGAGTTCCTGTTCGTGGGCGCCGAGGGCCGCATGGAGATGGAGAAGGTACCGGCCGCCGGCTATCGCATCGAGGGCCTGCCCATACGCGGATTCCAGCGCGGTGCCCTGCTGAAGAACATCTCCCTTCCCTGGCGCCTGCTGCGAAGCCTGCTGAAGGCACGCCGACTGGTGCGGACCTTCCGGCCCGATGTAGCGGTGGGGGTGGGCGGATATGCCAGCGGGCCGACGCTGGCCGCCGCGCAGCGTGCCGGTGTTCCCACCCTGATCCAGGAGCAGAACAGCCACGCCGGGGCCACCAACCGCATCCTCGCGCGCAAGGCCGATCGCATCTGTGTGGCATACGCGGGCATGGAGCGATACTTCCCGGCCGACCGCCTGTTGCTTACCGGGAACCCGGTACGCGAAGAGGTGGTACGACTGGCCGGGAAGGGTCCCCGGGCGTTGGAGCACTTCGGGCTGCGGACGGGCAGGCCCGTGGTGTTCGTCACCGGGGGAAGCCTCGGTGCGCGTGGCATCAACCGCGGCATCGCCGCAGCCCTGCCGCTGCTCAAGGAAAAGGGCATCCAGCTGATCTGGCAGACCGGCGGCCCCTACCACGACCAGGCCCAGGAAGCCGTGAAACGGCTCGGCTACAGCGACTGCAAGGTGCATGCGTTCGTGGCGCGGATGGACTTTGCCTATGCCGTGGCCGACCTGGTGGTGGCCCGCGCCGGCGCGATGAGCGTGAGCGAACTGCAACTGGTGCAACTGCCCGCCATCCTGGTACCGCTGCCCACGGCCGCCGAGGACCACCAGACCCGGAACGCACGGGCGCTCACCGACCGCGGTGCCGCCGTATTGGTCCGCGACGATGAGACCGAACGGCTGCTCGGCAGTGAGATCGTGCGCCTGATCGCGGATGATGCGGCACGCATGCAGCTGCGCGCGGCCATCGCCCCGCTCGGTCAGCACAACGCCACCGAGGCCATCGCTGCCGAGGTCATCCGCCTGGCCCGCTCACGCTGAACGACCACGACCCCATCGCCCCTCGGCCCATGGACACCCCCCGCTTCCTCTATTTCATCGGCATCGGCGGCATCGGCATGAGCGGGCTCGCACGGTACTACCGGCGCCGGGGCAGCGCCGTGGCCGGATACGACCGTACGCCCAGCGAACTGATCGGCCAGTTGCGCATGGAAGGTATCGAGACCCAGTTCGATGAGAACCCGACCCTGGTGCCGGCGGAGTTCCGCGAAGCACCGCCCGCGGATGTCCTCGTGGTGCGCACACCGGCCGTACCGGTGAGCTCACCCCTGCTCGCTTACTGGGAGCAGCGCGGCGCCCGCATCCTGAAACGCAGCGAGGTGCTGGGCATGATCACGCGCGACCGGCGCACGATGGCCGTGGCCGGCACCCACGGGAAGACCACGGTGAGCACCATGCTGGCGCACCTGCTCACGGACGGGGGCATTCCCTGCAACGCGTTCCTCGGGGGGATCAGTGCGAACTACGGCACCAACGTGCTGCTGAACGACCAGGCCGTGATAAACGTGGTGGAGGCCGACGAATATGACCGGAGCTTCCTGCGTTTATCCCCTACGGAGGCCATCATCACCGCCATGGACCCGGACCACCTCGACATCTATGGCTCGGCCGAAGCGATGTACGCTGCATACCGAACCTTCGCCGGCCTGTGCACGGGCGGTATCCTCGCCCATGAACGGGTACGCGATCACCTCACCGGTATCGCCGGGGTGACGACCTACTCACTGGGTGAGACCACACCGGTGCACGGCCGGAACGTCCGCGTGGAGCATGGCGAGTACCGTTTCGACCTGGTGGCGGAAGGCCATACCCTGCACGACCTGACGCTGGGCATGCCGGGCCGGCATAATGTGGAGAACGCGGTGGCCGCCAGCGCACTGGCCCTTCGGGCCGGGGTAACACCGGAGCGGCTGCGCCGCGGACTGGCCTCGTTCCGCGGGGTGAGCCGCCGGTTCGAGGTGCGGGCCCGCAGCGCACAGCACGTACTGATCGACGACTATGCCCACCACCCGGCCGAGCTGGAGGCCTGCATCCGCAGCGCCCGCGAACTGTACCCGGGCCGTAGAATCACCGGCATCTTCCAACCACACCTCTTCACACGCACCCGCGACCTGGCGGAAGGGTTCGGGCAGGCACTTGCCCTGCTCGACGAACTCATCCTGCTGGAGATCTACCCCGCACGCGAGGAGCCCATTCCGGGGATCACCAGCGCATGGCTGCTGGAGCAGGTGCCCATGATGAACAAGATGGTGTGCACAAAGGAGGCCCTGATACCCCTGCTGCACGGGCGCAAGCTCGACATCTTGCTCGCGCTTGGCGCGGGCGACATTGACCGGCTCGTTCCCGCCATGGCCGCGCTGATCGGATCAGGCACCGGAACCTCATCGAGCACATGAAGGAGAAGCTCCAACGCCTGCTGCGCACCGCCGGGATCGTCCTGGTGGTCGTGGGCGCCCTGGGGTTGCTCGCCTTCAGTGCGCACCGCACCAACACCATGCCGGTGAAAGCGCTCGAGGTGGTGGTGGACGCGCCCATGGGCGTGCACTTCATCGATGACAACGCCGTACGCGAACAGGTGCTGGCCGCCACCGAAGCCGTGATGGGTGCACCCGTTGGAAAGGTGGACCTTGTGGCGATCGAACAGGGCCTGCGGGACCTCGGCTGCGTGGCCGCGGCGAATGTGTACCACACCATGGATGGCGTGCTGCATGTATCCGTGCGGCAGCGGGAGCCCATCGTGCGTGTGATCAACGCGGACGGCTCCAGCTTCTACATCGACCGCGAAGGCTGGACCATGCCATTGAGCGCCAGTTTCACGGCCCGCGTACTGGTGGTGACCGGGGCGCTCGCGGAACCCTTCTCCCGGCAGGCACCTGTGGAACTGCTTGCAGCATCGGACAGCCTCCGGCAGGCGGTGCGCAGCGAGGAGATCCTGGCCCTGGCCTCCGTGGTGGCCGCGGATCCAGTATGGAACGTGCTCTTCGACCAGGCGGTGGTGGATAGCTCCGGTGAATTCGAGCTGATCCCCCGCGTAGGCGGCCAACGCGTGAAGGTGGGCCACCTGACCGGAACAAGCACCGCACCGGAGTACGCCCAGCGCGAGGCCCGGCAACTGCTCGAGGGCCGGCTGGCCAAGCTGCGCGCCTTCTATGCACAGGGCATCCCGCAGAGCGACTGGCGCATGTACAGCACGATCGACACGCGCTTCGCCGACCAGGTGGTGTGCACCCGACGCGATGCCGGACAGGTGCGCAACGCCGCTTCCCCAGCCAACCTCACCGCCAACCAACCCAAGCCCGGGAACCGCTAAGGCTCCCAACGCACGCATGGAACATCAACCGCATTCCGACATCGTCGCCGGTCTCGAC
>Ga0315900_10008116_pt1 | contig 13588 bp, 13 predicted proteins | sample LakEriMetagenome_FD_203521 | JGI IMG/M metagenome (GOLD analysis project Ga0315900, IMG submission 203521) | Freshwater fungal communities from buoy surface, Lake Erie, Ohio, United States - Buoy 12 MA114 | ecosystem: Environmental > Aquatic > Freshwater > Lake > Lake biofilm | place: USA: Lake...
CGATGCCTACGGGCACGTGGGCGTTGCTCGCGACCTGGCGGCACGGTTCGGAGTTCCGTTCAGCGCCCCGAACGGTGCGGTCGTGACCAGCGGTCCGACCAGGTCGGCATCGGTCGAGATCGTGGCCGGCGATCGCTGCCCGCGGTTCACCACCGTCATCATCTCGGGTATCCGAGTGGCCGAATCGCCCGACTGGATGAAGAGCCGCTTGGCCGCGGCGGGTATGCGGCCCATCAACAACGTGGTCGACGCGAGCAACTACGTGATGCTCGAGACCAATCAGCCCAACCACGCGTACGACTTCGACACGCTGGGTGGGGGAGGTTTCCGAATTCGTGTGGCGCGTGACGGCGAGTCGATGATCACGCTCGACGGCGTGGAGCGCACGCTCACCGCCGACGATCTGTTGATCTGCGACGCGACCGATCGGCCCATCGGTATCGCCGGCATCATGGGCGGTCAGAACACCGAGATCAGCGACGGCACCACCACGGTCGCGCTCGAGACCGCGTACTTCGAGGTGCCCGGCATCATGAAGACGGTTCAGCGGCTCGGGTTGCGCAGCGAGGCGTCGGCTCGGTTCGAGCGGGGCGTCGATCCTCTCGGAATCGAATCCTCGATTGCCCGCCTCGTCGAGTTGCTGCGCATCACCTGCCCCGATCTCGTGGTGCACGATGGTTTCGTCGACGCTCGTACGCCGTCGCTGCCGACCCCGCTCACGATCACCGTGCGGCCCGAGCGCGTGGGTGCGTTGTTGGGTCGACCGTTCAGCGCGAACGAGATCACGGCGTTGGTCGAACCGATCGGCTTCACCTGCCGCGCCGATGGCTCGGCGCTCGTGGTGTCGGTTCCGTCGTGGCGGCCCGATTGCACGCTCGAGATCGACGTCGTCGAAGAGGTGGCTCGTCTGTTCGGCTACGACAAGTTGGGCAAGACGGTTCCGAAGTCGACTCTCGCCGGCGGACTGTCACCGGTGCAGCAACGCCGTCGCCGTGTGCGCGACGTTCTGCTCGGCCTGGGCCTCGACGAGGCCATGCCGCATCCGTTCCTCACCGACGGCGATCTGTCGAGCGCTGGTTTGTCGGCCGATGCGGTTCGTCTGGTCAATCCGTTGGTGGTGGGGGACGACGTGTTGCGCACCTCGTTGCGCCCCGGACTGTTGAAGGCGGTCGCTTTCAACGAATCGCATCGCCGCGGTGGAGTGGCTTTCTTCGAGATCGGCCACGTGTATCCGCCGAGTGACGACGTTCTCCCGGCCGAGTACGAGGCTCTGTGTGTGCTCATTGCCGGGGCCGAGGCTCCGCGCGCGGTTGCGGTGTGGCGCGAATTGGTGGCGGCCATGGGTTGGGGTGCACGCCTCGACCAGTCGAAGGTTCCCGACGGCATGCACCCCACGCGCTCGGCGACGCTGTCAGCCGGTCGCGACGTGGTGGGTGCGGTCGGAGAGATCCATCCCGACGTTCTCGATGCCTACGAGGTCAGTGAGCGGGTGGCGGTGCTCGAATTGAATCTGTCGGTGCTGTTGGCCGCGGAGCCGAAGGTGCCGCAGTGGAAGGCCACCTCGAAGTTCCCGTCGACCGACTTCGATCTGGCGTTCAACGTTCCGGCCGATGTAACTGCCGAGAAGTTGGACAAGGCATTGCGACAGTCGGCCGGATCGTTGCTCGTGTCCCTCGATCTGTTCGACGTGTATCGATCGGGTGGGCCGGGTGAGGGTCGGAGTCTGGCGTTCCGTTTGCGGTTGCAGGCGAGCGATCGCACGTTGACGGATGCCGATGTGGCGGGCGTACGCGAGAAGTGCGTGGCCGCCGCCTCCAAACTCAACGCCCAACTCCGAACCTGACCGGCACCAACCGGTGTTCTGGTGAGGATTCTTCACCCTCCGGGTGAAGAATCCTCACCAGAACACCGGGCACAGATGGGTGAATTGTTAGTTCTGCCGAGGTTGCGGATTGGCCCGAAGTTTGTCGGCGACGAACTGCTGAAACTGCTCTTCGGTGGCCCCCATGTCGCCCAGCAAGTAGTTGTAGAACGGCATGTGGTTCGCCAGTTGGATCAGGAAGACTCGCTCGTCGAAATCTTCACCGGCAGCCATGCGCGAGCGCAGTATCTCGACTCCGTTGATCCACGCCGAGGCTCGTTTGCGAGTGATGTCCTCGAGACGCGCGAGCAGCTGAGGGTTTTCTGTTGCGGCTGCCATGATCTGCAGGCGGAACTCCTGCATCTTGATCGATTGCTCCGAGCGAGGGAGTGGTATGGCTCGAGCCAGTTCGTCCACTGTGACGTCGTTGCGACCCTCGAATAGAGCCAAGTACGAGGCAACTGCTTGCTCCGTGAACTCCTCGTACATGTCGCCGAGCACCCGTGCGAGCAGTCCGTCGCGATCACCGAAGTAGCGGTAGATGTTGGTGATCGAGCAGTGAGCTCCGCGCGCTACTTCGGCAACCCGTAAGCCCAAAATTCCCGACTTTGCCAACTCGGTTCGCGCACTCTTCAGGATGAGTTCTTCTGACGACGACATGGAACGTGACATCACGGTCAGGCTAGGTGTCAAGCACCGCATCAAGAGTGAAAAAAGTTTTACCTAATGATTCTCCCCAGCCCTCGCAGTCCTGCTCAATACCGTTTTTCGCGTGCGGGCGAGGAGTGTCGGGAGCCGAGTCGGGTGGCGCGTTGCAATCGCTTTGGCGGTCGTTCTCGGAAATCTCGCCACGGTCGTTCCAGCGTCTGCGACTGGTGGGGCTATCACGTTGGCGACCAGTAGCGCCATGGTCGCACCGGGTTCTCAGGTGACGCTTACGGCCGGGATGCCTGTCTCTGATGCGGGAACGGTCACACAGGAGATTGCGCAAACGATCGACCCGACCAAGGTGAAGCTCGCCTCCATCGCCGACATCACCAGAACACCCAGGTAGTCAGTTGGTGGAGAGATCGGTCGGTGCCGAGGCCAACCACGACACACGCCCGGGCTGACGCTTCAACACCTCCGCCCACAAGTCCTCGGGATTCTCCGTGAACACGTCGTCCACTTTCGACGGCACCACGATCCACGCGCCCAACTCCAACTCGCCGTCGAGTTGTTGCGCGCTCCACCCCGAGTACCCGTGGAAGATCCTCATCGTGGTGGGTCTCGGATCGAGGAAGGCCGGGTCCATCTCCAGATCGACCGGCTCCACGCTCACCTCTCCCGACGGCAAGCGAACCTTGCCCAGTGCGATCAACGCATTCGCCTCCACCGGCCCACCCGTGAACAATTCGCGCGGGGGTGCCACCAACTCGGCCCACGTATCGAGTTCCACGTCGAGATCGTCCGAACGCCGATTGAGCACCACGCCGATCGCCCCGCCCTCGTTGTGCTCGAGCATGAACACCACGGTGCGGTCGAAGTTGGGGTCGCCCAGAGGGGGAGCGGCCACCAGTAGTCGACCCTTGGTGCTCGGAAGTGGAAAACCGGAGGCCTGGGCCATGGCCCATGTTCGCAGGATCGGGCCCGAACCGACGGCCACCACGGCCCCAGCACGGCGGTGCTGTCAATCGTTGTATCTCCATGCACAAGTCCGTATGATCATGCGCCGTGACCACGACACCTCGTACCGCCGCGATCCTCGGCGCCTCCGGCTACACCGGGGCCGAACTGATGCGCCTCCTGGCCGGCCACCCCGACCTGCGCCTCGTGCTCGCGACCGGCGACACTCAGGCCGGCACCAAGGCCGCCTCGCTCTATCCGAGCCTGGCCGCGCGATACCCCGATCTCGTGTTCGCCGAGAACGACCCGGCGGCCTGCCACGGCGTCGACGTCGTGTTCCTGGGATTGCCCCACGAGGCCAGTCTCGAACTCGTTCCGCAACTCGTGGGCAAGGTCGGGTGCGTCGTCGATCTGTCGGCCGCCTACCGCTTGAAAGATGCGTCGTCGTATCCCACCTATTACGGCTTCACGCACGACCAGCCGTCGTTGTTGGCCGATGCCGTGTACGGGCTTCCCGAACGCCATCGCGCCGCCTTGCCCGGTGCGACGTTGGTGGCCACGCCCGGCTGTTACGTCACGGCGGCCACGCTCGCCATGGCACCACTCGTCGATGCCGGTCTGGTCGACACCTCGTCGATCATCGTCGACGCCGCCAGCGGAGTGTCGGGCGCGGGTCGCGCACCGAAACACACCAATCTGTTCTGCACCGTCGATGAGGACGTGAATGCTTACGGACTGCTCGACCATCGGCACACGCCGGAGATGCAAGAACAAATCGGCGCCACGGTTCTCTTCACGCCCCACCTCGTCCCCATGAATCGGGGCATCCTCGCCACCTGTTACGCGCGCCCAGCCACCGGCCATTCGCTGTCGACCGATTCACTTCTCGACGCCTTGAAGTCGGCCTACGCCAACGAACCGTTCGTGGTCGTGCGCAAAGACTCGCCCTCCACCAAGGCCACCCTGGGTTCGAACGCGGTGCACATCACCGCGCGCTACGACGAGCGCACCGGACACGTGATCGTGATCAGCGCGCTCGACAACCTCTGCAAGGGTGCGTCGGGCGGGGCGATTCAGGCGGCCAACGTGGCGCTCGGTCTCGACGAGACCGCGGGCCTGTCATCAGTGGGGGTGTATCCGTGAACACGGTCGACAGTCAGTTGCGGGCCGAAGTCCTCATCGAGGCCCTCCCGTACATCCGGCGTTTCGCCGACAAGATCGTCGTGGTGAAGTACGGCGGGAACGCCTTGGCCGGGGCCACCGAAGACGACGCCCTCGCGCTCTTCGCCCAGGACATCGTTCTGATGCGTCTCGTCGGACTCAAACCCGTGGTCGTTCACGGCGGTGGTCCGCAGATCAGCGATCTCATGAAGCGGCTCGGCAAGACCACCGAGTTCAAGAACGGATTGCGCGTCACCGACGCCGAAACTGTCGACATCGCTCGCATGGTTCTCATCGGGCAGGTCAATCCGCAGATCGTCTCGGCCATCAACGTCTACGGCGACTACGCGGTTGGCGTGAGCGGAGAGGACGCATCTCTGATCACCGCCTCCCCGCGCGACCCCGATCTCGGTTTCGTGGGCGACGTCACGGCCATCAATCCGGGCATCATCCACCGCTTGCTCGCCGACGAATTCATTCCGGTGATCGCAACCATCGGAACCGATGCGCAGGGCCAGGCGTACAACATCAACGCCGACACCGTCGCCGGGGCCATCGCCGAATCGCTCGGAGCCGAGAAGCTCGTGTACCTCACCGACATCGAAGGTCTTCGGCGTCAGGTCGACGATGCGAGCAGCCTCATTCGCCAGACCACGCCCGACGAACTCGACGCGCTCATGGCTGATGGCACCATCGCCGGCGGCATGATCCCGAAGGTCGAGAGCTGTGTTCACGCTGTGCGCAATGGCGTGAAACGTGCGCACATTCTCGACGGCCGACTCGCGCACGTTCTTCTGCTCGAACTCTTCACCGACGCCGGAATCGGCACGATGGTCGAGCGCACCCGTCATCTCAGCGGAGGTCAGTCATGAGCGCCCACGCATTCTCCACGGCCGGAGCCGATTACTGCCCGTTCATGCCGGTGTTCGGTGCGCCAAGTGTGATGTTCGAACGCGGATCGGGAACCGAACTGTGGGACGTCACCGGAAAGCGCTATCTCGATTTCTTGTCGGGCATCGCCGTGGTGTCACTCGGTCACTGCAACAAGGCGGTCTCCGACGCCGTCACCCGGCAGATCAACACGCTCTCGCACGTGAGCAACTTCTTCGCCAACCCAGCCGCCACCAAAGCCGCCACCGACATCAACCTTCTGCTCCACGAGGCGAGTGGCCAGTGGGGTCAGGTGTTCTTGTGCAACAGCGGAGCCGAAGCGAACGAAGTGGCCATCAAGTTGGCGCGCAAATTCGGAGGTCGCGGTCGCCACGTGGTCGTCAGTGCTCTCGGAAGTTTTCATGGACGAACACTCGCTGCGCTCGCCGCCACCGGTCAACCGGCGAAGCACGAACCTTTCCAGCCGATGCCCGAAGGATTTCGCCATGTTCCATACGCCGATCTGGGTGCGCTCGAAGCCGCGCTCGATCCGTCGGTGGCCGCGGTGCTCATCGAAACGGTGCAGGGCGAAGGGGGAGTGATTCCTGCGACCACCGAATATCTGCAGGGGATTCGTCGCTTGTGCGACGAACGCGGTCTGCTCATGATGATCGACGAGGTGCAAACCGGATTCGCGCGTACTGGCCAGTGGTTCGGTTTCCAGCACGCCGGGATAGCGCCCGACGTGGTCACGATGGCCAAGGGCATCGGTAATGGATTCCCAGTGGGTGCGGCCTGGGCCCGACGGGACGTTGCCGCGGTGTTCCAGCCTGGCGATCACGGATCGACCTACAGCGGAACGGCCATCGCCGGCGCCGCGGTGTCGGCCGTCATCGCCGAGATGCGTCGTATCGATGCGCCTGCGTTGGCCCGCGAGATGGGCGAGTACTTCGCGCAGAAGTTGGCGTCGGTCGACGGAGTGAAGGCGGTTCGCGGTCAGGGTCTCCTGCGCGCGGCCGAACTCGGCCCCGGTCGTGACGCCAAGGCCGTCTACACCGAGCTCTTGAATCGTGGACTCGTGACCAATGCCGTCAATGCCACGTCACTGCGGTTGGCACCGCCCATCACCACCCCACTCGAGCACTTCGACGAAGCGGTGAACCTCATCGCCGGAGTGCTGGCTGAAGGAGTCGGACTGTGAACCTGTTGAACATCACCGACCTCGGACCCGACGGAGTTCGCAAGGTGCTCAAGCTCTCGCGGCGGCCCGTCAAGAAGTTGGCCAAACCGCTCAAAGGCCAGGGTGTCGCGCTCATCTTCGAGAAGCCGTCCAATCGCACGCGCCACAGCATGGAAGTTGCCGTGGTGCAACTGGGCGGCCATCCCGTCTACACGCGCGGCGAAGAAGTCGGATTCGACGTACGCGAACCAGTCGAAGACATCGGCCGCATCATGGCTGGTTACCACGCCATCATCGCTGCTCGAGTCTTCAAGCATTCGGTCTGTGATCGGCTGGCTGCGGTGTCGTCGGTTCCGGTCGTCAACATGTTGTCCGATCACTCGCACCCGTTGCAGGGGCTGGCCGACGCACTCACGATGGTCGACGAGTTCGGCAGCCTGGATGATCGCACCGTTGCATGGGTGGGCGACTACAACAACGTCGCGCGCTCGCTGGGCGAAGTGTGCGCCTACCTCGGTGCGCACCTTCGTTTCGGCTGCCCGACCGGATACGACGCGCCGGCTGACGAACTCGCGCGCTTCGAAGCTCTCGGCGCGAAGTCAGTGATCCAAACGAGCGATCCGAAGGCGGCGGTCGAAGGTGCTCACGCCGTACACACCGACACGTGGGTGTCCATGGGGCAGGAGGCCGAGAAGGCCGAGCGGCTGCAGATTTTCGGCGCGTACGGAGTCACCGGTGAACTCATGGCTCGGGCCGACTCCGACGCGATCTTCATGCACTGCTTGCCGGCCTATCGCGGCTACGAGGTCACGGCCGACGTGATCGACGGCGCGGCCAGTCGGGTGATCAAACAAGGTCACAACCGGCTCCATTCCGCGCGTGGAGTGCTGGCCTATCTGATGGGGGTGCGGTGATGGCCGCTAAGACACAGCGTCAACAGAAAATCGCCGAGTTGATCGGCAAGCACTCGGTGGTCAATCAGCCACAGCTCGTCGAGTTGTTGCGCAAGGCAGGCATCATTGCGACGCAGGCCACGGTCTCGCGCGATCTCGAAGATCTCGGTGCGGTGAAAGTGCGCGTACCCGGCGGTGATTCGGTGTATGCGATTCCGGATTTCGCACCCGCTCGTGTCGCTCCCGAAGACCAGTTGCGGCGTGTGATGGGCGAGTGGGTGGCCGAGGTTCACGCGTCGGGTTCGATGGTTGTCGTGCGCACCCCGCCCGGTTGTGCGCACGTGGTGGCGTCGGCACTCGATCGCAGCGGAATGAAAGGTCTGCTCGGCACGGTGGCCGGTGACGACACCATCTTCTGCGTCGCCGAAGAATCGCTGGGTGGCAAGAAGCTCGCCGCGATCCTGCGGGACTTGGCCGGGATCGGAGGACGAAAGTGACTGAATCGGGAAAGACCCTCTGGCACGGCCGCTTCGCCGCCGGACCAGCCGACGAACTCATGGCCTACACGGTGAGCCTCCCGTTCGATCAGCGTTTGTGGCGAGACGACATCGCGTGTTCACGCGCGCACGTCACCGGACTCGCGCACGTCGGAATTCTCACCGCGGCCGAACGCGACGCAGTGCTTGCCGCTCTCGCCTCGGTCGAAGCCGAGATGAGCTCCGGCTCGTTCGTGTTCGCGCCGTCCGACGAAGACATTCACACCGCGGTCGAGCGGCGCGTCACCGAATTGTGCGGCGCCCCCGGTGCGAAGTTGCACACCGGTCGAAGCCGGAACGATCAAGTGGCCACCGGTTTGCGCCTGTGGTGCAAGCGTGAGGTGCCGCAGATCGTGGCGCGCATCGTCGGGCTACAAGAAGCACTGGTGGCTCGGGCCGATACGGCTGATGGGGTCTACCTTCCCGGCTACACGCACGTGCAGCGCGCGCAGCCGGTGCTCTTGGCCCATCACCTGATGGCCCATTGCTGGGCCCTCGGGCGCGACATCGATCGTCTGCACGACGCCCTCGATCGTCTCGACGTGTCGCCGCTCGGCGCTGGTGCCTTGGCCGGTTCGTCGTTGCCTCTCGACCCGGCTTTCACCGCGCAACAGCTCGGCTTCACCGGCGTGTTCGCCAACTCGCTCGATGCCGTCAGCGATCGCGACTTCGTGGCCGAGATCCTCTTCGCGCTTTCGATGGTCGCAGTGCACTTGTCACGTCTCGGTGAGGAGTGGGTCCTCTGGACCAGCGAAGAGTTCGGTTTCGCGGTGCTCGACGACGCGTACGCCACGGGTTCATCGATGTTGCCGCAGAAGAAGAACGCCGACATCGCCGAGCTGGCTCGCGGCAAGGCTGGTCGCGTGATCGGAAACCTCACCGGCCTCCTGGTCACACTCAAGGGACTGCCTCTCGCGTACAACCGTGATCTGCAGGAAGACAAAGAACCGCTCTTCGACGCAGTCGACCAGGTATCGCTGGCGTTGTCGGCCCTCACCGGCATGATCACAACTGCGCGATTCGTGCCGGAGAAGATGCAGTCGGCGGCCGATTCGCCCACCATGGCGGCCACCGATCTGGCCGAGCATCTCGTGCGTTCGGGAACGCCTTTCCGCGATGCCCACGCCATTGTCGGCGCCCTTGTTCGCCGTTCACTGGCCGGCGACGGTGCACTCGTCGATCTCGTGCGCGCCGAACTGGGCAACGAGGCCGCCGCGTTGGTGGCACCTGGCGTCGGTGTCACCATGCGCACCACGCCTGGCGGAGCGGGTCCGAAGCCGGTGGCCGAACAGCGGGCCCTCCTCGGACGCGCCATGGCGGCGTGGAAGAATCGTCGGCCGTGAGCATGCGACTGTTCGGCGAGGTCTTGGTGACGATGCTCGTCATCGTCGACCCGCCGGGCAACGTTCCGATCTTCCTCGCGGTCACGCGTCAGTTGAGTGCCAAGGAGCGCCATCGTGCGGCGTACTTGGCCATCGCCACCGCGTTCCTCATCATCATCGTGTTCGCGGTCGGTGGGCAGACGATTCTGGATTATCTGCACGTATCGGTTCCGGCCATGCAGGTGGCCGGTGGACTACTGCTCCTGCTGGTCGCGTTGCAGTTGCTCTACGGCAAGGGTGGTGAAGACGGCTACGTCGAGGCCACGCCCGAGCAGCGTCTGTCCATCGCGATGGTTCCGCTCGGAACGCCATTGCTGGCCGGTCCGGGAGCGATCGTGGCCACCATCGTCTTCTTCCGCCAGACCGACAGCACGGGGGAGTGGTTCACCGTCATGCTCGGAACGTTCACGGCGCTCTTCATCTCGATGATCGCGCTGCGCTTCAGTGGTCTCGTGCAGAAGATCGTTCGCCCCACCGGCGTGATTCTGCTCGCGCGGGTGGCCGGAATGATCCTGGCCGCCGTGGCCGTGCAGATGATCGCCAATGGCGTGACCGAGCTCGTACACGCCGGCATCGACAAGACCTGACCAGAGAGCCCATGGCCTACGTTCACACCATTCGAGTCCGATACGGCGAGTGCGACATGCAGCGCGTCGTGTTCAACGCCAACTACTTCGCCTACTGCGACGACGCGGTGGATGCGTGGACACGTCACGCGCTGGCCGACGCATTGAACGCAGCCGGGACGACGACCAATCTGCACGCGATCGGTTTCGACTTCATGTTGAAGACCACGACGCTCACCTGGCACGCACCCCTTCGCTTCGGCGACACCGCCGACTTGCACTGTTCGGTGTCGCGTTGGGGCAACAGCAGTTTCGACGTGCTGATTTCGGGTCGGGTCGGAGGCGATGATCGCTTCGACTGCACCATCACCTACGTGAGCATCGACCCCGTATCGCAACGGCCGGCTCCGATCCCCGACCTCGTGAAGAACGCGCTCAGTCGCTGAGTCGCGCCCCGAGCCAGCTGAAGTTCTGGCCGTGATATCCGACGTCGGCCAAGTGGTAGCGAATCAGTCGTCCCGTCGACCACACGTCGGCGCGCAGATCGGCGATTGGTCCGGCCGGCTCCATTCGAGCCCACACCAGTTCGCGGCCCTGTCGGCCGGCCTCGGCGATCGCGTCTCTGAACCTCACCTGAACCTCGGGTGCCATGTATTGCCACACGATCGAATGAAAGATCACCGCCGGGTGATCGGACGGCTCGGCGAGACGGGCCGCGATCCAGTCGTCGGCGCTCGCACGATCGATGTGGTGGCGCAAGGGCCGAGTGATGGCGATCGCCGCGAGAAGGCGCGCGCGTCGTATCGACTGGTCGGGCCACACGAACGACTCGAGGCGAACGGCGTCCTGTTCGAGATCGATTGGGTCGGGATCGCATCCGCGACGTGATGCGCACCGCGCGGCTGTACCGACGGGAGGGGCCACGGCGAACATCGACGACGGAAAGGTGAGGGGAGACCCACGACGACCCAATACACCCTGACCGGTATCGGCCGCGTACTGGTCGAACGACAGGTTGAGTCCGGCACTCGCGCCGACTTCCCACCAGTCGAATGTGTCGATGCCGATCGTCGGTAGCCAATTGGCGATCGCGAGATGGCACACCGCGCGACCCACTTCGTTCGTCTGGACTCCGCGACGCAGTCCGTCTTCCACGTCGTCGCGCAGGCGATCGACGACTCGATACACGACGGCCAGATCGATCGGTGCGCCGTCACCTCCACACGACGGGAATCGCGCCGCCAACTCGGGAGCCCGACCGAGCAAGGCCGCGCGGTGAAGGGCGCCGAGGAGTCGTAAGGGAAGTGCGTCGTGCAGAGGTCGATCGGATCGACCGGCCAACAATGCGACGACGGGTCCGCCCCGCCGGTGGTCGTCGACAAGGGCCTCGAGGAGATCGGCGTACTGGATCGAACCGAGGTTGCGACACGCGGTGGCTTGGATCTCCAGGGTCTCGCGGACGTCCGCCACGTCGTCACCATAATCCCCCTGCTCACGGGGGTCGGGATGCGAGAATGGAGGACATGTCGTTGCTAGCCGATCTCGATGCGCGCGGTCTGTTGCACGACACGACCGATCGCACGGCTCTCGAAGCGCGACTGTCGGCGGGTCCGATCGGCGTGTACGCGGGGTTCGACCCCACGGCCGACTCGCTGCACGCCGGCCACTTGCTCGGTCAGGTGATGCTGCGCCGTTTCCAACTGGCAGGTCATCGCCCCGTGGTGCTGGCCGGTGGTGCCACCGGCATGGTGGGCGACCCGGGTGGACGCAGTGAAGAACGCAACCTGCTCGATCGCGAGACCCTCGCGCACAACGTGGCGTGTGTGAAGAAGCAGCTCGAGCGGATCCTCGATTTCGACGGACCGCACGCGGCTCGTCTGGTCGACAACGCCGACTGGACCGCACCGATGAGCGCTCTCGACTTCTTGCGCGACGTCGGCAAACACTTCACCGTCAATCAGATGGTTGCCAAAGAATCCGTGCGCGCGCGCATGGAGAGCGAGCACGGCATCTCGTACACCGAGTTCTCGTACATGCTCTTGCAGGCCAACGACTTCCGGCATCTCTGCGAACACGAGAGTGTCGAGATGCAGATGGGTGGCTCCGACCAGTGGGGCAACATCACGGCCGGCATCGAACTCATTCGTCGCCGTACCGGTAAGCACGCATTCGGTCTCACGTGGCCACTCCTCACGCGCAGCGACGGCGCCAAGATGGGCAAGTCGGTTCACGGTGCGCTCTGGCTCGATCCCGACAAGACGAGCCCGTACCAATTCCGTCAGTACTGGATCCAGCTGCCCGACGACGACGTCGAACGCTTCTTGCTGCAGCTCACCTTGCGTTCGGTCGACGAGGTCGCGGCGATCGTCGCTGAACATCGTGCTGCACCCGAGAAGCGGATCGGCCAGCGTGCACTCGCCGCCGATGTCACGGCACTCGTTCACGGTGTCGATGCCGAACGCGCTGCGGCCGAGGCCGCCGACGTGTTGTTCGGTGGCGACCCGACGCGCGCGTCGCGTGCTGCGCTCGACGCGGTGGCGCGTGAAGTTCCGAGCACCACGATGTCGCGCGCACAACTCGGCGATCTCGTGGCGGTGTTGACGGAGACTCGTCTCGCGCAATCGAACAGTGATGCGCGACGCACCCTTGGCCAGAAGGGTTTCCGTGCGAACGGTCAGACGATCGCCGACGACACCGATCTGTCGAGCGTGCCTCTGCTCGCGGGGGAGTACGTGTTGTTGCGTCGGGGCAAGACCCAGCACCACCTGGTCCGGGTCGAGGGCTGACCACGGGTGGGGTCGACCCGACCCGACCCGCTCAGTCCGACCCGGCCCGCCCGGCTAAACGGCCCAGGAAAACCCCGAAATATTCCTGTCCGGTCAGGTTGACGCTTCCGAACCCCGTCGCTAGATTTGCTCTCCGCCCAGGAAAGCCGTTCGCGGCTTTTGGGGCTGGCACCAACGGAGTTCCCCCTGGGAGGTCCGTGTGCCCGAGCTGAGGCTCCTTGAAAACGGAAGAGAAGACTGAACGCCAGTGCGGGCAGGACGGCGCAAGCCGGACCTGTCTGTCAATTCATTAATAAAAATCAATGGCCGGCTATGCCGGTCGAGCGGATCGGATCTCGGCAACACTCGGGTATTCCCCCAAGTGGAGGTCCGCTCTCGCCACGAACGCAGCGTCGACTTCGGTCGGCGTCATGTTCTTGACGGAGAGTTTGATCCTGGCTCAGGACGAACGCTGGCGGCGTGCTTAACACATGCAAGTCGAACGGGGTCCATGCTGTAGCAATACAGCGGAAGACCTAGTGGCGAACGGGTGAGTATCACGTGAGAAACCAACCCCGGTCTCTGGGATAACAGGTGGAAACACCTGCTAATACCGGATGCCGTCGTTTCCTCGCATGGGGAGATGACGAAAGGGCTACCGGATCGGGACGGTCTCGCGGCCTATCAGCTTGTTGGGGAGGTAACGGCTCACCAAGGCTTCGACGGGTAGCTGGTCTGAGAGGATGATCAGCCACACTGGGACTGAGAC
>Ga0315900_10008118_pt1 | contig 13585 bp, 12 predicted proteins | sample LakEriMetagenome_FD_203521 | JGI IMG/M metagenome (GOLD analysis project Ga0315900, IMG submission 203521) | Freshwater fungal communities from buoy surface, Lake Erie, Ohio, United States - Buoy 12 MA114 | ecosystem: Environmental > Aquatic > Freshwater > Lake > Lake biofilm | place: USA: Lake...
AGCGCGCAACCCCGGCGAGCCCCGCCGCATAGCCAGGTGCCCGATGCGCCTGCGCCGCCAGGATCGCGAGGCTGTCCGAAGGGGTCACGAAGAGCCCCGGTGCCACGATCATGTTGCGGTCGCCATCACCATCCGAGGCCGCGCCGAAATCGGGCGCGTCGGGGCCCATCATCAGCGCCATCAACTCGGCGGCGTTGACCGGGTTGGGGTCGGGGTGGTGGCCGCCGAAATCGGGCATGGGCTCCGCGTTCACCACCGTCCCCGCCGGGGCGCCGAGCTGGCGTTCGAGGATCTCCACCGCATAGGGGCCGGTCACCGCGCTCATCGCGTCGAAACGCATGCGGAAGCCGCCGGCGAAGAGCGCGCGGATGCGGTCGAAATCGACCAGCTTGCGCATCAGCACCGCGTAATCCGCAACCGGATCCACCACCTCGACCCGCGCGGTGCCAAGCTGCGTCGCGCCGAGCAGTTCCAGATCCAGGTCAGGCGCGTCGAGGGTCACATACTGCGTGATCTCCGTCGTGCGGCGATGGATGGCGCTGGTGAAATCCTCCGGCGCCGGGCCGCCATGGGCCATGTTGAACTTGATGCCGAAATCGCCGTCCGGGCCGCCCGGATTATGGCTCGCCGAGAGCACCACCCCGCCAATGGCGCCCGAGGCGCGGATCATCGCCGAGGCCGCGGGCGTGGAGAGCAGGCCGCCCTTGCCCACCAGGATCCGCCCGAAGCCATTGGCCGCCGCCATGCGCAGCGCCACCTGGATGACCTCGCGGTTCAGGAAGCGGCCATCCCCGCCGATCACCAGCGTCGCGCCCGCGCGCGCCGGGCCGACCGTATCGAAGATCGCCTGCAGGAAGTTCTCGACGTAGCGGGGCTGCTGGAACACCGCGACCTTCTTGCGCAGGCCCGAAGTGCCGGGCTTCTGGTCGCCGAAGGGCGTGGTCGGAAGGGTGCGGATCGACATGCGTGTTCAGTCCTGCAGCTGCGGCCAGGTGATGAAGATGCCGACATCGCCGGGCATGCCATTGGGGTAGTTGATGATGCGCGCCGAGAAGCCGAACCCGCCGGGCTTCAATTCGGCATCCCACCACTTGAACACGTCGTGGAAGGCGCCTGGCAGCGTGTCCTGCCAGCCATCGAGGTGGTTGTTGATGCGCCGCCCGCCATCGGTGCAGATCTCGGAGGGGAAGTGCACGAGCATCAGCTCCTTCTCGCCCTCGGCAAAGGCGCGAGCGATGCGCGACATGGCGCGCGCCTTGTCGTCCGCGGTGATCTTGTAGTTCATCACCTTCTCGGCGAAGGCCTCGCGCTCGGCCTTGGCGGCGGCGGTGGCTGCCTCGGCCTCGGCGCGCTTGCGGGCGGCCTCGGCCTCCTTGGCGGCGAAAAGCTGCGCGACAGTCAGGGCGGCCATGGGGCGTCTCCGGTCTATTTCCGCCAAGCCTATCGCAGTGCGGGCCGAGCGGAAATGCGCCGGATCAAGCGCCGTCGAGCTTCAGCACCTCGCCGGCCAGATAGAGGCTGCCGCAGATCAGCACCCGCGCCGGCCCGCCCGTGCGCGGCAGCTTCGCCAGCGCCTCGGCCACCGTGCCGCCGGCCTGCGCCTGGCCCGCGCTGGCGGCGATGATCGCCTCGATCGGCATGGCCAGGTGCTGGCCGGGTTCCGCGATGGCCCAGAGGCTCGCGGCATGCGGTAGGATGGGGCGGAGGAAATCCGGCGCCTGCTTGCCGCCCTTCATGCCGACCAGCACATGGGCCGGCCGGTCCGCGAAGGCCTCGGCCAGATGCTCGCCCACGGCGATCCCCGCGCCGGCATTGTGCCCGCCATCGAGCCAGAGCTCCCAGCCCGGTGGCAGCGTGGCGGCGAGCTTGCCGGTCAGGCGCTGCATCCGCGCCGGCCATTCGGCGCTGGCGACACCCTGGCGGATCGCCTCCTCGGTCAGCCAGGGCGGGTTCCAGCCGCGCAGCGCGGCGATGGCGATGCCGGCATTGTCCGCCTGGTGCGGCCCGGGCAGGGAAGGCGGCGGCAGGTCGAGGCTGTAGGCGCCCTCGCGGTAGGTCAGGCGCCGATCCGCCGCGCGCCGCATGGTCCAGGCTGCGTCGCGGGCGAAGAGCGGCGCGCCCTTGGCAGCGGCCTCGGCGGCGATCACGGCCAGCGCCTCCGGGAGTTGCGCGCCGGTGGCGCAGGGCACGCCGGGCTTGAGAATGCCGGCCTTCTCAAAGGCGATCTTGGCCAGCGTGTCGCCCAGGAAATCCATGTGGTCCATGGAGATCGAGGCGATCGCCGTGGCCGCCGGGCGCTCGACCACATTGGTCGCGTCGAACCGCCCGCCGAGCCCGACCTCCAGCACCAGCAGGTCGGCCGGCACGGATGCGAAGAGGTGCAGCGCAACGGCGGTGGTCACCTCGAAGACCGTGATCGGCGCGCCATCATTCACGCGCTCGACATGCGCCAGCGCCTCGGCCAGCGCGTCTTCCTCCACCAACGCCCCGGCGAGGCGGATGCGTTCGTGGAAGCGCACCAGATGCGGCGAGGTATAGACATGCACGCGCAGCCCCGCGGCCTCGGCAATGGCGCGCAGGAAGGCGCAGGTGCTGCCCTTGCCATTGGTACCGGCGACATGGATCACCGGCGGCAGCCGCCGCTCGGGATGGCCCAGCGCGGCCAGGCAGCGCTCCAGCCGCCCCAGGCTGAGATCGATCAGCTTGGGGTGCAGCGCGTGCAAACGCTCGATTATCTCCTCGCTGCGCGAGGGCGGCAGCGCGCTCAAGCGGGTTTCGCGGCCTCGGTGGCAGCTTCCTCGGGCGCGGGCAGGGCGAGCACCTCCGGCTCCACCACCGGGGGCAGCGGCTCACGCAGCAGCGAGATGAGGCGCGCGAGGGTGGCGCGCATGTCGGCGCGCTTCACCACCATGTCGAGGATGCCATGCGCGAGCAGGTATTCGGCGCGCTGGAAACCCTCGGGCAGTTTCTCGCGCACTGTCTGCTCGATCACCCGCGCGCCGGCGAAGCCGATCAGGGCACCCGGCTCGGCGATCTGGATGTCGCCGAGCATGGCGAAGCTCGCGGTCACGCCGCCCGTGGTCGGGTCGCAGAGCACGACGATGAAGGGCAGCCCTGCCTCCTTCACCATGCGGGTCGCGATGACCGTGCGCGGCATCTGCATCAGGCTGATCGTGCCCTCCTGCATGCGCGCCCCGCCCGAAGCGGTGAAGACGATCAGCGGCGCATCCTGCAGCACGGCGAGCTTGGCGGCGGTGACCAGCGCCTCACCCACCCCCGCACCCATGGACCCACCCATGAAGGCGAATTCGAAGGCCGCGACCACGGCCTTGCGGCCCTCGATCGACCCTTGCGCGACGACGACGGCGTCGTCCATCGCCATCTTCTGCTGCGCGTCCTTCAGGCGTTCGCCGTAGCGGCGCTGGTCGCGGAAGCGCAGCGGGTCGGCCGGCGCCTTGGGCAGTTCGATGCGCGACCAGCCCTCATCCAGCGTCGCCTTCACCCGCGCCTGGGCGGAGAGCCGCATGTGATGGCCGCAATGCGTGCAGCAATGCAGGTTCCGCTCGAGGTCGCGGTGGAAGATCATCTGCTCGCAGGACGGGCATTTGTGCCAGAGATTCTCCGGCACCTCCCGCGGCCCGCCAAACAGGGCCTTCACCTTCGGCAGCGCCCAGTCCGAGATCCAGTTCATATGCGATGCCCTCAAGCGGCGGGCGCCGGCATTCGCCGGCTTGCCTTCGCGCCGACGCGCAGGCGGCCCGGCGGGACGGGATCGCGGTGCGCGCGGGCGCTTTCGCGCCCGAAGGGACGCGCGCCTTGGGGGGGAGGTAGGGGCAATCCTCCCTTCGGTGCAAGGGGGGCGCCCGGCCGGGTAGGAGAATTCGCCCCCCCACCATGACACCCTGGCGTCAGCCCGCTATAGACGCCGCCGATGACCTGGGTTGATGGCGTTGTCCTGGCGGTGCTGCTGGTTTCGGCCGGGCTCGCCTTCTTTCGCGGGCTGGTGCGGGAAGTGCTGGGCGTAGGCGCCTGGGCGGGCGCGGTGGTGCTCGGCATCTACGCGGAACCCCAGGTTCAGCCCCTGATCGCGCCGCATGTGGAGCCCCCCTGGCTGGCCTCCGGGCTCGCGGTCGGCGGCGTGTTCCTGGTCGTGCTGATCTTCCTCAAGCTGATCATCGCCTGGCTGTCGGGGCATGTGCGCCGGTCGGTCCTGGGCGGCGTCGATCGCGCGCTCGGCTTGGTCTTCGGCCTGGCGAGGGGTGCCTTCGTGGTGGTGGCTGCCTATATCGTGGCCGGGCTCGGGCTGCCCGCGGCGGATAAATGGCCGGAGCCGGTGCGCAATGCCCGCGCCCTGCCCTACGCCACCGAGGGCGCCCGATGGCTCGTTGCCCAACTGCCCGAGGATCTGCGCCCCCGACTCCCCGAGGGTGCTGAGCGAAGCGAACCGACCATGGACCAGCTTCTGCGCCCCCCCGCGCGTGGCCGGACCTGAAGGATCATCATGAGCCTGAGCACCAACCCCTTTGGCGGCCCGGCCTTCGACGAGGATGACGACCACCCGCATGAGGAGTGCGGCGTGGTGGGCGTCTGGGGCAGCGCGGATGCGGCGGCGCTGACCGCGCTCGGCCTGCACGCGCTGCAGCACCGGGGGCAGGAGGCGGCGGGCATCGTCTCGCTCCAGCGCAACGGGCAGTTCCACGCGCATAAGGGCCGCGGGCTGGTCGGCGACAATTTCGGCGATGCGGCGGTGATCGCGGGCCTGCCCGGCCATGCCGCGGTCGGCCACAACCGCTACGCCACCACCGGCGAGACGGCGCTGCGCAACGTCCAGCCGCTCTACGCCGATTTCGAGTTCGGCGGCTTTGCGGTGGCGCACAATGGCAACCTCACCAACGCGCATGTCCTCAAGCGCGCCCTGGTGCGGCGCGGCTGCCTGTTCCAGTCCACCACGGACAGCGAGGTGTTCATCCACCTCATCGCCATCAGCCTCTATTCCACCGTCACCGACCGGCTGATCGACGCGCTGAAGCAGGTGCAGGGCGCCTACAGCCTGGTCGCACTCCACAATGGTGCGCTGATCGGCGCGCGCGATCCACTCGGCGTGCGCCCGCTCGTGCTAGGCAAGCTCGCCACCGGGGGCTTCGTGCTGGCGAGCGAGACCTGCGGGCTCGACATCGTCGGCGCCGACTTCCTGCGCGACGTGGAGCCGGGCGAGATCGTGCTGATCGACGATGCCGGCGTGCGCAGCCTCAAGCCCTTCGCGCGCACGGCGAGCCGCTTCTGCATCTTCGAATACATCTACTTCGCCCGCCCCGACAGCGTGGTCGAGGGCACGCCGGTCTATGACACGCGCCGGCGCATCGGCGCCGAGTTGGCGCGCGAGAGCGGCGTGGCGGCGGATGTGATCGTACCCGTGCCCGATTCCGGCGTGCCCTCCGCCATGGGCTACGCGGCCGAGGCCGGGCTGCCCTATGAGCTCGGCATCATCCGCAACCACTATGTCGGGCGCACCTTCATCGAGCCGACGGACCAGATCCGCAACCTCGGCGTGAAGCTCAAGCACTCCGCCAACCGCTCGGTGCTGGCGGGCAAGCGCGTGGTGCTGGTGGATGATTCCATCGTGCGCGGCACCACCAGCCGCAAGATCGTGGAGATGGTGCGCCAGGCCGGCGCGACGGAGGTGCATATGCGCATCTCCTCGCCCCCCACCACGCATTCCTGCTTCTACGGCATCGACACGCCCGAGCGTTCGAAGCTGCTGGCGGCGAAGCACAATGTCGAGGAAATGGCGCAGATCATCGGCGCCGACAGCCTCGCCTTCATCTCGCTCGACGGGCTGTACCGCGCGCTCGGCCAGTCCGGGCGGGACGCCGCCGCACCGGCCTTCTGCGACGCCTGCTTCACCGGCGACTACGCCATCCCGCTGGCCGACCAGCAGGACAATTCCGAACGTCCCCTTCCCTTGCTGCAGGCCGCGAATCGCTGATGGAACTTCCGCTTTCGGGCCGCGTTGCCCTGGTCACCGGTGCCTCGCGCGGCATCGGCGCCGCGCTTGCCGTGGAACTCGCCCGGCTCGGCGCACAGCTCGTTCTCATCGCGCGCACCCAGGGCGGGCTGGAGGAGACGGATGACGCCATCCGTGCGGCCGGCGGCAAGCCCGCCACGCTGCTGCCGCTCGACCTGGAGAAGGATGCCGAGAAGCAGCTCGATCTGGTGGGCCCTTCCATCATGCAGCGCTTCGGGCGGCTGGACATCCTGGTCCACAATGCCGGCACGCTCGGCAAGCTCACCCCCGTCGCGCATATCGCCCCGCGCGACTGGGCGGAGACGGTGGCGGTGAACATGACCGCGGCCTGGCGGCTGATCCGCACCTGCGACCCGCCGCTGCGCGCTTCGGATGCCGGGCGGGCGGTGTTCATCACCACCGGGCGCGTGCTCCGGCCGCGCGCCTATTGGGGCCTCTACGGCGCGACCAAGGCGGGCATGGAGCATCTGGTGGAGACCTGGGCGCAGGAGGTCGAATCCACCGCGCTGCGCGTCAACCTCGCCGATCCGGGCGTGGTCGCCACCAACATGCGCGCCATGGCCATGCCGGGCGAGGACCCTGCCACCCTGCCCCAGCCCGCCGATATCGCCCCTGCCCTCGCCGCGCTCTGCCTACCGGCCGAGACGCGCCACGGCGCGCGGATCGACGTCTCGGCCAAGGGTTAAGCTACTTCTCGCGCAGCTTCTCCAGCTGCGGCCGGTTGGTCAGCAGCAGCAGCGTATCCTCCGTGCGGCCCAGCAGTTCCGCCGCCGCGCAAGGCACGACATGGGCGTGCAGGTTCAACTCGCGCAGCGGAAAGCGCGCGGCGATGGCGGCCAGCAGGCCAGGGGCATCGGCACAGCGGAAGGCGTTGAACTCCATCAACAGGATCACCTCCGGACTGATGTCGAGCAGCCGCTGCATCCCGGCCCAGACCTTCTCCTCCGCGCCCTCGACATCCACCTTCAGGAAATGCGCCGGCCGGCCCGCGAGATCGTCGAGGCAGAGCGAGGTCACCGCATATTCCCCCGGCTCCGGCGCCGAATCGGCCGGCAGGACATGCCCGTTCTTGGGCTCGCGCGGCGGGGCGAGGAAGCGCAGCTGCGCGCCGGAATGGGAATGCACGGCGGCGCGATGCAGGCTGCTCATGCCCGTCATGCCGTTCAGCGCCAGGTTCTGCGCCACGAGATCAGCCATGTGGGGGTTGGGCTCGATGGCATGCACATGGCCCGCGGGGCCCACCGCCTCGGCCATCAGCACCGCGTAGTAGCCAAGATTGGCGCCGACATCGAAGGCCACCTGCCCGGGCTTGAGGTGGCGCAGGATGAAATCCGTGCACCAGAACTCCCAATAGCCATCCAGCATCAAATGCACCGACAGGCCGAGATCGGCACGATCGACGATGAATTTGTAGCGCCCCAGCACGCGGCAGACGACGCGCTCGGAGTCCAGCGGCAGGATCTGGCAGCGCGCGCGGATCGCGCTCTCCACTTCGGTACGGTTGGCCGCGCCGACCAGCTGGCGCGGCTCGAGCAACGGCATGGCCGGGCCGAGCGCCTGGGCCGGGCTCTGCGTGACGGACAGCAGGCTTCCGAACAGCCTTCGCATCATGCGCGGTCCCGATCCCAGGGTGGTTCGCCGCGCGCGGCGACAATGTTGCGGATGCCCTCGGACAGGCCAGCCAGCTCCTCGCCCGGCAGGGGCTCCAGCGCCGCGTCGGGTCCGATGCGCCAGAAGCGGAAGCCCAGCCCCAGCAGGAAGACGACCAGCTCAGGCCCCGGCATGCCCTGCCCGGCCAGCATGGCGGGCGCCCATTCGAGCATCAGCCGTGCCTCGGGCGAGCGTTCCAGCAGCCGGCGCATGCCCAGCAGCGCCTGGCCCTCCATGCCCTCGATGTCGAGCTTGGCCACGCCCAGTCGCGTGGCGGGATCGGGGAAGAGCGTGTCGAGCGCCACCACCTGCACCGTCAGCGTCTGGAAGCCATCCGCGCGCGGCGCGACGGAGGGCATCGCGCGATCGAGGAAGCCACCGCCCTCCAGCTCCGGCCGGATCATCATCGTGGAGGCACCGGCCGCAGCACCGGCAGCCAGCAGATGCACCTCCGCGAAGCCGGCGAAGCCATTGACCGCGAGGGAGCGACGCAACAGCCCCGCGCTGCGCGGATTGGGCTCGAAGGCATGCACGCGCCCGGCCGGGCCCACGATCTCCGCCGCGCTTAGCGCATAGACGCCGACATGCGCGCCGAGGTCGAGCGCGAGGTCACCAGGCCGCAGCAGACGGCGAAAGGCGCGCAGCTCCTCGGGCTCCCAACTTCCGGTGAGCAGCAGATGGGGTGCGATGTCGGTGCTGCGTGTATCCACATAGATCGGCAGCCTGCCCTCGAGCATCGCCAGCGCCGTGTTCTCGCCGAGATAGACGCTGCGGCTCAGCGAGGGCGGCGCGCTGCGTGCGGCGACCAGCGCGGCGATGGCCTCCAGCCGCTGCTCGATCTGGGCCAGGCGGGTGGGCAGCGCGAGCAGGTCGGCGAAGAGTCCGGGCATCAGGCATTCCGTTGGGGATACGCGAAGCTAGCGGCGCCCCCCCGGCACGGCAACCATCAGCGCACGCCGCGTCGCAGCGAGGTCTCCAGATGCATGGAGTAGCGGCTCATCGCGAAGCACAGCACGAAGTAGACGCAGGCCGCGAAGACATAGGCCTCGGTCGCGAAGCCCAGCCATTGCGGATCGCCCAGTGCGGCGCGCAGCGTCGTGAAGAAGTCGAACACGCCGATTACCACCACCAGCGTCGTGTCCTTGAACAGGCCGATGAAGGTGTTGACCTGGCTGGGGATGGTGATGGTGAGCGCCTGCGGCAGGATGATCAGCCGCATCTTCTGCCAATAGGACAGGCCGATCGCGTCCGCCGCCTCATACTGGCCGCGCGGCATGGCCTGCAGCCCGCCGCGCACCACCTCGGCCATGTAGGCCGCGGTGAAGAGTGTGTAGGCGACCAGCACGCGCGCGAGTCGATCGAGCGTGATGCCCTGCGGCAGGAACAGCGGCAGCATGATCGCCGCCATGAAGAGCAGGCTGATCAGCGGCACGCCGCGCACACATTCGATGATCGCGGTGGAGAACCAGCGCACCAGCGTCAATTCGCTGCGCCGGCCGAGTGCGAGCAGGATCGCCAGCGGATAGCCCAGCGCGAGGCCATAGACCGCGATGATGCCGGTGATGGACAGCCCGCCCCACAGGCGCGTGGCCACCGGTTCCAGCCCGAAGACGCCGCCCGCCATCAGCACCAGCATCGCAGGTGCGGCCACGGCCCAGCCGATCAGCAGCTTCCGTCCCCAGCAGCGGCGCTGCGTGCTCAGCAGCACCATCACCACGAGGATCGAGAGCATGGTCGCCGGGCGCCAGCGCTGCTCATAGGGGTAGAGGCCGAAGATGGAGAACCAGAACTTCTCGCGGATGAAGGCCCAGCAGGCCCCACCCGCCTCGCGGCATTGCGCGGCCGTGCCGCTCCAGGTGGCGCGCGCGAAGGCCCAGTCCCAGACCGGCGGCACGGCGTAGTAGAGCAGCACGAGGCAGCCCAGGGTGATCGCGGCGTTCAGCGGCCCGTCGAAGCAGGCGCGGAGGAAGGCGACGACGCGCGCACCCAGCGCGGGGCCAGCCGGGGGGGCGATGGTGGTGCTCATCTCACCGCTCCTTCAAGGCCACGCGGGCGTTGTACCAGTTCATCAGCCCCGAGGTTGCAAGGCTCAGCGCGAGGTAGACAGCCATGAAGATGGTGATGACCTCGATCGCCTGCCCGGTCTGGTTGATCGAGGTATTCGCCACCGAAACGAGGTCCGGATAGCCGATGACGACCGCGAGCGAGCTGTTCTTCGTCAGGTTCAGATACTGGCTGGTCATCGGCGGGATGATGACGCGCAGCGCCTGCGGCAGGATAACGAGCCGCATGATCCGCCCGCCAGGCAGGCCGAGCGCACGCGCGGCCTCCCACTGCCCGCGATGCACGGATTGGATGCCGCTGCGCACGATCTCCGCCACGAAGGCGGAGGTGTAGATCACGAGGCCAACCAGCAGCGCGAAGAATTCGGGTGAGAGCGCGAGCCCGCCCTCGAAGTTGAAGCCGGCCATGACCGGCCATTCCACCGTCGGCACGAAGCCGGCGGCGAGTGCCAGGGCCGGGAAGCCCAGCAGCATCGCAAGGCCGGGCAGCACGGTCGGCCGGCGATCGCCGGTCGCAATCTGGCGCGCGCGCTCACGCTTGAGCAGCGCATACCAGCCGACCAGCCCGGCGAGGATGGCAAACAGGAAGGTCCAAAGCGCGGGCTCGGCGAGCAGTGCGGGAATCTTGAGGCCGCGCTGGCTGAGGAAGACGCCCGGCAGCGGGTTCAGCGCCTGGCGGACGCTGGGCATCTGCAGCATCACCGCGTGCCAGAACACCAGTTGCAGCACCAGCGGCGTGTTGCGGATCAGCTCGATGTAGCCACCCGTCAGGCCGCGCAGCAGCGGGTTGGTGGACAGGCGCGCAAGGCCCAGCAGCACGCCGAGGACGGTGCAGAGCAGGCAGCCGACGATGGCAACGCGCAGCGTGTTGAGCAGCCCCACCGTCAGCGCGCGCTGATAGCTGTCGGAGGGCGTGTAGGCGATCATCGCCTCACCGATCGGAATGCCGGCGGAGCGTTCGAGAAAGCCGAAGCCGAATTGCAGGCCGCGCGCCGCCATGTTGGTCTGGGCGTTCGACCACAACCACCAGCCCAGCGCGATCACGCCAAACAGCAGGGCCGCCTGGATCATCAGCCCGCGCTGCGTGGTGCCACCCGGCAGGGGAAACAATCCCCTTGCCGGCGGCGCGGCGGGACTCGTCGTGCTGCTCATGCGGGATCGTCCGAGGGGGATGGGCCCATGGGGGCAGGCAAGGAGGGGGCGGGCACGCGGCCCGCCCCCGTTTCAGATCCGCGCGGGGATCAGCGGGCCGGCGGGGCGTAGAGCAGGCCGCCGCGGGTCCAGATGTTATTCATGCCGCGCTCGAGGCCGAGCGGCGTGTTCACGCCCAGGTGGCGCTCGAAGATCTCGCCGTAATTGCCGAAGGTACGGATGATCTGGCGGGCCCAGTCCGGGCGCGCCGCGCCCAGGCTCTCACCCATGTTGCCCTCGACACCGAGCAGGCGGCGCACCACCGGGTTGGTGGAGGAGCCGGCGATCTGTTCCACATTGGCCATCGTGATGCCCATCTCCTCGGCATCGATCAGCGCGAAGGTGGTCCAGGCCACGATGTTCGCGAGCTCATCATCGCCCTGGCGGACGGTGACGGCCAGCGGCTCCTTCGACAGGCGATCGGGCAGGATCACATGGTCGGCCGGGCGGGTCAGCAGCGTGCGCTGCGCGGCGAGGGCGGCGAAGTCGTTGGTGAAGACGTCGCAGCGGCCGCTGTCATAGGCGCGGCGGATCTCGTCCAGGTCCGCGATCACCACTGGGGTGAAGCGGATGTTGTTGGCGCGGAAGAAGTCCGAGATGTTCAGCTCGGTCGTCGTGCCCGGCTGCACGCACACCGTGGCGCCGTTCAGCTGGCGGCCAGCGGTCACGTTCAGGCGGCGCGGCACCATCAGGGCCTGGCCGTCATAGAAGGTGATGGCGGGGAAGTTGAAGCGGTTGACGTTGGTGTCGCGCGTCAGTGTCCAGGTCGTGTTGTTGGACAGCACATCGACCTCGCCCGAGGACAGGGCAGGGAAGCGCGACTGCGTGGTCACCGGCACGAACTCGACGCGGCTCGGATCGCCGAAGATGGTGATGGCGATGGCGCGGCAGACTTCGACGTTGAAGCCACCCCAGCGGCCCTGGCTGTCGGGCACGCCGAAGCCGGGGTTGGAGGGGCCCTGCACGCCGCAGCGCAGCGTGTTGCGCTGCTTGATCTGGTCGAGATCGCGCCCGGCGAGGGCATCGGCCGCGCCGAACGACACGAAGGCCGCCGCGGCGGCGGCAAGCATGGACCATTTCATCGATGAATTCCCCTGTTACCCGGCGGTGTCGTTGGGACATCCGCAACCGGACGCCACATCGCAGCATGGCGCTCGAATTGCAAGATGTTCATACGCGCCAAAAAACACAGCAACGCATGACCAAACCGGAAGCAACCCGCCCCACACTGCGTAATGGTTGTTCATCAATCCCCGGCCAGCCATTGCGCGAGTTGCCAGTAGATCGGCAGGCCCACCAAGAGGTTGAAGGGGAAGGTCACGCCCAGCGAGGCGGTGAGGTAGATGCCCGGGCTGGCCTCCGGCAGGGCGGCGCGGCAGGCGGCTGGGGCGTCGATGTAGCTCGCACTCGCGCAGATCGCGCCCAGCACGAAGGCCCCACCCATGGACAGCCCGATGGCATGGCCCACCAGCACGCCCACACTGCCCCACACCAGTGGCGCGGCGATGGCGAACAGCGTGAGGAACCGGCCGACGGCCGCGAAATCCTTCATCTGCCGCGCCGCCGTCATGCCCATTTCGAGCAGGAAGAGCATCAGGAAGCCGCGGAAGAGCTGCTCATAGAAGGGCGCGATCTGCCGCCAGCCGGCATCGCCCGCCAGCGCGCCGATCACCATGCCCCCGCTCAACAGCAGGATGCCACGGCCGCGCAGCGTATCGGCGATAATGGCGCCAATCTTCATGCCGCCACTGGCCCGGCCCTTGGCAATTCGGGCAATCATCAGCGCCACCACCACGCCCCATTCCATCAGCGCCACCACCGCCGTGATGAAGCCCTCCGCCGGGTTGCCCATCTGGCGGGAGAAGGTCAGCGCCGCGAAGAAGGTGACGGTGGAGACCGAGCCGTAATGCGCCGCGATGGCCGCCGCATTGGCGATGTCGAAGCCGCCCAGCCGGCGCACCACCAGGTAGGTCACGACCGGGATGGCGATGGTCAGCCCCAGCCCCGCGGCAAGCAGCCCCGCAACCTCGGCGAAGGGCGCCTGCGCCAACTCCCGCCCGCCGCTCAGCCCGATCGAGAACAGCAGGTAGATCGAGATCAGCTTGAGCACGGCGTCGGGGAGTTCGAGGTCGCTGCGGATGAAGCCGGCGACGAGACCCAGCACGAAGGTCAGCACGATGGGCGAAAGCAAATTGGCGAGCAGCAGGTCGAAGCCGGGCACGGCAGGTCTCCAGGATCAGGCGAGGCGCGCCCAATGCCCGAGATGTATTCGCCAATCCAATGAGAATTCGCCGGGGATCAATAAGCGTTGCTAATGCGACAGGCGCTGCTCAACCGCCCGCGCCAGGGCCTCGGCCGCCGGCGGCGCGCCCGGGCGCAGCACCAGACAGATCGCGGTATCGGGAAGTGCGGGCAGCCCCGCGCCGCGCGGCAGTGGGCCGAGCCCCTGCGGCATCAGCCGGCGCGGCAGCACCGTGACACCCAGCCCCGCCCGGACCGCCGCCGCGGCGCCCGCCAGGCTCGGGCTGGTGAAGACCACGCTCCAGGGCCGCCCGGCTTCCTCCAGCGCGCGGATCGCGGCGCGGCGATAGACGCAGGGCTCGGGCGAGAGCACCAGCGGTAGGGGCTCGCCATGCGGCAGGCGCGGCGCCTCGCC
>Ga0315900_10008119_pt1 | contig 13584 bp, 11 predicted proteins | sample LakEriMetagenome_FD_203521 | JGI IMG/M metagenome (GOLD analysis project Ga0315900, IMG submission 203521) | Freshwater fungal communities from buoy surface, Lake Erie, Ohio, United States - Buoy 12 MA114 | ecosystem: Environmental > Aquatic > Freshwater > Lake > Lake biofilm | place: USA: Lake...
CATGAGGCTGATCGTCACGATTGCCAGGATCGATCTGCGTAGCGGCGCGATATGCATGACCTCACGCTAGGAATCTGGGCCACGCCCCGGGGAAGAGCCGAACAAATGTCATGCGCCCGAGTGAATAGATGTGATCGACGGTGCTTGCTCGCTTTGGCGAAAGCGACGGCAACTTAGTTCCTGAGCGCCGCGAAAGCGAGTTCCTACCGAGCTCGGATCGTCACGGTGTTGGAGCGCATGTCCTCGGCCGTCACGGATTCCCGCCATGTGGACCGAGGGCTCGCCTGCCGTGACCACGTGAAGGTGCCGTCCACTGACACGAGGGTCTCGCGGCCCGGCGTCATCGGTACGCACAGCCGCCGACGTAGCCGTCTTGACTGAAATCAGGAACCGTACGAGCACGGCTCGAGTGATTCCCCCCGCCTAAGGGGCCTCCGCGTCCGCGAAAGCATCCCCAGGGCAGAATCGGACAGATGGTTCCCATCGCCCAATCACGGACATGGCTTGCGGGTGTTGTCGCGATCGCCCTCGCCGCGAGCGCACTCGTCCTCGCACCTGTACCGGCCCAGGCGAATGGCTGCATCCCTACCGCGGCGGGCACCGCGCAGGACCCTTACCTCATCGCGACGGAAGCCAACCTCGACTGCCTGATGAGCAATGCCAATGACTACTGGGCGGGTGGCTTCCACTTCCTCCAGACCGCAGACATCGACATGTCCAACTACGCCGCGTGGACCAACGGCATCGGATCCGCCGCGATGCCCTTCAACGGCACCTACGACGGCAACAGCTTCACCATCGACAACCTCACGATCACCAGCTCGGGCAACGGTGTGGGCCTCTTCGGCGTGACCACCGGCGCGACTCTCACGAATGTCAGCCTGACGAACCTGCAGGTGACGGGTGACCGCCAGGTCGGCGGGCTCGTCGGGCTGCTGGACGGCGGCACGGTCGACAATGCGCAGGTCCATGCCACTGTGACGGGGCTGTGCACCAGCAACGCCTCGAACTGCTCGGTCGGGGGCCTCGCGGGCCAGATCGACGACAGCGTGCCGACGGCCATCAGCAGCACCTGGTCGTCGGGGTCGGTGACGGCCACTGTCAATGTGGGCACATCCACCTACGGCCGCGGGGCGGGTGGCCTCATTGGCAGCACGACCACATCGCAGCTCATCGTGAGTGATTCCTCTTCCACCGCTGCGGTGAGTGGCTACATCTACGTCGGCGGCCTGATCGGCATCTACGTCGAGTCGTCGGGTAGTGAGACCTTCGCTCTGACCGATTCCTACGCCGCCGGTCCCGTCACGGCCAGCCAAGACGCGGGCGGCCTCGTGGGTTGCTTCTACGACAACTTCATCTCTAGCCAGTGCGACTCGCCCTACGGCAGTGTCACGATCACCGATTCCTACTGGGACACGCAGACCACCGGGCGCAACACCACCGCCGCAAATCTCGGCGCTCCGAGGACGACCGCGCAAATGACTTCCCTCGCCACCTTCGGCAATTGGTCGATCGACGACACCACGCCGAACCTCAGCACGACCTGGGGAATCTGCGAGTGGCTCAACAGCGGCTACCCATTCCTGCAGTGGGTGGCCGAGCAGCAGACTTGGACCTGCACGGCGCCCGCGCCTCCTGCGCCTCCTGCTCCCGTGCCAGCGACGCCCCCGACCGGCGTCGCTGCCCAGCCTGGTGATGCATCCGCCGTCGTCACGTGGAGCGCGCCTGCCTCGTCCGGGTCTTACGCCGTCTCCACATATCTGGTGCGGTCCTCACCCGAAGGCCGAACCTGCCTGACGGCGAGCCTGTCCTGCACCGTGAGCGGCTTGCGCAACGGCACGCCCTACATCTTCACGGTCGAGGCGCTCACCGGAGCGGGCTGGAGTGCTCCGTCCGCTCCCTCGGCTGCCGTCACTCCGGTCAAGCCCCGCAGCATCGTCATCACGGGGATCCGCAAGGGACCTGCAGTCGTGATCTCCGGAACGTCGGCCGGGATGCCGGGGCAGGAGTTGACCGTGATGGTCCGCCTCCGCGGTGAGCAGGAGTTCGTCGACCGAGGCCAGGTGACGACAAGCGCACAGGGCAACTTCACCTGGCGAATACGAGCCGGCAAGACCGTGCACGTCTACGTCACCGGGGATGGCATCGCCTCGAATCGCGTCAAGATCCTCCGCTAGATGATGCCCACGGTGCGGGAGTGCGTGGTCAGTCCACCAATGCGCTCAAGGCACCACTGCCCATTGAGCTTCTGTCATCCTTCGTGCGCCTCAGAAGCTCGACGAGTTGGGGCACGGGTGACGCCTCGCGATCGATGGCCTGGATGAGATCACGCGCATCCACAGGGCTCAACCGCACAAGAGCGTCTTCGATGATGAGAGAGCGCGCGCGATCCAGTGCCGCGCTCACCATGAATGAGGTGACGTCCTGCCCCGAGAGAGTGGCGCCTTGTCGGATCAGGCCATCGGACTCGGGACTCAGTCGCAGGTTGAGTCGCTCAGACTTGGCCTTCTGGTTCGGTGCCATCTCTCACTCCCCTCAGTACTAATGTACATACATAGTGAGTACATTACACCTCATCTCCACCCTTGGCCTCGGTCACGGAGGCACGAATCTGAGCCGCCGTGAGGTAAAGGCGGCAGGGGTCATCCCTGAACCGGCGAAAGCCCCATCTGGCGTAGAAGGCCGTGACGTCGACATCGAGGGCGTCCACCACCAGCACCTGAAAGGCGGCCCGTTCCATGACCTCGTGAGCTAGCCGCACCGCTTGGGCGAGTAGGTAGGAGCCCAGTCCCTGCCCCTGGTACCGCAGGTCGACGGCCAGTCGGGCCAAGCGAATGGCAGATACGGGATAGCGGTCAGTGAGCCCGGGCACGTTGACATGCCCTGCATCAATCTGCGCCACACAGGCTCACATATCCACCCAAGTCACCGGCGGTATCCACCGCAAGGAATGTCCTCGCAGAGTCGCGTCGTTCCGATTGCCCCGCCTGCTCACGCAGCCATTGGTTCAGTGCGGGCTCCCCGCAGTCGAAGCTGGCCCGATCCAAGCGGCTATCCCACGGGAGGAACGACCACTCAGTCGACTGACTCGACCTAGGCGCCGGGTGCACCACGGTGACATCCTGCGGGGGGCATCTGACAGCGAGCTACACCCGTCGACAAGCATCGCAGCGACCCACCGAGGGGCTCAGCGTGCCGCGATAACCACAGTGTTGGACCGCACCGCTCCATCAGGTGTCTGCATGTAAATCGAGGCCTTCTTCCCCGAGCGGCGACTCCACTCGAAGGTGCCGTCCATGCTCACCAGCACCTGGGCGGCACCCCTCAAGTACGCCGACTGGCCGGCCAGCTTCACCCACGGGTTGAGGATTGCTCCCATGCCGAAGCCGGTCGTCGACCCCGACACCTCGATGCGCTTGCCCTCGCGGGTGCCGGTGATCACGATCGACGGATCAGCAGATGGGCGCGGCACCACCGCATTGGACCGATCGGATGCCGGCGACCAGCCCGCACCCGTGAGTGCCTTGACCGTGAAGGTGTACGCCGCGCCGTTCGCCAGACCGGTCACCTCACATGTGAGGGCGGGCGCCGCGACGAGGCAGGTCCGCCCGTCGGGAGAGGAGGTGGCCAGGTAATTGGTCACTGGGAAGGACCCCGCAGAAGCCGGGGCGGCCCATGTCACCACCGCAGCAGCATCGGCTGGCACCGCACTCACGCTCGTCGGGGGATCAGACGGGGTAGCCGGCGGAGGGCTGGGTCCCGCCACCACATAGGAGGCAATTGCCCCGAGACCACCGACCGCATCCGCGACGATCGCGTGGCTTCCGGGCCCGAGGCCACCCGGAAGGGTGATGGTGATCGACGTGCCCGATGAAGTTGAGTAGTCGATGGGGGCTGCCAGGCCGCCGACGGTCACGGAGTCGACACCGATCAGGCCGGTGCCCTCGATGGTGACCGCCGTTCCGGGGGGATTCGAGATGACCTGTGAGCCTGAGGGAGGGTTCCAGGTCCAACGGGCTGCCCGGGCGAGCGGAGTCCCACTGCCCGTCTGCGTGAAGGCACCGCCCACGTAGAGCGAACTCCCGTCGCGGAGCAGCGCAAACACGCCGGAGTTCATCACACCGACGCCGCCACCCGCTGACATGGGAGACCACGACTGAGTACGACGGTCGAAGACCGCCACGCCATTGAGCAGCACCGTGTCGTCATGGGACGCCGCACAGGCCACATCTCCGCAGGCGTAACTGAATAGTCCTCCCGCATATACGAGGCTGTGGGAATCGTCGACCGCGATGTGATCAACGCGATTGTCCAGTCCTAGCCCCAGGGGGGCGTAGCCAGCATCAGAGGTGGCGCCCGAGCGCCATGCGGCGATGTTCCTCAGGGGCGCACCGCCAATCGAGCTCGTGAACTGCCCTCCCACGAAGATCGAGTCGTCGTTCCCGGAATCCATGGTGAAGACGAGACTGTCGAGCCCCGTGCCGAGGGGGTCATACGAGCCCCCGGAAGCGAGCGGCCCCCACTGCGCCACGAACCGCAGGCCATTGGCCGCTCCGCCTACCTCCTGACTGAACCACCCGCCGAGGTAGAGCGTGTCGTCACTCGCTGGGAAGTGCAGGGCCTGAGCGTCGAAGTCCAGCCCGCCACCCACTGGGGCAAAGCCGCCCCCGCTGGTGATGGGGCCCCATTGCGCCATCTTGCGCAGAGAGTTAGCAGGCCCGCCGACATATGTTGAGAAGTTGCCCGACAGGTAGAGGGTGTCGTCCTGCAGTGCAAGACTGCTGACGTGAGAGTTCATCCCTGGGCCCACTGGCGTGTACGACTGCGTGCGCGCCGACCACGCACCGATCCCCGCCAGTGATGGACCTCCCACCGCGGTCGTGAAGTAGCCACCGATATAGAGCGTGTCATCTCGGCTCACGACCATGTCCGCGATGGAGCTGTCGAGTCCATTCGCGAGTGGCGCGAAGATCTGACCGGATGGCGACCACGCAGCGATGCGATTCAAGGTCTGTCCGGCGTTGTTGCTGGTGAAGCCCCCGCCGAAGTAGACCGTGTCGTCGCTCCCCTTCACAATCGAGAGGACGTCGTTGTCCAAGCCACTGCCCAGTTGCATCCATGATCCATTGGCAGGCTGAGCGGAGCGCGTCGACACTGTCGGGGCCATCTCGCCACGCGTCGGGATGGCCACTCCAGGCATGGCCACGCTTGCCCCGCCCGAGTTCAGCGCCAGGGCCAAAACGAAGGCGGCAAGGACGACGACCACGCGCCCGCTGGGCGAAATCATGCTTGTTTCTACCAGGCCCTGGGCTCCGCGGGTGGCGAGATTGGCGCACGCGGCAGCTCAGCGGCCCCAAACCGGGCCTCAATGAAGACTCTCCAGAACCGGTGGGTCCGCTCCTGCCTACCTCGCGGCGATCGTGACGCTGTTGGACCGCACGTCACCCGTGGGTGTCGCCACATACACGGAAGCCCGCTTCGCCGATCGACGACTCCACTCGAAGGTCCCGTCCATCCCCACCAGGATCGTTCTCGACCCCGACGAGTAAGTGCCCTGGCCTGCAAGCCGCACCCACGGGATCAACTCCCCACCCGTGCCGAAGCCCGTCGTCGTCCCGCCGATCTGGATCCGGCCGCCATCGCGGGATCCCGTGATCACGATCGACGGTCCTGCCGATGCACGTGGCACGACAGCATTCGACGGATCCGATGCGGCCGACCAGCCCGCTCCGGTCAGTGCCTTCACCGTGAAGGTGTACGCCGTGCCGTTCGTGAGACCCTCCACCGTGCACGACAGGGTCACCGCCAAGCACGTGCGGCCGCCCGGCGAAGAGACGACCTGGTAGTGCGTGATGGGGAAGGATCCCGAAGACGCAGGTGCCGACCACGACACCGATGCCGAGGAAATGCCGGCCGTGGCGGCGACATTGAGCGGGACGGACGACGGCACCGGCGGAGGTGGGATATAGGTGAACGTTCCCGCAACCACCGCCCCACCCCCATTGAGCTGCACGACGACTGGGACAGCCCCAGCCCCGGCGGGTGCCGTGACTCCGACAGCGTTGGTACCCACAACTCGGGCGAAGGGGAGCGTGTCGTCACCCCACCAGACGGCTGTGACCGTGGAGTCATCCATCTGCCGATACGTGGGCAATCCGATGTCGACTTGCACAGATGTGCCAGCCGCACCCGCCGCGGTGATCAGGCTTGCCGATGCGGGCGCGAGGACGGCCACACCGGATGTGTCCCTTGCGACATAGACGACGCCGTCGCCGGCAACTTCAACACCCCCTTGAAAGGCTGATCCGGCAGCGACGGCGACGGTCTGCTCCGCGATGAGCGTTGACAGGGGAGCCACTGTGACGGTGTTTGCCGTGTTGCCCGTGGCAAAGGCCTTCGTGCCCCACACGGCGACATCATCACCCCGGTACCCGGCGCTGTAGCTATCGTCCCAATTACTGGCATTCAGGCTGAGCAGGTCTCGTGCCGACATCCCCAGAAGTATGCGGCCGCTTCCCACTGCCATTCCGCTGACACCAACCCCGGGGGTGTAGGACTCCGAATCGTCGCTCGCGAGTGACACCTGGCCGAGATAGCCATTGTTGGCGTTCCAGCCCCCGGCGTAAAGAGTGTCATCCGTGACCACGACCCTGGTGATACCCGAGGGTGCCCCGACAGAGGAGGCGGGCAGCGTGATCGCGCGGGTCGTGCCCAGATCGAGGGTGAAGGCGTCAATGACAGACCGATTGTTGTAATAACTCACGTACACCGAGTCATCAGGGCCAGCCACGATGGCCTCCGCTTGCTCGACAAGACTCGCAGTACTCAGAGGAGTAGTGGCGCCATTAATGTTCAGCGGCAGCCGCGCGAGTGTGTCATCTACGCCGCGGTGTAGGCCCACGTATAGATCATTGGCTCCGACTCCGAGAGAGCGAACGAAGCCTGACAGCGTCACTTCCGTCCACGTCGATGAAGTCCCGGCTAGCGGCGGATACACGTAGAGCTTGTCAGTGCCGATGAAGAGCGTGTCATCGCGTGGATCCGCATCATCGGCATTGGCGAATGCCATCTCCAAAGCAGTGAACTCGGTCGGGATGGTTGCAATGACCGCATACGCCGTGGCCTGGCCCAGAGGAGCACTTCGCTGGCCGACTTGGCCAGCCTGACCGCTAGTGGCCGCCACGACCGACAAGACGGACAGGCTGACCACGGCTGCCCCACTGCGAAGGACCAGTGAGCGAAGGGGAAGGCGCCCTGTGTCGACCATGTGACCTACCTATCAGTTTTTGATCAACGGGACATGACTACCACGCCATTGGCCGCTTCACGACCGGATGAGCGGATCCTCCCCGTGTTGCAGCGGACGCCTCCAGCCGTGAGGCCCTGCCGGGAGCCGGAGCTTGGAGGGATGGGGGCGTGTACGACGGGAGCTGCTTGAAGCGTGCTTTGTACGCCGAGGTAGGACAGGGAGCCCAGCACCCACGCCAGATCCAGAAACGGAGTGAACCCCAAGCCCTCAACCGTGGACGTCTCAGCCTCGTCGAAGCGCTGCTGATCGACAGCACGCCTTATCGCCAAGCCTCGTGCGCCGGGCATGTTCCATTCAGACAGGGTTGGAGCGCGATCAGCGGATCGTCGCCGTGTTGGAGCGTGCATCTGCCGCATTGAAAAAGACCGCCGGGGCCCCGCACCCGGAGGCGAGCCCTCCAGTAGCGGCGTTTCGGCACGAACGAGTCGGCTGACCCTACCTAGCCCTGGCAGGTGAGACGGAACGACCAGGATGTCTCACCCAGTACCTCACCGGTGCCGTCGAGGAAGGTCATGTCGTATCGCAATCTCGGTCGCTCCCTCTGGTAATACTTGCATTCACTAACCGAGACGTTGTTTAGGCCGACGGCGCGCTTGATCATCCATCCACTCGAAGTTCGCCTTGCAACCGCTGTCGTCGGATCGGTGGAGCAGTTAGTTGTCTCGTCCAACTCGACGTCGTAGAAGCACCGCTCGATCTCCGCGACAGCTCGCCGTCGATCAACGACATCTGCTGTTACCGAGAATGGCAACGAACTTTGTCCGGCCCGGGTAGTGAGTACCGAAGGCCCGGAGGCTTTGGCTGCCACTCCGTCGCACCTAAGCGTGTACATGTGAGTGCGCTTGACAACCAACCGCTCGCGGCCGGTGAGAATTGCGATCTGGACCCCTGATCGATCACCAGCGCGAGATTCCCAGCAGTACTTGGCGGAGGCGCTGTAGTAGCCGACGTAGATTCGAATGAGCCAGCCGCCCGGGGTCTGGCGGATCTTCCACTCGCCACCGCGATAGTTCATTGGACGTAGCCTGTAGGTGTCGCAATCAACTCGAGCACCGCCACTCGTGACATCGCACTGTGAGACATTTGCTCCGAGCCCCGCGGAGTCCCGCAGGCGGAATGTGATCCAGCCCTCGGTTGAGTCCTGGTACGTGAAGACGCTTACCGAGTTCAGGCCCGAGGATGTCAGTGCGGCGGTCCTTGGTGTCATCGCCGCCGCGACCGTGGGTTGAAGGACCCCTATCCCAGCCACAAAACAGAGCGCGGCAATGAATGCTGGATTTCGCATGTGGTCCCCCGTAACGAACAGACGCTTTCCGGCCGGCAAGTCGCCCGGTTGACTAGGCTATTGCTGTGAAGCGCTGGGGGGAAGCGGTCGGGACAATTTTTCTGTCCGCTGTCGTGGTGACCGCCTCATGGGCATATCAAAGTGATGTCAATGCAACGCCGGTTGGTGAAGCGTCGCTCGCTGACAAGTCTGCTGTGAGCCTCTCATGTCAACGATCACTTGACATGCCTCGAAGGCCCAGCCGCGAGTGGAGGGTTGCCACGGGAATCCGTGCAAGTTCATGGCAGTGGGTTGAGCCGGCCAAGCGGGTTGGCCAAGTGCGGGTGTCAGTCGTGAACGCCGAGCCGGGTCGGGCGCAAGTCCGCCCCATCGGACGCATCCCCACAATGACAGATCCTGACCAAGTGGCAGGGCGAAGTGCAACGCTAGCGGCCATCAATGGAGACTTTTTCGACACCTTGCCTAAGGGAGACGCGCTACCACAGGGCGCTTTGATCACTGACACCCGACCGATATTTGTCCCTGCTGGCTGGTCCAGGGTCGTGACTTGGAACGCGAATAACCGCTTGCGGACGACACATGTCTCTCTCGACGCGAGCCTGGCAACCGCTAGCCAGTCGTGGCCGGTGGACGCACTCAACGACCCCACGGTGCGCGGAAGGCAGATAGCGGTGATGAACGCCGACTGGCATCGGACTCATGTCCCTGACGGGATGGCTGGCGTCGTTGTCAAGGGCGAGACAGTTGTCGCCAGGTACCCGAACTCCAAGGACCTGAAGGTCCCACGTGGTGGCTACATCATCGTGGCCGATTCCGTAGATGCTCTGCCTAGCCTTGTTGTAGATGACCGTGTAGAGCTTGAATTGAGCTACACGTCCTCGAACCATCAAGACATCGTCCATGCCGCCGGCCACGGAGGCATCGCGCTCCGCGAAGGCCAACTGGAGCGGATCTGCTCCCCGTACGAGAGCATCCCTCGACCGCGAAGCATGCTTGCCTGGAACGAAGACGGGCGCATTTGGCTACTCGCTGCGAGCTCAGGGCTTCCCGATGCCGCAGATGGCATCCGGCGTGGGGGCCTCACCAAGGAAGAGCTCGCTCGCGTGGCCCGAACGCTGGGTGCCACTACCGCTGTCGTGCTGGATGGCGGCGGCTCAACCGCACTCTTCGCACGCAAGGGAGCGCGCACGAAACGAATGGATATGCCACCTGAGTCGTGGCTGCGACCAGTGCCGATTGTGTGGCAGTTGCTAGGTTCCTGATTGGACAACGGGTGTTGGACCGCTCCACACACGTCACTCGGCGCCAGACTCCACTTGGCATGTCCACGCCTGTCTGGACGCATGACAACTACCTCTGGCCCTAGGTTAAACCGCATTCAGGTCCTGTATGAAGGAGCCTAGACCGGAGCAGCTCATGTCCGACATCTTGGCCACAGATCTCACTGTCGACTAGCGGCGCTGCACGCGGACAAGCACACCTGAAGTAACTGCCTTCCCCACGCGTATCCTCCATAAGCCTGACACCTTCGGACGTATCTGAATCGAGATCTGCCCGTTCTTCGTCTTGCCCTTGGCAAACTGACGCCAACGAGGCTTGGCGCGCTCTCCAAACTCGCCAGCGGCAGAACGAATCTGGGTTGGCGCAAAATCAACGATGAAGTCAGTCCCGTCCGGAACGTCTCGAACCTCCCCATCTGAGTACTCGACATCGACCCCGACGTTGACATCGATCGGCTCCCCTGGCGCAACGGAAGTTGGCAGCGCCAGGGGCTCAATGGCAGGAACCGCCACGGGGACGATCTCCTCAATTAGCACCGACAGGCCGGTAGCTCCACCAGCTGCGATTCTGTACCTTCCCGTCGTGAGCATGTTGAACCGAAACTCGACCACGCCCGGCTCACGCACCGTGCTCGTGAGCATTCGCGCCCATGCTTGGGCGCCCTCGGCGAGGAATTGAAGTTCGTAACGCGTGCCGACGGGGCTTGCTCTCCACACTTTGTCGTCGTACTGAGTCTCCATCGCCGCGGACATCGTGACAACGCTATTTGCGATGGCGGCAGTAGCTGATACGGAGGGATCAGTTAGTCGATGCGCGCTCGTCGGCCGGAACACATTGACAAACACGGGCTCGCCAGCGCGGCCGTCGACGACCATCCGATAGTCGCCTGGTGCCGATGGCGACACGGCAAACTCGTCCATGCCCTCCCCGGCGCGGTCCCAAAGACCTGCACCTGTCGGCCGCCAGGCAAGCTCTTTGTAGCCTTCAACAGCCCGAAATGTTGTAACGCCGTCTGTCCACGTGACTTCCTCGGACGCGGAGATCGTCAAGCTCTCCCCTTGCACCACCGATACAGCCGATGCCTGCGTGACAAGCCGAGTGGCGCGAACTCCCGGGACCTTTACCAGTGGCGTGAGCCCCGATGCGATGACAGCGCCTTGGGCTCTGCCCTGCGCATCCACGCCCGCCACGACACCTACATCCCAGGATCCCTCCGTGAGAATCGCCCATCCTGAGATGTCGTAGACACCCGCTGTCCGGAAGACCAATCGAGTGCCATTCGTTTGAATCTCTTGCCAACCCGAGTTGGCTCCACTTTCCGCACGGTGGACGGCAAGCCAGCACCCACGCTGCTGATCCGCGCAAGCAGGGACCGTGACCCTACCCTTGATGGCCACCCGACCATCAGAGTCTCTAATGGGTGCACTGAGGCTGCCGGTGAAGACCCAGCCGTTGGTGGATGCGGATGCCGCACCTACTAGGCCTGTCGTCAGGAGCGCGAGACTCGCCACCGCACTGGTGATTACGCGAGTCAGGCCTACGGGGCGCTTCGTCATGGTGCTGTCCTGTTCTTAGAGGAGTGCTTGTTGGGTGGGTCCGTTGCCAGTGGTGTTGACGGCACGGATTTGGATAGTGGTGGGACGGTTCCTGGTCGGCATGGTGAGGGTGACTCGCGGAGCTGTGACGCTGCGCCAAGCCGTCCATTTGCCCGCCCGGACGCGGTACTGGTAACTCGTGACCGTCCCGCCTGTGGTGGGGGGAGTCCACGTCACAGTGACCCTGCCACGGCTGGGAGCCGACACGTTGATCGCGGTGACCGGTCCCGGGGTAACCCCTGGCTGCGGTGTCGAGTTCGCTGTCGTGGCGGTGGCCGTTGCTCCGCCGTCGGTCTGCCCGAAAGAGTCCGTTCCGGTGACGAGCACTGTTACCGCTGTCCTCGCCGGCAGACCGGACACGCTGACGCGACCCGACTGCTCCAGGGTGATCTGAGAGGCATCCACGCGACCCGACCGAGTCGATGCCGATGCTTCATAGGTCACGCCCGCCACTGGCGTGAATGCCCACGACACCGACGAGGTCGACGGCGAGCCCGACAGCCGCAACGCCACCGGCCGAGGGGCCTCAGGCTTGGATCCCACGACCTCCACATAAACGGGTGAGGTCCTGTTCTGCCCAAAAGCCATCCGCCAGAAACCCGATGTCCTCGGCGAGACCTGGGCATCGGCCTTACCGCCCTCGGTCTTCCCCGTCGCCAGCGTCTTCCACACCAGCGCCGACCGAGGCGCGGTCGCTGCGACAGCATTCGGGTCGAAAGACTCAGCGAACTCCACCGCGAACGGTGTCCCGTCCGGGGCATCCCGATACACCCCGTCCGAGAATTGCACGTCCACCCCGACAGAGATATCCACTGGGTCACCGGGGAACACCTCACTGGGCAGATTCAACGGATCCGCCGCTACAACCGATGTCGGCTTCACCTCAGTGACCGCCACCGACTCACTCGTTGCCGCACCGGCCACGATCCGGAACCGGCCCGAACCCAGCATCGGCCATCGCACCGACACCACACCCGCCTGAGTCACCCGCTCAGACGCCAGACGAGACCAACCCGACCCGCCATCGGCCAAGAACTGCAACTCATACGCCGTCCCCACAGGCGCTGGACGCCACACCTCATCGTCATACTGCGTCTCCAACACCCCCGAAAACACCAACGGCACGTTCGCCACCGCCGACGAAGGAGACACCGACACACCCGACACACGATTCGCCGACGTCGGACGAATCACATTGACAAAGACGGGCTCAGTTGTTCTTCCGTTGACTAGGAATCGGTAGTCGCCGGGAGCCGCGGGGGACAGCGTCACTGAAGTGCCTGATCCTGCGTCTGACCAGGTGGCTGATCCAGTGGCGCGAAATTGGAGTTGAATGGGTTGCGTCGTGGGTTCGATCGTCTCTACTCCGTCCGACCACATGACTCGACGCGTCATGGACAGCGTGACTGACCCTCCGGAGACTATGCTCGGGACGCTGGAGGAAGTGACGAAGCGTTCGCTGGCCTGAGTGGGCATCGTGATTGCAGGAGAGAAATCAGCCAGGTTTGCGGAGATGTACGTTCCGTAGATGCAACCGGGTGCCGTGCATCCCGCTCGAAATTGGTACCCGCCAATAACCCAGCGCCATGTCTTGCCGGTTGGGATATCGCCATAAGTCTCGCCGGAAATGTAGACGGTTGTGGGTCCGTTGACACCTCTCGGGACGGTTGCAAGGGGGATAACGTGGTATCGCGGCAGCCCGCTTGAGTCGAAGTTTCGTTCCGGAATGAAACTTGGGATGTTCCCGTCTGCATCCTGTGGCACGAGGAAGACTGCGCATGAAATCCGGTAATTTTGACCAATGTCCTCAGTTCCCAGACACGACACCCCTTCAGGAATGGAGATATCTCCAGCAATCGTCGCCTTCCCACCGTACCTATCTGGAGTCGTGACTTGACCCGTGAAAGACCACGTCGTAGAGGCGATCGCTGAAGTCGTAAGGGCGAGGCTTGTGGCGGTGACTGCAAGGGCAGCAGCCATAGCAGCTCCCGTACGAATGAGCCGCCTACCTGTCGTCGTCATGGTGCTGTCCTGTTCTTAGAGGAGTGCTTGTTGGGTGGGTCCGTTGCCAGTGGTGTTGACGGCACGGATTTGGATAGTGGTGGGACGGTTCC
>Ga0315900_10008121_pt1 | contig 13583 bp, 10 predicted proteins | sample LakEriMetagenome_FD_203521 | JGI IMG/M metagenome (GOLD analysis project Ga0315900, IMG submission 203521) | Freshwater fungal communities from buoy surface, Lake Erie, Ohio, United States - Buoy 12 MA114 | ecosystem: Environmental > Aquatic > Freshwater > Lake > Lake biofilm | place: USA: Lake...
CGAGGCAGGCGAGGAACGCGCCGCGCAGGAGGGAGCGGAGGGGCGAGAGCATAGGTCTCGAGAAGATACCATCACCGACCGCCACCGCGGTCAGGGTGTGCGATCCAAGCCGGCGGTGACCTCAGCGTCGGACCATCGGTCGCCGTAGACTTCAGCAAGGTCCACCCTCGTCCTCGGAGTCGTGTCGTGATGTCCTGGCGTCCCCTGGTCCGGAGCTGTGCGCTCCTCCTCCTCTCCGCGCTCCCGCTCGCCGCGCAGTCGCGGCTGACCTCGCCCAAGGAGTTCTTCGGGCATGAGATCGGGGCGGATTATGTCCTCCCGAACTACACCAAGTTCCTCGCCTACTGGGAGACCTTGGCACGGCAGTCCGATCGGATGGAGCTCGACACCATCGGCAAGACGGCAGAGGGACGTCCGCAGGTGATGGCGATCGTCTCGAGCCCGGAGAACCTCCGCAACAAGGAGCGGTATCGCCGGATCGCCGAGCGGTTGGCGCGCGCCGAGGGGGTGAGCGAGGCCGAGGCGCGACAGCTCGCGAAGGAGGGGAAGGGGATCGTCTGGATCGATGGCGGGCTCCACGCGACGGAGGTGCTCGGCGCGCAGCAGCTCATCGAGACCAACTGGCAGCTCGTCTCGGGGACCGACGAGGAGACGCAGCGCTTCCTCAACGATCTGATCATCGTGATGGTGCACGCCAATCCCGATGGGATGGAGCTCGTCAGCGATTGGTACATGCGCGAGAGCGACCCGAAGAAGCGGGCGATGAACATTCCCCGCCTCTATCAGAAGTACATCGGGCATGACAACAACCGCGATCTCTATCTGGCGGCGCAGCCCGAGTCGGAGAACATGAACCGGATGCTCTACACCGCCTGGTATCCGCAGGTGATGTACAACCATCACCAGACGGGTCCAGCGGGGACGGTGATGTTCGCGCCGCCGTTCCGCGACCCGATGAACTACAACATCCACCCGCTGATCAAGACGGGGCTCGACGTGGTGGGCGGGGCGATGCACAACCGCTTCATCGTCGAGGAGAAGGGCGGGGTCGTGATGCGCTCGGGCGCCGGCTACTCCACCTGGTGGAATGGCGGGCTCCGCACCACCGTCTACTTCCACAACATGATCGGGTTGCTCACGGAGACGATCGGGAATCCGACGCCGATGGAGATCCCCTTCATCGCGAACCGCCAGCTCCCGAGTGCCGATCTCCCGATGCCGGTGAAGCCCGGCGTCTGGAAGTTCCGCCAGTCGATCGATTACTCGGTCACGGCGAACAAGGCGGTCCTCGACGTGGTCTCGCGCAATCGTGAGCACTTCCTCTTCAACATCTGGAAGATGGGGAACGATCGGATCCAGCAGGGGAACCGCGATAGCTGGACGATCTGGCCGAAGCGCGTCGATGCGGCGCAGGCGCGGATCGCGGCGGAGAACCGCGGCCGTGCGACCGGTGGTGGGGATGAGGCGATGGCCTTCCTCGGCGGGATGGCAGCGGCGGGGCAGTCCCGCTCCGGCACGGCGGCGCAGGCCCTCATGGGGGTGCTCAACGATCCGGCGTACCGGGATCCGCGCGCCTACATCCTCTCGTCGGACCAGCCCGACTTCCCGACGGCGGTGAAGTTGATCGTCGCGCTCCAGAAGAACGGGATCGATGTGCACCGTGCGACCGGGCCGATCACGGCCGGGGGCACGCGCTATCCGGCGGGCTCCTATGTGGTGAGGACGGGCCAGGCCTTCGGCGCGCATGTGCTCGACATGTTCGAGCCGCAGGATCACCCGAACGACTTCCGCATCCCCGGTGGGGCGCCGACGCCGCCGTACGACAACGCGGGGTGGACGCTCGCGATGCAGATGGGAGTCGAGTTCGTGCGAAGCATGGACGAGGTCACCGGGCCGATGGAGAAGATCGCGTCGACCGCGCGCGTGACGCCGGCGGCGGGAACTGTCGCCGCGGGGAGCGTCTGGTCGCTCTCGCCGGCCTACAACGATGCCTTCATCGTCGTGAATCGCTTGCTCAAGTCGGGGAGCCAGGTCTCGCGGAAGGCCGATGGCACCTGGATCATCCCGAACACCGCGACGAGCAAGGGGATCGTCGAGCGCGCCGCACGTGAGCTCGGGCTCTCCTTCGGCGCGGGGAGCGCGAGTGGGGCGACCGCGGTCAAGCCGATGCGTATCGCCCTCTGGGATCGCTACGGCGGTTCGATGCCCTCCGGGTGGACGCGCTGGCTGCTCGAGCAGTACGAGTTCCCCTTCGAGGTGGTCTATCCCCAGCAGCTCGATGCGGGGAACCTCAACGCCAAGTACGACGTGCTCCTCTTCGTCGACGGGGCGATCCCGGCGATGCGCGCCGCGGGCGCCGGTGGTCGCGGCGACTTCATGGGGGGCGCGGGTGGGCCCGATACGACCGCCTTGCCGGCGGAGTTCCGTCGGATGGTGGGGAGCATCACCGCCGAGCGGACTATCCCGCAGCTGAAGCGCTTCGCGGAGGCAGGTGGGACGATCATCACGATCGGGAGCTCGACGAATCTCGCCGCGCACCTCGGGCTCCCGGTGAGCAATCATCTGGTGGAGCGCACGCCGGAGGGCGCCGATCGCCCGCTCGGGAACGCGAAGTTCTACGTGCCGGGCTCGCTCCTCGAGGTCGCGGTCGATAGCACCGCGGCGGGCGCGCTCGGGATGGGACGCCGGGCGATCGTGATGTTCGACAACAGCCCGGTCTTCCGCCTCGCTCCCGATGCGGCGGCGCGTGGCGTGCGGCCCCTCGTCTGGTTCGACACGGTCTCGCCGCTCAAGAGCGGGTGGGCGTGGGGGCAGAACTTTCTCGAGGGTGGGGTCGCGGCGGCGGATGCGCAGGTCGGCCGCGGGATGGTACGCCTCATCGGACCCGAGGCGCTCTTCCGGGCGCAGCCGCACGGGACCTTCAAGCTCGTCTTCAACGGTTTGATCGGGACGAACCGCGCCGGGATGTGATCGCGCTCGTCGTCGGACTGTTCGGCATCGTCGGGGCGTACGTCGGGGTCCTCGTGGGCCTGACGTCGCCCCTCGTGCCGTTGGTGATGGCGCTCGGTACCACCGCGGTGCTCGCCGGGATCGCGCAGCTCGCGATCATCCGCGCGGGACGTGAGACCCCGGCGCTCGCAGGCACGGTGCGATGGGTCTTTGGCGGGATGGCGGTCGGGTTCGTCAGCGTGCTGCTGGTGCCGGCGCCGGTGGCCGGTGGGCCGCTGCTCTTCGGACTGCCTCGGATCACGGCGATCCTCCTGCTGGTGGTCGGGGCGATGCCGTTGGTGGTGCTCCCGATCGCCTACGCACGCGCCTTCGACGCCGAGGTGATGCCACCAGGGGAGCGCCGTCCCGATGCGTGAGGTGGTGGGGCTCGCGTATTTCGCGATCTGTGCGGCGATCGCCATCTGGGCCACGCGTCGCACCCGCACCGCCGATGACTTCTTCGTCGCTGGGCGTGGGGTGGGGCTCGTTCCCTTCGCGATCGCGGCGATGGCGTCCACGCTCAGTGGGTTCGCCTTCATCGGTGGGACGGGGCTCGTCTACAGCGTCGGGATGACGGCGATCTTCCTCATCCTGCCGGCCGGGGTGACCAATACGCTCGGCGCCTGGGTGCTGGGGAAGCGGATGCATCGATTGGGGAGCGCGAGGAGGCTGATCACCGTCCCTGACGCGCTCGCGGCGCGCTATCGCTCACCCGCCACGCAGGGGCTCAGCGCGGTCGCGATCCTGGCGGGGGTCATCGGGTATCTCGCGACCAATGCGCTGGCCCTGGGCGTGGTGATCGATGCGCTCTTCGCGACGGGACTCGGGCCGGGAATCTGGATCGGCACCGCGGTCACGCTGGCGTATTCGGTGAGCGGGGGGATCCTCGCGGGGATCTACACCGATGTCTTCCAGGGGCTCGTGATGGCGATCGCCTCGACGGCGGTCTTCGTCTTCGCGCTCGATGCTGGCGGCGGTCTCGCGGCGATCACCCGCACGATCGAGGCGGCGGATCCGACGTTGCTCGGGCCCTGGGGGGCGCGTGGCGCGATGACGGCGCTCTCGTTCTTCTTCGTCTTCGCGGTGGGATCGCTCGGACAGCCGCAGATCGCCCACAAGTACTACATGCTCCGTGATCTCGCGCGCCTCAGGTGGTATCCGGTGCTGATGACCGTCGCGATGGTCCTCTCGCAGCTGCTGCTCTTCTCGGTCGGCGTCACGGTGAAGGCGCTCGTCCTCCGGGGGGAGATGCCGGCGCTCACCTCCCCCGACGAGGCGACCCCGCAGTTCCTCCTCCGCTTCGTCCCCGTCGTCCTCTCGGCGCTCGTCTTCGCCGGGGTCGCCGCCGCGATCATGAGCACGGTGAACTCTTTCTTGAGTATCGGGGCGGCCGCGCTGACGCATGACCTGCCGCGTGCGCTCGGGCGTGAGCCGATCCGCCAGCTCCTGATCGGGCGGATCTGGACTGTCGTGATCGCCGTCCTCGCCGCACTGCTCGCGCAGCAGGCGGGGCTCCTCGTCGCCTTCCTGGGGATCCTTGGTTACGGGCTCTTCGCTTCCACGCTCGTCCCGGCGCTCGCCATCGGGCTCAACTGGACCGGCGCCACGCGCGAAGGAGCGCTCGCCTCGATCGCGACGGGGCTCACGCTGACGGTCGGACTCGAATGGCTCGTCTGGTCCAAGCGCCTCACCGTTCCGCAGGGGATCACCGTCACCGGGATCACCCTCGTGACCTCACTGCTGGTCTTTCTCTCGGTGTCGTGGCTCACGCGCGCACAAGCGCCATCCCAGCTCGACCCCGACGTCCGCGCCATCATGCTGGACGCCTAGGGCAGTTACCTGATCCCTGGCACCTGTCCCCTGCTACCTGAGGATCCCCTTCGCGATCGTCTGCAACTGCATGTTGCTCGTCCCCTCATAGATCGTACCGATCTTCGCATCGCGATAGAACTTCTCCACCGGATAATCGGTGGTGTAGCCGTACCCGCCGAAGAGCTCGACCGCGAGTGAGGTGACGCGTTCGCAGACCTGCGAGGAATAGAGCTTCGCCATCGCTCCCACCTGTGCGATGTCGTGCCCCGCATCACGGAGCCGCGCCGCGTTGTACACCATCAGGCGCGCCGCCTCGAGCTCCGTCGCCGCCTGCGCGACTTGGAACTGGATCCCCTGGAACTCGGCCAAGGGCTTCCCGAACTGCGTCCGCTCCTTCAAGTAGGCGACCGCCGCATCGAGTGCGCCCTGCGCGTTGCCGATCATCTGCGCGCCGATCCCGATCCGCCCCTCGTTCAGGGTCTCGATCGCGATCTTGTACCCCTGACCCACGGGGCCCAACACATCGGCGTCGGGGACGAAGACCCCATCGAGGATCAGCTCCGTCGTGCTCGACGCGCGGATCCCGAGCTTGCTCTCCTTCTTCCCGACGGAGAAGCCCTTCGCCTCACGCTCGACTACGAAGGCGGTGATCCCCTTGTATCCCTTGCTCGGGTCGACCGTGGCGAAGACGACATACAACCCCGCCTCGGCGCCATTCGTGATCCAGAGCTTCCGACCGGTGAGCGACCACCCGCCCTCGACCTGCGTCGCGCGGGTCGCCAGCGCGAAGGCATCCGAGCCACTCCCCGCCTCGGAGAGGGCGTAGGCACCGACGGTGCCGGCGCAGAGGCGCGGCATCCAGCGGGCGAGCTGCTCCTCGGTACCGGCAGAGAGGAGTGGGTGCGCCACCAAGGTGTTCTGCACGTCGACCATGATCGCCGCCGCGGCGTCGACCTTGCTGATCTCCTCCACCGCGAGCGTCACCATCATCACCGAACCGGCAGCCCCACCATGCGCCTCGGGGGCCTGGATCCCCATCAACCCCATCTCGAAGTAGGCGGCGATCAGCGCGGGGTCGAGCTTCCCTGCCTGTTCCATCGACTGGACGCGAGGAGCGACCTCGCCGCGCGCGAACTCCGCCACCGCATCGCGGAAGGCGAGTTCGTCCTCGGAGAGCATGGTCAGCGCGGGGCGGGCGAGTTCGGGAGCGACGGTCGGACGCGACATCGGACACCACGGTTGGGGGAAGACCCCCCAAATCTAGCGGCGCACCGGGTCGTAGTTCAGGATCGGCGCGAGCCACCGCTCGGCGGTCGCGAGCTCCATCCCCTTCCGCGCCGCGTACGACTCCACCTGATCCTTCTCGATCTTCCCGACGCCGAAGTACTTCGCCTCGGGATGCCAGAAGTACCACCCCGAGACCGCTGACGCCGGGAGCATCGCGAAGCTCTCGGTGAGATGCACGCCCACGTTCTTCTCCGCATCGAGCAGATCGAAAAGGGTGCGCTTCTCGGTGTGATCGGGGCAGGCGGGGTACCCGGGCGCCGGACGGATCCCCTGATACTGCTCGCGGATCAGCGCCTGATTGTCGAGCGCCTCGTTCGGGGCATACCCCCAGAGCTCGCGCCGCACCCGCTCGTGCATCCGCTCGGCGAACGCCTCGGCGAGACGATCCGCCAGTGCCTTGAGGAGGATCGACGAGTAGTCGTCGTGCGCCGCCTCGAAGGCGGCGACGCGCGCATCGAGTCCCACGCCGGTGGTGACCACGAAGGCGCCGAGCCAATCGGTGACCCCCGCGCTCTTGGGCGCGACGTAGTCCGCGAGCGCGACATTCGAGCGCCCGTCCTTCTTCACCATCTGCTGGCGGATGGAATGCACCGTCACCCCGCGACCTGGGAGGATGATGTCCTCCTTCCCATCGGAGTGCGCCTCGAAGAAGCCGACCGCCGCGCGCGCGGTGAGCCACTTCTCACGGACGATCGTGTCGAGCATCCCCTGCGCATCGCGCCAGAGGTTGCGTGCCGCCTCACCGACCACGGGGTCATCGAGGATCGCAGGATACGATCCCGCGAGCTCCCAGGTCTGGAAGAATGGGGTCCAGTCGATGCGCGGGACGAGCTCCTCGAGCGGGACGTCGTCGAACACCCGCACGCCTTCGAAGCTCGGGCGTGGCGGGGTGACCCCGGCCCACGAGAGGGCGACCTTGTTGGCGCGCGCCTCCTCGAGTCGCTGGCGCGGGGCATCGTGCTGCCGCGCCGCACGCGCCTCGCGTACCTGCTGATACTCGGTGCGCACATCCTCCACGAAGCTGTCGCGCAGTCCGTCGCTCAGGAGGCTCCCCGCCACCCCGACCGCGCGCGAGGCATCGAGCACATGCACCACCGGCGCCGAGTAGTTCGGCGCGATCTTGACCGCGGTATGCACCTTGGAGGTCGTCGCCCCACCGATCAGGAGGGGGACGGTCCACCGCTCGCGCTCGAGCTCGCTCGCCAGGAAGGCCATCTCCTCGAGCGAGGGGGTGATCAGCCCCGAGAGGCCGATGATATCCACATCGTGCGCCCGCGCCGCCTCGAGGATCTTCGCGGCCGGCACCATCACGCCGAGGTCGATCACCTCGAAGTTGTTACACTGGAGCACGACGCCGACGATGTTCTTCCCGATGTCGTGCACGTCCCCCTTCACGGTGGCGAGGAGGACCTTCCCCTTCGCTTGGCGCGCGCCCCCTGCCGCGGCCTGTTCGGCCTCGATATACGGGATGAGGTGCGCGACCGCCCGTTTCATCACGCGCGCCGATTTCACCACCTGCGGGAGGAACATCTTCCCCGCGCCGAAGAGATCGCCGACGACGTTCATCCCCTGCATGAGCGGCCCTTCGATGACCTCGATCGGCCGGTCGTAGAGGTGGCGTGCCTCCTCGGTGTCCTCCACCACGAACTCAGCGATCCCATGCACGAGGGCATGGGAGAGGCGCTCGTTGACGGGGGCCTCACGCCAGGAGAGATCGACCTTCCGCTGCTGCGCCTGGCCCTTGGCGTCGTCAGCGACGGCGAGGAGGCGCTCCGTGGCATCGGGGCGCCGCGCGAGGATCACATCCTCGACGCGCTCGCGGAGGTCGGCGGGGATGTCCTCGTAGATCACGAGGGCGCCCGCGTTCACGATCCCCATGTCCATCCCCGCCTTCACGGCGTGATAGAGGAAGACCGAGTGGATCGCCTCGCGCACCGCGTTGTTCCCGCGGAACGAGAAGGAGACGTTGCTCACCCCGCCGGAGATCCGGGCATGCGGGCAACGCGCCTTGATCTGACGGGTGGCCTCGATGAAGGCGAGCGCGTACCGGTCGTGCTCCTCGATCCCCGTGGCGACGGCGAAGATGTTCGGGTCGAAGATGATATCCTGTGGCGGGAAGCCCACCCGCTCCACGAGGAGCGTGTAGGCTCGCTCGCAGATCGTGACCTTCCGCTCGACGGTGTCGGCCTGTCCCTGTTCGTCGAACGCCATCACGATCACCGCGGCGCCGTACCGACGCACGAGCGTCGCCTGCTGCAGGAAGGCCGCCTCTCCCTCCTTCAAGGAGATCGAGTTCACGATCGACTTCCCCTGCACGCAACGAAGCCCCGCCTCGATCACCTGCCACTTGGAGGAGTCGATCATGATCGGGACCTTCGCGATCGCCGGCTCCGTCGCCACGAGGTTCAGGAAGCGCGTCATCGCCGCCTCGGCGTCGAGCATCCCCTCGTCGAAGTTGATGTCGATGACGACGGCCCCCGCCTCGACCTGCTGGCGTGCCACCTCGAGCGCCTGGTCGTAGTGCCCGCCGAGGATGAGGTCGGCGAACTTCTTGGAGCCGGTGACGTTGGTGCGCTCCCCGACGTTCACGAAGTTCGAGTCGGGGCCGATCACCAGCGGCTCGAGCCCGGAGAGGCGGAGCACCGGGGGCGGCGTCGGGATCGTGCGCGGCGCGACATCACGGACGGCGTTCGCGATCGCCCGGATGTGATCGGGGGTCGTGCCGCAGCAGCCGCCGACGATGTTCACCAGCCCCGATTCCGCGAACTCCTTCAGGATCGCCGCGGTGAAGCCCGGGGTCTCGTCGTAGCCCCCCATCTCATTCGGGAGGCCGGCGTTCGGGTGCACCGAGACGTGACAGTCGGCGATCCTCGAGAGCTCCTGCACGTAGGCGCGGAGCTCCTTCGCACCGAGGGCACAGTTGAGCCCGACGCTGAAGGGGCGCGCATGCATCACCGAGGTCCAGAACGCCTCGGTGGTCTGCCCCGAGAGGGTGCGGCCGCTCGCGTCGGTGATCGTGCCGGAGATCATGATCGGCACGCGCAGTCCGCGTGCGGCGAAGACCTCCTCGACGGCGAAGAGTGCCGCCTTGGCGTTCAGCGTGTCGAAGATCGTCTCGACCAGGATGATGTCGGCGCCGCCGTCGAGGAGCCCTTCGGTCGCTTCGACGTACGAGGCGACGAGCTCCGCGAAGGTCACGTTGCGCGCGCCGGGATCGTTCACATCGGGGGAGATGCTCGCCGTGCGATTCGTAGGGCCGAGCACGCCGGCCACCCAGCGGGGGCGTCCATCCTGGGCCTCGAATTCGTCGCAGAGGCGGCGCGCGTGGGCGGCGCCTTCGACGTTGAGCTCGCGGACCAGCTCCTCCATGCCATAGTCCGCCATCGCGATCCGCGTGGCGTTGAACGTGCTCGTCTCGATGATGTTCGCGCCCGCCTCGAGGTAGGCGCGATGGATCCCGCCGACCACGTCGGGACGGGTGAGGATCAGGAGGTCGTTGTTCCCTTTGAGGTCGCTCGGCCAGTCGGCGAAGCGCTTTCCGCGGTAGTCGGCCTCGGTGAGGCGATGCTGCTGCACCATCGTCCCCATCGCGCCGTCGATGATGAGGATCCGCTCGCGCGCCTCGTCGTGGAGGCGGGCGTTGCGCGTCGCACGTGTGAAGGGGGTCGCGCTCATCGGGGGGTCACCTCCCCGCGCAGCCCCTCGGCGGGGGTGCGTGGATGGGGGCGCAGCCCGAGGATATGGCAGAGGGCGTAGGCGAGATCGGCGCGGTTGAGCGTGTAGAAGTGGAACTCCGTCACACCGGCCTGCGCGAGCTGCTGGCACTGTTCGGCGGCGACGGTGGCGGCGATCAGCTTGCGCGTCTCCGGGTCACCGTCGAGGCCGTCGAAGACCCGCGCGACGGGCGAGGGAATCGCGGCCCCGGTCGCCTGCGCGAACTTGCGCGTCTGCGTGAAGTTCGTGATCGGCATGATCCCCGGGACGATCGGGATCGTGATCCCCGCCTTCCGCACGCGATCGAGGTAGCGGAGGTAGGTCCAGTTGTCGAAGAACATCTGCGTGATCGCCCGCGTGGCGCCGGCGTCGATCTTCCGCTTCAGGTTGTCGAGGTCGGACTGTGGGGAGAGCGCCTCGGGGTGCGTCTCGGGGTAGGCGGCGACGGTGATCTCGAAGTCGTGGCGCCGCTTGAGTCCCTCGACCAGATCCGAGGCGTACGGGTAGCCCCCGGGAGTCGGCGTGTAGCTGCCATCGCCGTTGGGGACATCGCCGCGGAGGGCCACGATGTGCCGCACCCCCACCGCCCAGTAGTCATCGGCCACCGCATCGACCTCGGCGCGAGTCGCCCCCACGCAGGTGAGGTGCGCGGCGGGGACGAGCGGGGTCTCCGTCATCAGCCGGTGCACCGTCTGGTGCGTGCGCTCGCGGGTCGAGCCCCCGGCGCCGTAGGTCACCGAGACGAAGCGCGGGTTGAGCGGCGCCAAGCGGGTGATCGAGCGCCAGAGCGTCTCCTCCATCTCCGCCGTCTTGGGCGGGAAGAACTCGAAGGAGACGAGGAAGGGGACGGGGAGGGCGAGAGAGCTCACAGCAGACTCCAGAAAGCACGAAAGCCCGAGGCGTCGAGGCGCACCGGGCTGGCGCTTTAGCGGGATGTTTTACGTGGCCGCAAGTTGCCTCGAAATCGCCACGGATTCAGTTGTCACTAAAACCTATCATCCGGATGAACGGATGGCAAGGGCCGGGTTCAGGGGACAGGCACCAGGGGTCGGGGTCCTGTCCTCTGTTCCCTGACCTGCGAGTGCGCACCGGATCGATGGGAGGTGCGTCGAATCGGTGATGGCGGGTTTGGGTCCGCCCCCTACCGTCCCCCCTGTCGCTCGCGGATTGGATGTGCCTCCCCCTCCGCGGCTGTGGACCTCTCCCGGTCGGACCGACCCTCACTCACCTCCCAACCGGAGTACCGAATGACCCAGTTCCTCGCTCGCTGGCGTGCGCACCACACCATGCTCCTCCTCCCCTTCGTCTCGGGGCCGTTGCTCGCGCAGAGCTCAGGGAGCACCCCGACCCCCACCGAGGTCGTCGTCCACTGCCTCGATGCCGCGGCGACCGCCTTCGTGCAGTGCCTCGCCGATCTGCCCTGGTACGCCGAGGGGCTCTGCTACAGCAAGTACGCCGCCGACGGGATCCTCTGTGTGCCGTCGACGCTCCTCAAGTTCATGATGAGCTGATGGACGCCCTGGTCGAGGCCCGTGGGGTCCAGCATGCGATCGGTACGCGCGCGATCCTCACGGGTCTCGCCCTGTCCATCGCGCGAGGGGAGGTGGTCGGGGTGGTGGGCCCGAATGGGGCGGGGAAGTCGACCCTCGGGCGACTCCTCCTCGGGTTCCTCTCCCCGACCTCGGGGACGATCACCATCGGGGGGACCGATCCGATGACCTATCGGCGGACCCATGGGGTGGGGTTCCTCCATGAGGATGGTGGGCGAGGGTGGGAGCATGCGACCCCGCGTGCCCTGCTCGCCCTGCATGTCGATGATCTCGGGGCGCTGACGCGCGACCCCATCTGTCGCACGCTCGGGATCGCGACGCATCTCGATCGACGGGTCGCGACCCTCTCCAAGGGACAGTGGCGCGCCTGTCAGCTCGCGATGCTCCTCCTCCCGCGCTCCGCGTTCCTCCTCCTCGACGAGCCGGAGGCAGGACTCGATCCCGGCGCACAGGGACGTCTCCACGAGGTGATCGCGATGCGTGCGGCGGCGGGGGCGGCGATCCTCGTCCTATCGCATCACCTCGACTCCCTCGCGACGGTCACGCAGCGGATCCATCTCCTCGTGCGCGGGGGCTTCCACGATCAGATCGATCCCACGGGGATGAGCCTCTCGGCGCTCCGCGCGCGCTACATCCGCGGGGTCGATGCCACGCTCGCGCATCACGTGATGCGCGGGAGGGCCGCCTGATGCTCCCGCATCTCCTCATCCGACTCCCGGCGGCCTGGCGCCCGCCAGCGCTCCTCCTCGCCACATGGCGGCGCTGGCGCACGATGCTCGCGGCCTGCCTCGTGAGCGTCGTATGCCTCGCGAGCGTCGACGCGGCGCGTGCCGAGCTCGTGATGGCGATCCTCCTCTACACCCCCCCCATCCTCGCCCTGATGGTGATGGGCGGGGTCTTCGCCCATTGGCGTCGCGCCTCCGTCTGGACGACGATCGCCCAACGCGCGGGGGCGGGGCTCGCCGACGGGTGGCGACTCCTCGCGCTCGCGGCGGCGCTCTATCTCGTGCTCCTCCTCCCGATCGTGGGGCTCGCGCTCCGCCGCATGCCCATACCATCGCCGGCAGCTGGCGTCCTGCACCCCGTCGAGCGGGCCGCCGTCTTCGTCTCGGCGTGGGGGATCATCTCCTTCCTCACCGTCGCGACGGTCGCCGTCCTCGCGCGACGCGGGGTCGCGGGACTCATGATCTGCTGGATGGCGGTCCCGGCGGTGCTCGCCTTCGCCGGTCCGGCGATGGGTCTTGAGAAGGAGGTCACCGAATCCCTCGCCTACCTGGCACCCCCCTTCCATGCGGCGGCCCGCCTCCACGATGTGCTGATGGGGGAGAGTGCCGACCTCACGCGACGCGTGGTCACCCATCTCCTCACCTTCCCCATCCTGTGTGCGGGGCTCATCACCCTCGGGCTGCAGCGATTGGTGGACGCCCCGACCGAGGTCGATCCCTAGCCGCTGCCGCGTCGCGCGCTCAGACCACCGCGAGCATGAGCCGTTCGACGAGGATCAGGAGGAACCAGGCCACGATCGGCGAGAGGTCGGCCATCCCCACGGGCGGGAGGGCGCGGCGAAGCGGACCGAGGAACCACTCGGTGAGTCTATAGGCGAGGCGGCCGATCGCCGAGTGGCTCCCGCCGAACCAGCTCGTCACCACCCGCGCGAAGATCGCGAGATGGAGCACCCCGATCGTCCAGCTCACGAGCAGGGCGAAGAGGCCAGCGCCCCCTGCGCGCGTAGCGAGCAACGCCCCGCGCAGGATCTCCCGCACGAGCTCGAGGCACATCACCAGCGCCACGCCCCCCATCAGGACCGTGGCGAGCCCCCACCAGGGAAGGTTCGCCGGGCGGTGGCTGATGCGGAGCCGCCAGAGCCGCCGTTCGAGGGCGCCGAGGGCGGGATCGGTGAGGGCGCGGGTCACGCGCGCGAGTCGACCGAAGGGGGAGAGGCGCCGGCTTCGCGCGGCCCAGGCCAGCGCCGCGAGCGGGGTGAGCACCAGGAGGGTGCCGAGGATCAGCGCCCGGACCCAGAGGAGGGAGAGGCCGAGGGCGGTCAGGAGCGGGGCGGGGGAATCCACAGGGGAATTGTGACGGGAGAGGGGGTCTCAGAGGTAGGGTGGGGTGTGACGGCTGGCAGGTCGACGGTCGGAGCGGTGGTGGTCCCATGGCGCGGGATGCGGAGGGCTGGTCATACTCCCGAGACCGCGCCTATGTCGTCCTCTCCCTCCTCCTCCCCGATCG
>Ga0315900_10008122_pt1 | contig 13583 bp, 12 predicted proteins | sample LakEriMetagenome_FD_203521 | JGI IMG/M metagenome (GOLD analysis project Ga0315900, IMG submission 203521) | Freshwater fungal communities from buoy surface, Lake Erie, Ohio, United States - Buoy 12 MA114 | ecosystem: Environmental > Aquatic > Freshwater > Lake > Lake biofilm | place: USA: Lake...
CGGATCCGCGCCGCTCCCCGTCCCGCCTCAGTACTGGGCATCGGTGCCGACCCAGGCGTCGGCCGCGTAGCCGCGCGTCTCCCAGTAGCCGAGGGTGGGCTCCTCCTCGAACGTGATGTGGCCGACCCACTTGACGCCCTTGTAGCCGTACATCTGCGGGATCACGAGCCGCATCGGCGATCCGTGCGGGCGCGTCAGGGGCTTGCCGTCCATCTCCGTCGCGAGCATCACGTCCGGCAGCAGGAACTGCTCGAGCGTGAGCTGGTCGAAGTACGGCTCCTCGAGCGACTGGAAGTTCACGTGCTTCGCGGTCGGCTCGGGCTGCACGAGGTCGATCAGGGTCTGCGGGCGGATGCCCCGGAAGGTGACGTCGTAGACGGACCAGCCGGTCACGCAGTGGAAGTCGCAGACCTGCTCCTCCATCGGCGTGGCCTGCACGTCCGTCCAGCTCAGCCGCACGGGGTTGGCGACCGCGCCGTCGACCACGAGCTCGTACGACGCCGGGTCGAAGGTCGGCATCGGGTCCTGCACGTTGTAGATGCGCCAGCCGCTGGACGGCACGATCCCGTCCACGCCGACCGCGCTGCTGGCGTCGGAGATCAGCCCGCCGACGCCGCCGCCGAGCCGGGAGAAGGCGGCCACGCCGACCGCGCCGAGCGCGACCGTGCCGAGGAACGCGGCGCGGCCGATCGGGATGCGCTCCCGCGGCGTGGGCGTCGGGCGCTCGGGCGGCGTTGTCATGGGCCCATTCTGCCATTCGGCCGGGGCCGGGGTGCGGCCCGCTGGCGTCGCCGCGCGCGGCGCCGTACGATCGCGGGCAGCGACCCGCAGGAGGGGTGATGGAGACCGTCTCGTTCACGGCGATGGCCGACGGCACGAAGGAGGACTACGCGCTCCTCGACCGTTACGCCGACGAGTACCTGCAGACCCTGCCCGACCGCCTGCTCGAGGCGCTCGAGGGCCTGCGCTCGTCCCTAGCCGGATACCAGGTGACGCGCTACGAGCACTCGCTGCAGTCGGCCACCCGCGCCTACGACGACGGGCGCGACGAGGAGTACGTGGTGGCAGCGCTCCTGCACGACATCGGCGACGAGCTCGCGCCGCTCACGCACGGTGAGTTCATGGGCGCCGTGCTGCGGCCCTACTGCCGGCCCGAGGTGGTCTGGATCGTCCGCCACCACGGGGTGTTCCAGTCGTACTACTACGCGCACCACTCGGGCGGCGACCGCAACGCGCGCGACCGCTTCCGCGACTCGCCGTGGTTCGACGCCTGCGCCGAGTTCTGCGAGCGGTACGACCAGAACTGCTTCGACCCGGCCTTCGAGTCGCGGCCGGTCGCGTTCTTCGAGCCGATGGTGCGGCGCGTGTTCGCCGAGCCGCGCTACCTGACGGGCGACGAGGCGATCTGAGGCGCCGCCGGGGTCCGGCCCCGACGGCGCCCCGTGGCGCTACCCGCCCAGCGCCTTCTTCTTGATCGCGTCGAACTCGTCCTGGCTGATCGCGCCCGAGTCGAGCAGGCCCTTGGCGCGCTCGATCTCGCCGGCCGGACCGCCCGCGACCTGCTTGACGTGGTCGTCGAACTCCTTCTGCGCCGCCTGCACCGCCGCGGCCTGTCGCTCGGCCATGTGGCGGCCGTTGATGATCAGGTAGACCAGGACGCCGAGCAGCGGCGCGGCGAGGACGACGATGAACCACAGCACCTTCTTGCCCCCACCGCAGTCGTGGCGCCGGAAGAGGTCGCCGAAGACGCTGATCAGGAGCCAGAACCAGATGACGAAGCCGAAAATCAGCAGCATCGTCCAGAGCAGGTGCAAGAGGGGGTAATCGTCCACGGGGCCTCCGTCGTCGTGTGCCCGGCCAGCGTACGGGATCGAAGCCCGCACGGATGTAGCGTCCGCCCGCAGATCCGCCGGGGTTGACAGGCGGCCCGAGGGCGGCTTGGCTGCGGGGAACCCGATCGCGGAGGCGGACATGTTCGACGGCACCACGGCAGAGCGGCTCACCTGCGAGGGCGACTGGTTCGCGCCGTACTACATCTCGCTCGGCTACCGGATCGGCAGCGTGCTGGTCCTGTCCGGGCAGGCCTCGATCGACCCGGACTCCGGCGAGCTCGTCGGGGTGGGCGACTTCGACGCGCAGGCCGCGCAGACCTTCGCCAACCTCGAGCGCGTCCTCGCCCTCGGCGGCTGCGGGCTCGAGGACATCTTCAAGGTCACGATCTACCTGACCGACATGTCGCAGTTCCCGAAGATCATGGAGCTGCGCCAGCGGCACTTCACCCCGCCGTACCCCGCGGACACCATCGTCGAGGTCTCCTCGCTGGCCCTGCCCGAGCTGATGATCGAGATCGACGCGATGGCGATCGTGCCCGACGGCGGCGCGCGCGCGGTGCGTGGCTAGCGGTCGGCGTAGACGAGCAGCGCCCCGCCGTAGCAGGCCACCCAGACCCGGCGGGTCGGGTTGTCGTAGGCGATCCCGATCGGGTCCGGGCACGCCCGGATCGTCTGCAGGAGGCGCATGTCGGACGTGCGCACCTTGGAGACCGTGTCGCTCTTGTAGTTGACGACGTAGAGGGCGCTCCCGTCCTTCGACATCGCGAGGCTGCGCGGCGCGTCACCGGTCGCGACGCCCGTCTTGCGGCCCGTGCGCAGGTCGAGGCGCACGACGGTGCCCTGGGCGTTGAGGGTCGCGTACAGGTAGCGGCCGTTCGGGCTGGCGATGACGGCGCGCGGGCTCGTGCCGATGGAGATCGGCTTGGTGCGCCAGGTCGCGAGGTCGATCCGGATCAGCGCCGTGCCGCCCATCAGGGCCACGTAGGCGGCACGCCCGTCGGGGGCCATCGCGATCCCGCGGGGGTAGGCGCCGACGGGGACCGTGCGCACCACCTTCCCGCGGGCGGTGTCGATCACGCTGACGTCGTACGAGCACCAGTTGGAGACGAGCACGTAGGCGCCATCGGGCGTGGTCGCCACCACCTTCGGGACGGCCCCGACCCGGAACACGTCCTCGATCCGGAACGAGTCCATGCCGATCCGGTAGACGTACGAGTCGTCGAAGCCCGACGACGGCGAGCACGTGTCGGTGCCCTCCGGGCCGAAGCCGGCCCCGTACATCGAGTAGTTGGAGACGTAGGCCTGCTCGCCGTCCGGCGAGAACGAGGCCTCGACGGGGGCCCCGCGCGAGACGCCCGGGTGGCCCTTGACCCCGAACTTCGACAGCTCCACGGCGTCCTCGATGGTCTTCACGAGCCGCATGCGGCGGCTGTCGTAGACCGTCACGGTGTGCGTGTACATCATGTTCTGGGCGGTGACGAGGCCGTGGCCGTTCGAGGCGACGGACTTCGGCGAGATGTCGCCGGTGATCGTCTTGACCAGCCGCAGGCGCCCGTCCGCCTGATCGGCGGCGGCCACCGGGGGCGCGATCGCGGCGGCGACGAGGACGAGCAGGGCGAGGGCGCGGCGCATGCGGTCGGGTTCGCCGCCGGGCGCCCCCGCTCCTGCCGGGCGGGGGCGGCGCTGGCCTATGCTGCCTGCCGTCCGGGCGGGTGGCCCGGCCGCGACCAGGAGGCAGCGCGGGCATGGAGCCGCGGATCGGGATCTTCCTCAACGTCCAGCAGCCCGACGCCGTCGGGCCCGACGAGATCGCGCGCCAGGCCGTCGCCCACACGGCGCTCTGCCGCGACCTCGGCTTCGACCTCGTCTCGGCCGGTCAGCACTTCGTCACGGGCGTCTTCCAGATGCTGCAGACGATGCCCCTGCTCGGCCGCATCGCCGCCGAGTCGGGCGACATGCGCGTCGCCACCAACATCGCGCTCCTGACCCTGCTCAACCCCGTCGAGCTGGCGGAGAACGCGGCCACCCTCGACGCCATCACGGGCGGCCGGCTCGTGCTCGGCGTCGGCCTCGGCTACCGGCCCGAGGAGTTCGACGCCTTCGACGTGCCCGAGAAGAAGGTGCGCGTCTTCAACGAGAAGATGGACGTGCTCAAGCGCCTCCTGGCCGGCGAGTCCGTGACCGCCGAGGGCCACGGCTACCGGCTGAAGGACGCGCGCCTGTCGGTCTTGCCGCTCCAGCGCCCGCGCCCGCCGATCTGGCTCGCCGCCAACGCGGACTCCGCGGTCCGCCGCGCGGCCCGCACCGCCGACACCTGGACCGTCAACCCGCACGCCAACCTCGCCGAGCTCAAGCGCCAGATCGCGATGTTCCACGAGGAGCGCGCGCAGGCGGGCCATCCGCCGGTGACGGAGCTGCCCGTGATGAAGGAGATCTACGTCGGCGAGGACGACGCGTCCGCGGAGGCCGAGGCCCGGTCGTACCTGCAGGCCAAGTACCAGGCGTACGTGCAGTGGGGCCAGAGCGAGGTGATGTCGCAGGACCGCCTCGACCGCGACTGGGAGGACCTCAAGGCGGGCGGGCGCTTCGTGCTCGGCGGCCCCGACACCTGCGTGCGCGAGCTGCAGGAGCACCTCGACGAGCTGCGCTGCGACACCCTGATCTTCCGGTTCGGCTGGTCCGGGATGCCCGACGAGCTCGTGCAGGCCAACATCCGCCGCTTCGCCGAGACGGTCAAGCCGCGCCTCCGGGTCGCCGTGGGCGCGCCCGCGCCGGCCTAGCTCAGCCCGCGCAGGCGCCGGCCGCCGACATCGCCGCGTCGGCGTAGATGCCGGTGTCCATGGCGATCTCGGCGTAGGCCGTCTCGAGGCTCGTGAGGTCGGTGACGCCGACCGCCGCGCGGTGGTCGGCGGACATCTCGGACGTCGCGCTCCGCAGCTGGTCGAGGGCGGCCCGGCAGTCCCCGTCGGCGCGCGGTGCGGCCGCGTCCAGGACCGCGACGAGCTCGTCGCCCGCGGCGGCGATCGCCTCGAAGGCGGCCCCCTGGCAGTCGGCGAAGTCCTCGCCCGCGGCGGCCTCGGTCTGGCAGGAGGCGATCGCCTGCGTCGCGGCGTCGAGCCTCGCCGCGAAGGCCTGGGCGCCGCGGTCGATCTCGGACCACGCGTCGGCGTTGTCGGCGGGCGGGGCCGCCTGCGCGGTGTCGACCGGCGCGGTCTCGACCGGCTCCTGCGCCGGCTCCTCGGCCATGGCCGGGGCCTCCTCGACGACGGCCGCGGTCTCGACGACGGCGGCCTGGGCCTCCGTCGCCGTCTCCGTGTCCTTCAGGGATTCGACGGCGCCGCAGCCGGAGGCGGTGAGGCCGAGGACGATCAGTCCGAGGACGAGCGGGAGTCGGGATCGCATCGGCAGGCCCATCATGCACCCCATTCGGCCCGCCGTGGGGCGGATCCTGCCCCGGGGCGCCGGGGGCGCGCGAAGCGGCTCCCGGGGCGGCGGATGGGACGGTCCGCCGACCCCGGGAGCCGAGGCGCTAGGACGGCAGGGTGTTGCCGTCGAACGGCTCGATGCCGTTCAGGTACGCGATCACCTCGTCGACGCCCATCACGTCGCCGAACTTGGCGTCGATGTCGAAGAGGTTCCACTCGACGACGCCGGCGACGCGGTCGCCGACGCACTCGCGGGGCACGATCGGCCGGAAGCCGTACGCGATCGCGTCCTCGACGGTGTGGCGGACGCAGCCCGCCATCGTCACGCCGGTCACGATCACGGTGTCGACGCGGTGCGAGCTGAGGAAGCCCTGCAGCCAGGTGCCGTGGAAGCCGGAGGCGCGCTTCTTGGTGATCACGAGGTCGCCGTCCTTCAGGAGGCGCTCGTCGATCGCGGCCTCGTACGAGCCCTCCTCGAGGACGTCGACGGGGATCTTGTTGTGCCAGAGGCCCATGTCGCTCCACTCGCCGCGCACGTTCTTCGCGTAGGCGGTGGTGGTGTGGACGATCGGGATGTTCTTCGCGCGGCCGGCGTCGAGCAGGCGCTCCATGGCCGGGATGATCACGTCCATGTTGTCGCACGAGAACGCGTGGCCCGGGCGGGTCCAGGCGTTCGCGAGGTCGATGTCGATGATCGCGGGGCGCTTGCCGAAGCCGATGCGCCGCTGGAAGCCGCGCTGCTGGTACAGCTCGGAGTCCTCCGCGAAGATCTTGTCGAGCATCTCCTGCAGTTCGCTCATGGTGGGGTCGTCCTCCTGGGGTGGTTCGGTGGGTTCGGGTCAGGCTCCGCGGCGCTCGGCGCGGAGGCGGTCGGTGGCGGCGTGGTCGATGGCGAGGCCGAGGCCCTCGCCGACGAGCACGACGCCGTAGTCCTGCTCGGCGAGGTCGCGGGTGGTGAACTCGTCGAGGACGTCGCTCAGGACGAGCTCGGGGTCGCGCTCGAGCGGATCGCCGTAGCCGCCGCCCGAGGGGACCGTGATCTGGAGGCTGTCGCCGGCCTCCAGCTTCGCGCCCGTGACCTTGCTGTACCAGGGCTCCTCGTCGGGCTGGCCGGCGTTGCGGACCATCGAGCCGTTGAGGCCCTCGTGGCCGCCGAAGATGCCCCACGGCGGGTCCGAGTCGTGACGCTCGCCCTCGCAGGTCACGATCGTGTCGGTCAGGAACGTGTTGACGCGGACGATGCCGATGCCGCCGCGCCACTTGCCCGCGGCCGCCGGCTCCTCGCGGAGCTCGTAGCGGTCCGTCCGCATCGGGAAGCGCCACTCGAGCTCCTCGATCGGGTTGTTGCGGGTGTTGGCGATCAGGTTGTCGACCGAGTCCATCGCGTCGCGGTCGGGGCGGCCGCCGTAGCTGCCCTCGTCGACCTCGAGGTAGACCCAGTACTCGCCCTCCTCCTCGACGTAGCCGGAGTAGGAGAGGAAGTGGATGTGCGCCGAGTTGCCAGCCGTGACCTGGTTCGGGATCACGGGCGCCAGCGCGCGCAGCACGAGGTCGACCGCGCGCTGGGCCTGCGAGAAGCGGGCGAAGCAGGCGCGCGGGTACTTCGGGTTGTAGATCGTGCCCTCGGGCGCGATCACCTCGACCGGCCGCAGCATGCCCTCGTTCTGGGGCACGAAGACCGGGAAGGTGGCCTCGTCGAGGAACATCATGCGGGCGATGAAGGTCATGCCCGACACGGTCGTGCCCTCGAACGGGCAGTTGTAGCCCGTCGGCACCTCGGGGCTGGAGCCCGTCAGGTCGACGACCATCTTGTCGCCCTCGATCCGGACGGTGACCTTGATCGGCAGCTTCTGGCCGCGGTTGCGGCCGTCGTCGTCGAGCCATCCCTCCTCGGGGCCGTAGACGCCGTCCGGGACCTTGGCGATCTCCTGGCGCAGCATCCGCTCGGCGTAGTCCATCCAGTGGTTGGCGGCCCCGCTCACGGCCTCGGCGCCGTAGCGGGCGGCGAGCTCCCGGAAGCGCTTCTTGGCGCGCTCGCAGGCGGCGATCATCGCCTCGATGTCGCCGCGGTTGTGCGTCGGGGTGCGGGTGTTCTCGAGGATGTGCTTGAACAGCGACTCCTGCCAGACGCCCTTGTCCGCCAGCTTGACGGCGCGGTAGATGTTGCCCTCCGACCAGTTGTCGACGAGGTCGATGGCGAGGCCGGGGTAGGCGCCGCCGATGTCGAGCAGGTGGGCGGAGGCCCCGGTGAAGCCGATCAGCTCGCCCTCGTGGAAGACGGGCATCACGATCGCCACGTCGGGGGAGTGCGTGGCCCCGAGGTACGGGTCGTTGTGGAGGATGACGTCGCCCTCGTGGATGTCGTCGCCGAGCAGGCTGATGACGCCCTTGACGATCTTCGGCATCGCGCCCATGAACATCGGCGTCGAGTCCGACTCGGCGATGTTGTTGCCCTGCGCGTCGAAGAGGCCCGCGCCGAGGTCCTCGGACTCGCGGATGATCGACGAGTACGACATGCGGTAGAGCACGCCCGCCATCTCCTTGGCGATGGCGTTGAAGGCGCCGCCGATGACGCGCATCAGGATCGGCTGGGCGAGGCCGGCGTCGCCGCCCTTCGCGCGGCGCGCCTCGATGCGGGCCGTGGCGTCGATCACGAGGTTGCCGAAGCGGTCGACGTCGACGACGAAGCCCGGCGGCACGATCGTGGTGGTGTCGTACTGCTCGATGATCGCCGGCCCCTCGATGCGGTCGCCGGCGCCGAGCCGCTCGCGCTCGTAGAAGGGCGTCGGGCAGACCGTCGTCTCGCCGTCGACGTCGAAGACGACGTCGCGGGTCTCGATCAGGGCGCCGGAGAGGTCGCCGGTGCCCGGGGCGGCCTCCGGCCACTCGAGCTCGTCGATGCGGCCGATGCCGACGACGCGGATGTTGATGATCTCGACGGGCGCGTCGAAGCGGTGCCCGTACTCGCCCTCGTGGGCGACGTGGAAGGCCTCGACGAGCTCCTCGGCCCAGCCCGCGCGCGACGGGTCGCCCGCGGGCACGTCGAAGCGGACCTCGTAGCCCTGGCCGGCGTAGCGGCAGTCGGCGAGGCGGCGGATCAGGCGCCGGTCCTCGGGCACCGCGTCCGCGTCGAGCTGGCCGACGGCCTGCGCGACGAGCTCGTCGAACTTCGCCTGCAGCCGGGCGGCGTCGAGCGTCGCGACGGCCTGGCGCTCGGTGCCGACGAACTCGTGCTGGAGGTCGGTGGCGAGCAGGCCCGTCGCGGCGACGATGCCGGGGTGCGGCGGGACGAGGACGCGCGGGATCTCGAGCTCCAGCGCGACCTCCGCCGAGAACAGCGGGCCCGCGCCGCCGGCGGCGACGAGGGTGAAGTCGCGCGGGTCGTAGCCGCGGCGGACGGAGTTGACCTCGATGTTCTGGGTCATCCCGAACTTCTGGATCTGCAGCGCGCCCAGGGCCGCGTTCTCCGGCGTCATCCCGAGCTGGTCGGCCAGCTTGACGATCACGTCCCTCGCGCGCTCGGGCTTCAGCGCGAGGCCGCCGCCGACGAGGCCGCGCTCGGGGCGCAGCCGGCCGAGGAAGACCTGGGCGTCGGTCGAGGTGGGGTCGGTGCCGCCGCGGTCGTAGCAGGCGGGGCCGGGATCGGCGCCCGCGGACTGCGGGCCGACGCGGAAGACGCCGCCCTCGTCGACGTACGCGATGGAGCCGCCGCCGGCGCCGATCGTGTCGATGTCGACCATCGGCACCATCGCCTGGTAGTCGCCGACCTTCGTGTCGAGCAGGTGGCGCATGCGCATCTGCCCGCCGGCGGCGACGCCGACGTCGGCGGAGGTGCCGCCGATGTCGAGGGTGATGACGGAGTCGAAGCCGGCCATCCGGCCCGCCCAGATGCCGCCGATCAGGCCGGCGACGGGGCCGGACATCAGCAGGTTGACGGGGCGGCGGGAGGCGGCCTCGACGGTGGCCATGCCGCCGGAGGACTGCATCAGCTGGACGCCGTGCTGGAAGCCCGCCTCGCGCATCGCGGTGGCGAAGCGGTCGAGGTAGGTCGACACCTTCGGGCCCACGTAGGCGTTGAGGGCGACCGTCGAGAAGCGCTCGTACTCGCGGTAGAGCGGGATCACGTCGCTCGAGATCGACGGGTACGCCTCGGGGAACTCCTCGGCGATGATCTCGGCGACGCGCCGCTCGTGGGCGTCGTTGAGGTACGAGTGGAGGAAGCAGACGGCGATCGCGTCGACGCCGGCCTCCTTCAGCAGCCGGACCTCGCGGCGCACCGCCTGCTCGTCGAGCGGCGTGATGATCTCGCCCGCGGGGGCGGTCACGCGCTCGGCGACGACGCGGCGGTGGCGGCGCCGGACGAGCGGCCGGGCCTGCCAGGGCAGGTCCTGCTGAATCGAGAAGTTGAGCGGCTTCTTGTGCCGCGCGATGTGGAGGATGTCGCGGAAGCCGGCCGTGGTGATCATCCCGACCTCGGCGCCCGTGTGGGTGAGCGCGATGTTGGTGGCCACCGTGGTGCCGTGGAGCAGGTTGTCGATCTGCGACAGCCGCACCCCGGCCTTCTCGCAGAGGCGGTTGATGCCCTCGACGACGCCGCGGGCGGGGTCGTCCGGGGTGGACGGGACCTTGTCGACGGTGATCCGGCCGGCCTCCTCGTCGACGAGGATCAGGTCGGTGAACGTGCCGCCGACGTCTACTCCGATGCGCTTCACGTGGTGCTCCTCTGGTGGTCGCGCTGCGCGCGGTACCTTCCGCTTGACGCGGAGCATACAGTGTATACACTGGAATGCAAATGGAGCCCGCCCCCGCACCCCCCTCGGTAGGATGACGTACATGGAGGCCGCGACCAGTCGTCCGCCGATCGCCGACGTGCTGCGTGAGGCCGTGCGCCAGGGGCTGCTCCAGCCCGGCCAGCCGCTGATCCAGACCGCGATCGCCGAGGCGATGGGCGTCAGCCGGATCCCGGTCCGCGAGGCCCTCCACGCCCTCGCCGCCGAGGGGATCGTCACCTTCGGCGAGGACGGCGGCGCCCGCGTGACCGCGCTGACCTCCACCGAGGTCGACGAGCTCTGGACCCTGCGGGCGCTGATCGAGGCGGAGATGGCGCCGGGCGTGGTGCGCAACGCCACCGAGCGCGACCTCGTCGAGCTGCGCGCGCTGGTCGACGCGATGGACGATCTCGACCCCGCGACGTGGTCGGAGCGCAACTACGCGCTGCACCTCGAGCTCTACCGGCTGTCCGGGCTGCGCCACTTCGCCGACGCGGCCGAGCGCGTCCTCAACCTGATCGAGCCCTACTCCCGAGTGGTCGTCACCGTCCTGCACGAGCAGACCGAGGCGCAGGCCGAGCACCATCGGATGGTGGACGCGATCGAGGCCCGGGACGAGGCGGCGCTCGCCGAGCTGCTGCGGCACCACTCGCACCGCGCCCGCCAGGCCCTGCTCGCGTACGCCACCGAGCGCGAGCGGCTGTCCGAGCCGCGCGAGACCGCCCAGGAGGCGGCCCGCGCCCTCGCCCGGCACCTCGAGGGCTAGCCCGCCCGTCCCGTCGCAGCGCGCGGGCGGCCGTACCATGGGCGCATGCGCCGGGCCCTGATCCCCCTGCTCGCCTGCCTCGCCGTGCTGGCCGCCGCGGCTCCGGCCCAGGCCAACCCGACCCGGGCCGCGGTCTTCTCCGGCACCGGCGTGTGGGTCGACATCTGGGACTTCGGCAAGCGCACGCCGGCGCAGGTCGTGCAGGTCGCCGAGCAGTACGGCACGCCCGTGATCTACATCGAGACGGCCAACTGGAGGTCGAAGGCCGACGTCGTCAACCCGGCCTACGTCCGGGAGGTGGTGCGGCTCGGCCGCGCCGCGGGCCTGCGCGTGGTGCCCTGGTACCTGCCGGGCTACCGCAACCTCGAGCGCGACCGCCGGCGGCTCGCCGCGGCGGCCGGCATCGCGGGCCCGAACGGCGTCGACGGGCTCGGGATCGATGTCGAGGCGACGATCGTCAGGAACGGCGCGCTGCGCGCCCGCCGCGCGGCCGAGCTCGCGGCCTGGGCGCGCGCGACCTACCCGCAGCTGCCGATCGCGGCGATCATCCCGTCGCCCGTCTCGATGTACTGGCCGGTCTTCCCGTACGCCGAGCTGCACGCGGCGAGCGACGCGTTCCTGCCCATGTGCTACCCCTCGCGGCGGCACTCGGCGGAGCGGGTCTACGCGGACGCCACCGGCTGCGTCGACGTCCTGCGCCGCCAGACCGGCGACCCGAACGTCGAGGTGCACGTGATCACGGGCTCCATGGGCCTCTCGGCGGCCCAGCTCGACGCCGCGGCGCGCGGCGCACGCGACGCCGGCGCGACCGGCTTCAGCCTCTACGACCTCGCCACCACGCGGCCCGAGGGCTGGACCGCGCTGGGGGTCTTCGCGGCCGGGTAGTCGGCCGCCGACACCCGACTGCCGATAGAGTGCCCGAGTGGACTACGCCGGCCTCGTCGACGAGGCCCTCGAGCGTCTGCGCGCCGAGGGCCGCTACCGCGTCTTCGCGGAGATCGAACGGGTGCCCGGCACGGCGCACGCGACCCTGCGCGACCCGGACGGCGCCACGCGCTCGGCGGTGGTCTGGTGCTCGAACGACTACCTCGGGATGACCGCCCATCCGGCGGTGACCGACGCGATGGCGGAGGCCGTCGCGTACGGCGCCGGCTCCGGCGGCACGCGCAATATCTCCGGCACCACGACGATGCACGTCGACCTCGAGCGCGAGCTCGCCGCCTGGCACCGCAAGGAGGCCGCGCTGCTCTTCACGTCGGGCTGGATCGCCAACCTGACGGCGCTGACGGTGCTGGGCAGCGCGCTGCCCGACTGCGTCGTCTTCTCGGACGCCGCCAACCACAACTCGATGATCGAGGGCATCCGCCGCAGCGGCGCCACGGTGCGGGTCTTCCGGCACAACGACGCCGACCACCTCGCGTCGCTCCTGCGCGCCGAGGAGGCGCACCGCCCCCGGATCGTCGCGTTTGAGAGCATCTACTCGATGGACGGCGACATCGCGCCCGTCGCGGAGCTCGCCGACGTCGCCCGCCGCCATGACGCCCTCACCTACGTGGACGAGGTGCACGCGGTCGGCATGTACGGGCCCGAGGGCGCCGGCATCGTCGCCCGCGAGGGCCTCGAGGGCGAGGTCGACATCGTGCAGGGCACGCTCGGCAAGGCCGTCGGCGCGATGGGCGGCTACATCACGGGCTCGTCCCGCCTCGTCGACCTCGTGCGCTCCTACGGCGCCGGCTTCATCTTCACGACGTCGCTCAGCCCGGTGGTCGTCGCCGCCGCCCGGGCGAGCGTCGCGCACCTGCGCGCCTCCGACGCCGAGCGGCTCGCGCTGCACGCCCGCGTCGCCTCGGTGCGGGCCGCGATCGAGGCCGCGGGCATCCCGACCCTGCCGACCGAGAGCCACCTGATACCCGTCATCCTCGGCGACCCGATCCGCTGCCGCGAGGCGGCGCGGCTCCTGCTCGACGAGCACGGGGTCTACGTCCAGCCGATCGACTACCCGACCGTGCCGCGCGGGACCGAGCGCTTCCGGATCACCACGAGCCCGCTCCACACCGACGCCGACGTGGAGGCGCTGATCGCCGGCCTCGCCGACGTCTGGGAGCGGCTCGAGCTGCCGCGTGCGGGCGAGCTGCCCATCACGGCGCGCGCCTAGAGCCGCGCGTAGTCGACCGGCGCTCCGTCGACCCAGGTCTCCTCGACGCGGACCGCGCGCAGGTCCTCGACCGGGACGGCCAGGGGGTCGTCGGAGAGGACCACGAGGTCGGCGAGCTTGCCGGGCTCGAGCGAGCCGACGGCGTGCTCGCGCCGGGTTGCCCGGGCGCCCTCGATCGTGTAGCCGCGCAGCGCCTGCTCGACCGTGATCCGCTGGGCCTCGTCGCCGAGCACCGCGCCGTAGCGCGTCGCCCGCGTGACCGCCGCCCAGACCGCCTCCAGCGGGTCGGGGCCGGAGACCGGCGTGTCGGACGAGAGCACCGGCGCGATCCCGGCCCGCACGAACTCGCCGTAGGGGTTGTAGCGGTGCGCGCGCTCGCCGAGCGCCTCGACGAGGGCGTCGCCGACCAGGTAGTGGTGGGTCGGCTGGTTGACCGGGATCACGCCGAGCTCGGCGATCTCGCCGACCTGCTCGGGCGCGGGCATCCCGCAGTGCTCGATGCGGTGGCGGTGATCGGTGCGGTCGACGTCGTCGAGGGCCTCGCGGACCGCCTGCAGCACGATCGCGATCGCCGAGTCGCCCTGGGCGTGCGTGCCGGTCTGCAGCCCGAACCGGTGCGCCCGGCGGATCAGCCGC
>Ga0315900_10008128_pt1 | contig 13575 bp, 12 predicted proteins | sample LakEriMetagenome_FD_203521 | JGI IMG/M metagenome (GOLD analysis project Ga0315900, IMG submission 203521) | Freshwater fungal communities from buoy surface, Lake Erie, Ohio, United States - Buoy 12 MA114 | ecosystem: Environmental > Aquatic > Freshwater > Lake > Lake biofilm | place: USA: Lake...
GGGGTTGCGGTTGCCGGGGGGGCGGCACTTCAGCGTGTTGGCGATGTAGACCTGCCGGTCGGGGGTGAGGGCGGGCGCGCCCTCGGGCGCGGCTTCCGCCCGCGTCAGGCCCAGGGCAGCCAGCATCTGGTCCAGCAGACGCCCTGCCGGCCCGACGAACGGTTCACCGCGCAGGTCTTCCTGCTCGCCCGGGGCCTCGCCCACCACCATCCAGTGCGCGCGCGCATGGCCCACGCCGAAGACCGTCTGACGCCGCTTCTCGCACAGGCCGCAGGCCCGGCACTCGGCCACGGCCTGGCGCAGGGCGGTCCAGTCCAGATCGGCCACATCAGGCGCCGCGGCCCTTGAAGGCTCGTTCAGCGGGGTGGCTTGGGGGGCTGCCCCCCGCGAGGCGGCGGGCGCTGGTCGTTGCACGGCGGGCGTGGGCCGTGACACGGCCGGCGCGGGGGCGTCCGGCAGGTCATTCGCCAGGACGGCGGGTGCCCGAGCAGGACTTTCCTGAGGTGCGGCAGCCTGAGCGGCGGCCGGCAGACCGGGGCGTGCCAGCGGTTGCCAGAACGGCACGCCCATCTCTTTGAGCATGGCCAGGCGTCGGTCATCCAGCGGCATGCGCAGCCTCCCGGTCCAGGTTCAGCTTCATGACCACCGCATCCTCGCGCCTCGAACCGGCGGCCGGGTAGTAGCCACGCCGAATCCCCTGCTCGACGAAGCCGCGCGCCCCGTACAGGTAGCGCGCCCGGGCGTTGCTCGCGCGCACCTCCAGCCAGATGGTGGCCAGGCCGCGCTGGCGTGCCTGCCACTCCAGCCGGTCCAGCAGTGCGCGGCCGATCCCGCAGCGCTGGAAGTCCGGCACGACGGTGATGTTCAGCAGGTGCAGTTCGTCCACCCCCGGCATGGCCACGTAATAGCCCAGCACCACCTGTGCTTCGGTGGCCAGCAGTTCCGACACATAGCCGGACTTCAGCGAATCTTGGAAGTTCCCCCTGGACCAGGGGAAGCTGTAGGCCCGCACCTCCACTTCCATGACGCGGTCCAGGTCGTCGGCCTGCATCGCCTCGAAATGCCGCGCACCCAGCGCTGCTGCCGGCAGGGGACTCACTGCGCCCTCCCGGAGGCACCGGGGCCGGGGCGGTCCTGCGGCGGCGGCTCCGCGCTGCGGTGCGCCATGCGCTCTGCCGTCGTCATGGCCACCTTGTCGCGCAGGTACACGGGCAGGGCCTGTTCGGCCGGCACGGCCCGGCTGGCCCGCCAAGCCTGATCGGCCAGGCGCAGCAGGGCCGCGGCCCGGTCCTCGCAGTGCAGGCGGCCACTTGGTGCCATTGCATCCCCCAGCAGCGGCAAGCCGCTGCCCGTCCACACGGGTTGCGGTGCAGGGTCCTGGGCCGTGCCGGCATCACTGCGGCAGGCCGCCGCCCAGGCCTGTGGATCCCACAGTCCGGGGGCGTGCAGCACCTGCCATCCCTGCGCGGCCCAGCGGTAGCGCGCGGCGTACAGCTCCCCCATGCGGGCATCCATCGCCACGGCCACCTCCAGCTCCGGTGGGAAGCCTTGGCAAGCCCGCTCATCCTCGGCCACGATCAACAGGCTGTCGATGGCCAGCACGGGCTTGTCGGCGCCGAAGGCCAGCCCCTGGGCCACGGCGCAGGCCGTGCGCAGGCCGGTGAAGGCGCCAGGGCCTTGCCCGAAGGCGATGGCGTCCACGTCGACCAGTTGGAGGCCGGCCTCGTCCAGCAACTGCTGCACAGTGGGCAACAGAAGGGCCGAGGCCTGCGCGCCGCCCTCGCCGTGCCACAGGCGCTGCCCGCCGGCCCATTGCAGGGCCACGGCCAGGTCTTCGGTGGAGGTGTCGAAGGCCAGCAGCACCGGGTTCATCCGGTCGAGTGTAGCCATGCGATCATCCCCGGCATGGGCGGCAGACGATGGGGCTTGACGGGGGCTGAGGTGCTGTGGCGCCGGGCACGCGGCGTGGTCCGGGGGGTGGCGCTGAGGGTGGTCATGACGGTGGTGCTGGCGTCGGCCTTCGCCGCCAGTTGGCCCGTCGCCTGGGCCAGCGAACTCCCCCCCGAAGTGCGCAGCGCCCTGCAGCGCGCTCGGGTACCTGAGGCCGCACTGTCCGTGGTGGTGCAGGAAGCCGGCACCGGCCGCAGCCTGATCAGCCACCAGGCGCGGCAGTCGGTCAATCCAGCGTCGTTGGTGAAGTTGGTAACCACTTACGCGGCGCTGGATTTGCTCGGGCCGGCCTGGGTCTGGACGACGCCCGTGGGCTGGAGCGGCCCCTTGCGGGACGGTGTGCTGGAGGGGGATCTCTTCATCCGCGGCAGCGGCGACCCGAAGCTGGTGCTGGAGCGGGTGTGGCAGGGTCTGCGCCGCCTGCAGCAGGCGGGCGTGCGGGAGATCCGCGGCGACATCGTGCTGGACCGCAGCGCCTTCGCTCCTGCCGAGGGCTCGCCTGCGGACTTCGACGGCGATCCGATGCGCCCGTACAACGTGCAGCCTGACGCTTTGCTGATGAACTTCCACGCCCTGACCTGGACGGTCACGCCGGATCCGGTGCGGGGCGTGGCGCGGATCGTGGCCGAGACCGATCCGGCGGGCGCCACGGTGCGCACCGTGCCGTTGGCCGCCGGCCCTTGCGAAGACTGGCGTACGGGGTTGAAGCCGGTGCCGACGGACGCCGGCGTGCGGTTCACCGGCAGCTATCCGGCCGCCTGCGGCGAACAGACCTGGCCCATGGCCGACCCCGACCCCGCCGGCCACGGGGCCCGGGTGTTGGCTGCGCTCTGGAAAGAACTGGGCGGCTCGCTGACGGGCCGGGTGCGCGACGGACGCTGGCCGGCGGGGCTGCGCGCGCAGCAGGAGTGGCGCTCGCCGTCGCTGGCCGAGGTGGTGCGCGACATCAACAAGTTCAGCAACAACGTGATGGCGCAGCAACTGTTCCTCACCCTGGCCGCGCAGCGGTTGCCCGGCCAGCCCGCCACGCCCGAGGCCGCGCGCGAAACGCTGCGCCGCTGGGTGGCCGAGCGCATCGGCGAGGGGGCTGCGGGCGAACTGGTGCTGGACAACGGCTCCGGCCTGTCGCGCCACACCCGCATGACAGCGCAGTGGCTGGTGCATCTGCTGCAGCACGCCTGGTCCAGCCCGGTGATGCCCGAACTCATGGCTTCGCTGCCGGTCAACGGGCTGGACGGCACGATGCGCCGCTCGCGCGCCCCGGCGGGCCGCGCGCACTTGAAGACCGGCTCGTTGCGGGACGTGGCCGGTCTGGCCGGCTACGTGCTGGACGACCAAGGGCGGCGCAGGGTGCTGGTGGCCGTCATCCAGCACCCTAACGCCAATGCCGCCCGCCCCGCCCTTGACGCCCTCGTGCAATGGTCGTTGAAAGCCCCGTGATGCCCGCCTCACATGAACTCTTCGAGTGGATCGGCTACGCCGCGGCCGTGCTGACCACCTGCTCCTTCGTCCCGCAGGCCGTGCTCACCCTGCGCACCCGCGATGTCAGCGGGATCTCCAGCAGCATGTACGCCAGCTTCACGCTCGGCGTGGCCCTGTGGTTCGTCTACGGCCTGCACCTGGGGGCCTGGCCCATCATCCTGGCCAACGCCGTCACCCTGGCGCTGGCGTCCACCATCCTGATCACCAAGCTGGTGGTGGACAGAGCAAGCAGAAGCCGCTGAGGGGTGATGACGAGTGCTCAGGCCTCAGGGGTCCTGAGCATGCCGTGGCGGTGCCCACGTGCTCGGCCAGCCTGTCACGCCAGCACGGTGCTCGGGACAAGATCCCGCACCACCCGGATCAACGCGTCGCCGCGCGCAGCAGACGGTCACGCACGCCGTCCCATTCGGGGCCTTCGGGTGGGGCCTCCACCCAGATCTGGCGCACCCCGTGGGCGTCAAACTGGCGCAGCGCAGCAAACAGCTCGTGCGCCACCTGCGCGGGGTGGGCGGGCATGGTGCGGTGGAGGACACCGGGTCGGGTAGGTGGCGCGGTGCGCGAATACACGCCGACGACCGCGGCCACCGGGGCCTGCGCAAGACCCTCACCCTGCGGGCTGTCGGCGACGAAGGTCGCCAGACGCTGCGTCAGTTGCGCCGCCGACAGCAGGCTGACCACGGCGTAGGGCGCGTAATGCGAGGCCAGCGTGCCGGATGCTTTGGGCGAGGTCTCGTCACGCTCCATGAGCGGCAGCCCGAGCGCCTCGCGCAGCACCGCCTCGATCATCACGCGCGGCGTGGTGCCCGGGCGCAGCAGGGCGGGGTGGGTTCTGGTGCAGTCGATGATGGTGGACTCGATGCCTTCGCGGCAGGCGCCGCCGTCCAGCACCGGCAGCTCAGGCCCGAACTCGTCGAGCACGTGCGCCGCCGTGGTCGGGCTGACCCGGCCGAAGCGGTTAGCGCTGGGCCCGGCCACGCCCAGCACCCCCAGGGCCCGGGCGCGCGCCAGCAGGTCCAGGGCGACAGGATGGTCAGGGCAGCGCAGGCCGATGCTGGCGTGCCCGCCCGCGGCCGCCGTGCCCACGCCTGGGCGGCGCGGCACGATCAGCGTCAGCGGCCCGGGCCAGAAGTGCTGCGCCAGCACCTGCGCCGCGGGCGGCCAGTGGGCGGCGAAGGCCTGGGCTGCTGAGGCATCGGTGACGTGCACGATGAGCGGATGGTCCGCCGGGCGGCCCTTGGCGGCAAAGATCTGCGCCACCGCTGCCTCGTCATCGGCCCGTGCGCCCAGGCCGTAGACCGTCTCGGTGGGGAAGGCGAGCAGCCCGCCATCGGCCAGCACCTGCGCGGCCTGTGCCAGGGCTTGAGGATCTTGACCGGAGAGCAGCGGCATGCGGCTCAGAACGCGGGCAGCCCCAGCAGGGCCGCGGCTTGCAGTGCCACGGCGCGCGCCTGCGCCGGCGTGGCCGCCGTCACCGTCAGGTGACCCATCTTGCGCCCGCGCCGCGGCTCGGTCTTGCCGTACAGGTGCAGGTGCGTGCCGGGCAGGGCCAGCACCTCGCTCCAGGGTGGTGTGGTCGGTGAAGCAGCGTCACCGGCCCACCACAGATCGCCCAGCAGGTTGAGCATGACCGCGGCTGAGTGCTGGCGCGGCATCACCAGCGGCAGGCCGGCCATGGCGCGTACCTGCAGATCGAACTGCGACAGGTCGCAGGCGTCGATGCTGTAGTGACCCGAGTTGTGCGGTCGCGGGGCCATCTCGTTGGCCAGCAGCGTGCCGTCTTCCAGCAGGAAGAACTCCACGCACAGCACGCCCACGTAGCCGAGCGACTCGGCCACGGCGCTGGCCCGCTGCACCGCCTGCGTGGCCACCTCAGCCGGCACGTCAGGGGCCGGCACCACGGTCACGGCCAGGATGCCGTCCCGGTGCAGGTTCTGCTGCACCGGCAGGTGCACCACCCGGCCGGCGGCATCGCGTGCCACCACCACGCTCAGCTCGATGGCCAGCGCCACGCGCTTTTCCAGCAGGCAGGGCACCGCGCCCAGGCTCGCCCAGGCCGCGGCCAGGTCGGCCCGGTGCGCCACGCGCACCTGTCCCTTGCCGTCGTAGCCCAGGGTGGAGGTCTTGAGGATGGCGGGGAACAGCGCGTCACCGTCCTCTCCCAGAAGACGTTCCAGATCGGCCGCCGACTCCAGCTGAGCGTAGGGCACGCAAGGCACGCCGCAGGCCGTGAAGTGCGCCTTCTCCAGCGCCCGGTGCTGGCAGGTGGCCACGGCGTCGGCCGACGGCGCCACCGGCCGGTGTGCAGCCAGCCAGCGCAGCGCTTGCGCCGGTACGTTCTCGAACTCGGTGGTCACGGCGTCGCAAGCCTGCGCCATCTCGGCCAGCGCGGCCTCGTCGGTGTAGGCCGCCTGCAGGTGCAGGTGCGACACGCGGCCGGCAGGGCTGTCCGAGTCCGGGTCCAGCACCGCGGTGCGAAACCCCAGCGTCTGCGCCGCGTGCACGAACATGCGGCCGAGCTGGCCACCGCCGAGTACGCCCAGGGTCCCCGTCGGGCCTGCTGTCACAGCGGCAAGGCGGCCGTCATGGCCGTGGCGGCCGCCGTCTGGTCGGCACGGAAGGCGGCAAGCTTGGCGCGCAGCGCGGGGTCTTCAGGCGCCAGCATGGCCACGGCGAACAAGGCGGCGTTGGCCGCCCCAGCCGGCCCGATGGCAAACGTGGCCACTGGCACGCCCTTGGGCATTTGCACGATGGAATACAGCGAGTCCAGCCCCTGCAGATGCTTGCTGGCCACGGGCACGCCCAGCACCGGCACCGTGGTCTTGGCCGCCAGCATGCCCGGCAGGTGGGCGGCACCGCCAGCGCCCGCAATGATGGCCCGCACGCCGCGCCCGGCCGCTGTTTCGGCAAAGCGGAACATCGCATCCGGCATGCGGTGGGCCGACACTACCTGCACCTCGTGCTGGACACCAAAGTCCAGGAGCACGGTCACCGCGTGCTGCAGCGTCTCCCAATCGCTGGAAGAGCCCATCACCACGCTGATGAGGGGCACGCGGGCGGGAGTTTCAACGCTTGTGTTCATGCGGCGATTGTCGCCGCGGGGCGGTAGTTTTGAAGTGTTGACCGGTTGCCCGCAGGTGAACCGAGGACCCACTCAGCCCCAGCCCGTCTTGCAAATTGAAGTCAAAGTCGTCAAAATGACTGCATTGAAATCAACCGGCCGACTGACGACATGGCCACCCTCACCATCAGAAATCTGCCCGACGAGGTGCACCGCGCCCTGCGCCTGCGGGCAGCGCAGATGGGGCGCAGCACCGAGGCCGAAGTGCGCTTCGTGCTGGAAGCCAGCGTGCGGCCGCCACGGCGCGTGCAGCTTGGCAGCGCCTTGGCCGAGTTGGGTCAGCGCGCAGGGCTGACCGACGATGATGTGGTGGCACTGGAGGCCGCGCGAGACAAGACGCCTGCCCAGCCCGCGAGGCTGGAATGATCGTCCTCGACACCAACGTCATCTCCGAAGCGCTCAAGCCGCAGCCGCACCCGGCTTTACAGGCATGGCTCGATGCCCAGGCCGCCGAGACCCTGTACCTGACCAGCATCACCTTGGCAGAGCTCTGGTTCGGCGTCGGGGTGCTGCCTGCCGGGCGGCGCAAGACAGCGCTTGAACAGGCGGTCGACGGGCTGAGCCCACTCTTCGAAGGCCGCATCCTGCCCTTCGACACCGCCGCCGCGCGGTGCTACGCCAATCGCGCGGTACGCGCACGCGCCGCCGGGCAGGGCTTGCCCACACCTGATGGCTACATCGCCGCCATCTCCGCGGCGCACGGATACGCCGTGGCGACACGCGACACGGCGCCCTTCAAGGCCGCGGGCGTGGAGGTTGTCAACCCTTGGGAGTTCCGCCTGCCAAGCTGACTCGGCCTCTCAGTTCACCACCTGGGCCAACTCGCCCCGGGCGTACTTCGCCGCCACCACCTGCAGGCTCTCGCCGGCGATCTTGCCGGCCTGGCCTTCGCAGCCGAATTCCAGGTAGCGCTGCTTGCACACCGCCTTGGCGGCCTCGCGGGCGGGCTTGAGCCATTCGCGGGCGTCGAACTTGTCCGGGTTCTCGGCCAGGAACTTGCGCACCGCCCCGGTCATCGCCAGGCGGATGTCGGTGTCGATGTTGATCTTGCGCACACCGTGCTTGATGGCTTCCTGGATCTCGGCAATCGGCACGCCATAGGTCTGCTTCATCTTGCCGCCGTACTGGTTGATGATGTCCAGCAGGGACTGCGGCACCGACGACGAGCCGTGCATCACCAGGTGCGTGTTGGGGATGCGGGCATGGATTTCCTTGACGCGCGAAATGGCCAGGATGTCGCCCGTGGGTGGACGGCTGAACTTGTAGGCGCCGTGGCTGGTGCCAATCGCAATGGCCAGGGCGTCCAACTGCGTGGCCTTGACGAACTGCGCGGCCTCTTCCGGGTCGGTCAGCATCTGGCTGTGGTCCAGCTTGCCCTCGGCGCCGATGCCGTCTTCCTCGCCGGCGTCACCCGTCTCCAGGTTGCCCAGGCAGCCGAGCTCGCCCTCCACCGTGACGCCCACGCGGTGCGCCATCTCCACCACGCGGCGCGTCACGTCCACGTTGTAGTCGAAGCTTGCCGGCGTCTTGCCGTCTTCCATCAGCGAGCCGTCCATCATCACCGAGCCAAAGCCCAGGCCGATGGCACCTTCGCACACCTTGGGGCTGGTGCCGTGGTCCTGGTGCATCACCAGCGGAATGTGCGGCCAGGCCTCCGATGCCGCTGAGATCAGATGCTTGATAAAGTGCTCGCCCGCGTACTTGCGCGCCCCGGCGCTGGCCTGCAGGATCACCGGCGCGCCCACTTCATCGGCCGCCGTCATCACGGCCTGCACCTGCTCCAGGTTGTTGACGTTGAAGGCCGGGATGCCATAGCCGTTCTCGGCGGCATGGTCGAGCAGTTGGCGCATGGAGACGAGTGGCATGGGCGTGTCCTCTGGGTGTTCCGATGGGAAGGGCGATGGTGAAAGGTGAAAGCGATCTGTAACTGCGCCGATTTTAGAAAGCGAAACGACCGCCTCACTGACAAGGCACAGCCTGCCCGCACGCAAGGCTGCAGAACTCAGGGCCGGGGTGCCTGCACGGTGGGTGCGCCACCCTTGACTGCCGCCACGCGTGCCAGCGAAGCCAGCACGGTGGCTGCCAGCATCAGGGCAGCCAGGCCGACATGGTTGGCGTGCGACACCCATCCCACCAGGTAGCCCCCCAAGGCCCCGGTCAACTGCTGGGTGACACCCGCCAGCCCTGAGGCCGCCCCGGCCAGGGTGGGCACGAGTGCGACGGTGGCCACCAGGCAGGGCGGCACCAGCAGGCCGTGGCCGATACCCAGCAACAGCAGGGGCCCCACGAAGGCCCAGGCAGAGTGCTCGCCCGCCAGGCCCAGGGCCAGCATCAGGGCGGTGCCCGTGAGGCTGAAGCCCTGGCCCAGGCGCATCAGGCGAGGCCCGCCCCAGCGCCGGACCAGACGGCTGGTGAGGAAGTTGCCGAGGATGTAGGACAGCGGCACCACCATGATGAAGAAGCCCACCTCGCCGGGGCCGACACCGTAGCTGCGCAGCACCGACGGCGCGGCAGCCAGGAACATGTAGAAGGCGGCCGTGGTCAGGCCGAGGATGGCCACATGGAGCAGGTACACCGGCATGCGCAGCAACTGTGCGTAGGCTTGGCCCATGCCCGCCAGTACCGCCAGCGCGCCGCGGGCGGGCCGGGCCGGGTCAGCGTCGTCGGCCTGTGGCGCCTGACGCGGCAGGCCCCACCAGGCGGCTGCCAACAGCACCACGCCCAGCCCGGCCGCCAGCACGAAGTTGGCCTGCCAGCCCAGCGCCTCGTGGATCTGCCCCCCGACCACGGTGCCCGTCGGCGGGCACAGGCCCAGCGTCATGCCGACGTAGGCCATCACCCGCGTGCGCTGGGGCCCGTGGAACAGGTCCTGCACGGCCGCGCGGCCCACCACCATGCCGGCAGCAGCGCCCGCACCCTGCAGCACCCGGGCAGCCACCAGCAGAGGCAGGCTCTGCGCCAGCGCTGCCAGCACCGAGCCTGCCACGCCCACCACCAGACCGGTCAGGATCATGGCCCGGCGGCCATAACGGTCCGACAGCGGTCCGTACAGCAGTTGAAGCAGGCCGAAGGTCAGGACGAAGCCGCTGAAGGTCAGTTGCACCTCGTCCTGCGGACGGCCGAACAACTCGCCCCAGACGGGCATGGACGGCAGGCACACCGTCATCACCAGGAGGCCGTAGGCCACCTGGGCCAGCAGGTTGAGGGTCAGGGCGGTGGACGGCGCTTCGGCGCGCCGTGCGCCTTCATCCAACCCGGCACACCTTGAGCATGTTGGTGCCGCCGGGGTAGCCCATGGGCTCGCCGCAAGTGATGGCGTAGGTGTCACCCGGCATCAGCACGCCGCGCTCGCACAGCAGCTTCTCGGCGGCCTGCAAGGCCTGGTCGCGGTCGCTGAATGAGGGCATGAGGATGGGGCGCACATTGCGATACAGCGCCATCTTGCGCTCGCTCTGTGCCTTGGTGGTCAGCGCGTAGATCGGCACCTTGATGTTGTGCCGGCTCATCCACAGCGCGGTGGAGCCGCTTTCGGTCAGCGCGATGATGGCCTTGCAGCCCAGGTGATGGGCCGTGAACAGCGCGCCCATGGCGATGCTCTGGTCGATGCGGCCGAACTGCTTGTTGACAAAGTCGCTGTCGAGCTGCACATCTTCGGCGCGCTCGGCCTCGAGCGCGATGACGTGCATCTGCTCCACCGTCTCCACCGGGTACTTGCCCGCGGCGGTTTCGGCGCTCAGCATCACGGCGTCCGTACCGTCCAGTACGGCGTTGGCCACGTCGCTCACCTCGGCGCGCGTGGGCACCGGCGCCAGGATCATGCTCTCCATCATCTGCGTGGCGGTGATGACCACCTTGTCCATCTCGCGCGCCATGCGGATCATGCGCTTTTGCAGCGCGGGCACGGCAGCGTTGCCCACCTCCACGGCCAGGTCGCCACGCGCCACCATGATGCCGTCGCTGGCCCGCAGGATGTTCTCCAGCTGGGGGATGGCCTCGCTGCGCTCGATCTTGGCGATCAGGGCGGGCTTGTGACGGTAGGCCTCGCCGGCCACGTTGGCGAGCTGGCGCGCCATCTCCATGTCGGTGGCGCTCTTCGGGAAGCTCACCGCCAGGTACTCGCACTGGAAGGCCATCGCGGTCTTGATGTCCTCCATGTCCTTGGCCGTGAGCGCCGGGGCGGTGAGACCGCCGCCGGCCTTGTTGATGCCCTTGTTGTTGGACAGCTCGCCGCCAACCTTGACGACGGTGTGGACCTGCTCGCCGCGCACCGCTTCGACCACCAGCACGATCAGGCCGTCGTTCAGCAGCAGCTTCTCGCCGGGCTTGACGTCGCGTGGCAGCTCCTTGTAATCCAGACCCACCGCCGACAGATCCCCGGGTTCGGTGCGCTGCGCATCCAGCACGAAAGGCTGGCCGCCCACCAGCATCACCTTGCCATCCACGAACTTGCCCACGCGGATCTTGGGACCCTGCAGGTCGGCCATCAGGGCCACCGGTTTGCCCACCCGGGCGGCGGTCTCGCGCACGAGGGTGGCGCGGTCGATGTGGTCCTGCGCCTTGCCGTGGCTGAAGTTCAGCCGCACCACGTCCACGCCGGCGCGCAGCAGGTCTTCCAGCACCTGCGGGTCGCTGGACGCGGGGCCCAGGGTGGCGACGATCTTGGTGGCGCGGGTCATGAGCAAACTCCAGGGTGGGGCCGGCGCGGTCGGGCGGCGCTGACGGGGGCGCAGACGGAGGCGCGAACGGGGCCGGATTATCGGCGCCGGGCCGCGCGCGGCGTTACGACGAGGTTACCGCTGTCCGACGCCCCCCGAAGCGCTCGCCTGCGCCCGGACCCTGGGTGTGCCTGAGAAGGGCTCAGACTCTTGCGGCCACATCCGCCGCACCGGCCACGGCCACCGCCGTCATGTTCACCACGCGCCGCACGGTCGAGGACGGCGTGAGGATGTGCACGGGCGCGGCCGCGCCCAGCAGCATCGGGCCCACGGTGACGCCGCGGCTGCCCGCTTCCTTGAGCACGTTGAACAGGATGTTGGCCGCATCGATGTTGGGCAGCACCAGCAGGTTGGCCGAACCGCTCAAGGTGGTGTCGGGCAGGTACGAGCGCCGCACCGTTTCCGACAGCGCGGCGTCGCCGTGCATTTCGCCGTCACATTCGATGTCCGGCGCCGCCTGCACAAACAGGTTACGCGCTTCGCGCATGCGGCGGGCCGACGGCCGGTTGGACGAGCCGTAGATCGAGTGCGACAGGAAGGCCACCTTGGGCGGCAGGCCGAAGCGCCGCACCTCGGCCGCCGCCATCTGCGCGATCTCGCTCAACTCGGCCGCCGTGGGCTGCTCGTTGACGAAGGTGTCGGTGATGAAGACGGTGAACTGGTCCAGCATCAGCGCGTTCAGCGCCGCCATCACATGCGTGCCCTCGCGCTGGCCGATCACCGTGCGCACATGGTCGAGGTGGGCGTCGTAGCGGCCCACCAGCCCGCACAGCATGGCGTGGGCCTCGCCGCGCTTGACCATCAAGGAGGCGATCAGGGTGTTGGAGCGTCGCACCGCCGCCTTGGCGGCCTCGGGCGTGACGCCCTCGCGCCCCATCAGCTGGTGGTAGGTCTCCCAGTAGGCACGGAAGCGCGGGTCGTTCTCGGGGTCGACTAGCTCGAAATCGCGGCCGGCTTGCAGGCGCAACCCGGCGCGCTCGATGCGCATGCGCACCACTTCGGGCCGGCCGATCAGCACCGGCTGGGCCAGACCCTCGTCCAGCACCACCTGCACCGCGCGCAGCACGCGCTCGTCCTCGCCCTCGGCATAGACCACGCGCGCGGGCTGGCGGGCGTTGAAGGCCTTGGCCGCCGCGAACACCGGCCGCATCAGCATGCCGGTCTGGTAGACGTGGCGCTGGAGCGAGGCACGGTAGGCCTCCAGATCGGTGATGGGGCGTGTGGCCACGCCGCTGTCGGCCGCGGCCTTGGCCACCGCCGGGGCGATGCGCAGGATCAGGCGGGCATCGAACGGCTTGGGGATCAGGTAGTCAGGCCCGAACTTCAGTTCCTGCCCCGCATAGGCTGCGGCCACCTCGTCGCTGATCTCGGCCTTGGCCAGGTCGGCGATCTCGCGCACGCAGGCCAGCTTCATGGCCTCGGTGATCTTGGTGGCGCCGCAGTCCAGTGCACCGCGGAAGATGTACGGGAAGCACAGGACATTGTTGACCTGGTTGGGGTAATCCGAGCGCCCGGTGGCGATGATGCAGTCCGGCCGCACGGCCTTGGCCAGCTCGGGGCGGATCTCGGGCTCCGGGTTGGCCAGCGCCAGGATGATGGGCTGGCGCGCCATGGTCTTGACCATCTCGGCCGTCAGCACCCCGGCGGCCGAGCAGCCCAGGAACACGTCGGCCCCGGCCACCACGTCGGCCAGCTGGCGGGCGTCGGTGGTCTGGCAGTAGGGGCGCTTGGACACGTCGAGCTTGCCGCTGAGCGCATCCTCGCGCTGGCTGTGGATGACGCCACGCGAGTCCACGACAAAGATGTGCTCGCGCTTGACGCCCAGCCCCACCATCACGTCCAGGCAGGCGATGGCCGCCGCACCCGCGCCCGAAGACACGAGCTTGATGTCACCGATGTCCTTGCCCACCAGTTCCAGGCCGTTGAGCAGGGCCGCGGCCGAGATGATGGCTGTGCCGTGCTGGTCGTCATGGAAGACGGGGATGTTCAGCCGGTCGCGCAGCGCGCGCTCAATGGCAAAGCACTCCGGCGCCTTGATGTCCTCGAGGTTGATGCCGCCCAGCGTGGGCTCCAGCGCGGCAATGATCTCGATGAGTTTGTCCGGGTCCTTCTCGGCCAGCTCGATGTCGAAGACGTCGATGCCGGCGAACTTCTTGAAAAGGCAGCCCTTGCCCTCCATCACCGGCTTGCCCGCCAGCGGGCCGATGTCACCCAGACCCAGCACCGCGGTGCCGTTGGTGATGACGCCCACCAGGTTGGCGCGCGAGGTGTACTCGGCGGCCAGCGAAGGATCCTGCTCGATGGCCAGGC
>Ga0315900_10008129_pt1 | contig 13573 bp, 9 predicted proteins | sample LakEriMetagenome_FD_203521 | JGI IMG/M metagenome (GOLD analysis project Ga0315900, IMG submission 203521) | Freshwater fungal communities from buoy surface, Lake Erie, Ohio, United States - Buoy 12 MA114 | ecosystem: Environmental > Aquatic > Freshwater > Lake > Lake biofilm | place: USA: Lake...
GCCGCATAAGCTGGTGTCTCTCAGTCGGTCTTTGGCACGCTCCCGGACTTGTAGCCGTACAGACTCACTTGAATCCGTTTCTTCATTTCAGGATCATCGGCGAGGTGGAGTGCTTTATCAGCTATCTCAACAGCTTTTGACTTTCGGCCCAGGAGAAACTCAGCGTGGGCCAGCACTGACAAGTGTCCGGCGCGGCAGTCGCCCATCAGGTCGCCCTTGTTTGCCGCCAAAGCGAGCTCGTGTACCAAGACGATGATCTCGCGGTGCGGACCTCCTGCGTGATCGAGCAATGCCTGCGCGATCGCATTCAAGCGGCAGCGATCCTTCTCATTGGCTAGAGCTTGGCGTGCGAGAGCGCCCGCCTGCTTGGTATCACCCCTAGCGGCCAGGATTTGAATGCGGACAGGTAGTAATTCGGTTTGTGCCTGCGGCTCAATCTGGATCAGCTCGTCGAGGTGTTTTTCGGCCGCGTCCCATTTCTTCTCTTCTAGGGAGCGGTTGAGGTGAATGGAGGCCGTAACGTCGCGAAAATTATCCTTCAATTCGGGCACGCGGGAAAGGAGTGCATTCAGCAGTTTTTCCGCATCATCCCACCGGCCCTCCTCTTGCGCCTTGTTCAACTCGCTTGACAGATTGTCAACCTCGCGCGGCAGATCCCCCACGCTGGCGGGTATTGCACCCACCACGGCCGGGCGTTCCGGTTGCGGATTCTGCTGTGGCGTGGATTCTTTGGGCTCGGTGGCGGACACATCCCTCCTACTGATCGCAGCCGTCCCCAAAAGGAGAAGCAGTGGAATCAGGGTGAAAGAGGCGGGGCGGCGGAATTTTGTTGTCATGGAATTATGGAATGTTTGTGGGTTTGCGTGGAGTGAAAGGTCGGCGATTGCAGCGGTGAACGACAGGTCAAGCGGATGTCAGTCCCGCTGATAGCTCGGCGCAGTCCAGGCGGATGTTTCTCCTCTGGGAAACACTGACCACGCAACGCCCCGTCCACGATCTGCCACCACTCGGGCCTGGCATCCTTCCTGCTCACGGGCTTCCCGAGAGGATGTTTGACATCGATTCCTGAAGCAGGGAAACCGTAGGACCGCCAATTTTGGACCAAGGTCTTAGAATCGGAGAAATCATCAATCCAAAACACGGACGGCGCATCTTTAGCCGCATGCACAGCAGGCTCGAATGCGAGCACATAAAAGTCTAGGACGAGCAAACGCAGGAAAATGGATGGTAGGAAAATGCGGAGATACACCTTTATTGGGAATGACGCTGGAGGAGGTTTATTTTGTCTGTTTTGCCGCACGAAGGCTGTAGGCACCCCATGCTAATGTGATTCCAGCGAGCATGAGACAAGTCATCACCAGCAGCGCAAACTCAGCCTGGCACTCCCCCCACACGCCGGACTCCGTCCAGAAGCGAGCCAGCAACCAAGCCAGCAGCGAGGTCAAAGCACTCAGACTGCCGAAATGCCCAAGAAGCAGCCAGCGGTGGCTTGCCGGGCGAATCGAAACCAGCCCTGCCGACACAAGCGAAACAACCATGCACGCAACGATGAAGGTTCCGGTCATCCAGGGAGGCACATTGGCGGTGACGAGACCAACCATGCCCAGGCAGAACATGGGGAAGCATCCAGTCGCGACAATCATCCCCAGAATCGTTTTACGGAACTCCGGCATGCCCGGCTCCAGCCGCCAAGCGCCGGTGGAAGCATCGAGAGGGCTCCCACTCTGCAATCTTAGTGTATCTCGTCGGCGACACATCCACACGCCTAGCCGCCAGCTAGCCAGCAGGACGACCACTGCGGTGATCACGCACAGAAGCAAGGAAGTGTCGGGATTCATGGCAGCGGCCAGTCCGACCATCAGGCCGATAAGGACGCAGACGATCGTCATGCGAATCCACATTCGTCCGGCAAAACGACGTTCATCAGGCGATTGAGCGTTTTCAGTCTGCGCACGAGCCATGGTCCAAAGTGCTGCAGAGGTTCCAGCGAGAGCCAGTAGTGGAGCGGTGCCACCGGCAGAACCGCCAAGTGAAGCCTTCGTCATAGCACCCGTGGATGCGGCTGCCGATGCCGACGTTGTGCCCGTAGCGAGCGCTCCCATGACCGCCACGGTGAATGCAGCCGTCGGAACGGAGGACTTCAGGGCACTGCCCAGCGAGCGCTCCACCCGCTCCGCCAGCATCGCACGGCCTCGCGAGAGTCGTTGCTTCACCGCATCTTCGGAAATCCCGAGTGTTACAGCCACCGCAGCCACGGATTCGTTCTGCCGGTAGAATAGCACCATCGGCTCGCGAAACTGCGGTGGAAGCCGCTGAACCTGGCGCAGCAGGATCGTCCGTTCCTCACTGTCGATCACATTCTCAGCGGGGGATGGTGCAACCTCTCGCGCATCTACCTCCTCGATTCCCGCATCGGCAGCCAGAGGCGTTCGCGCCTCCTTGCGCTGCGTGCTGTTCGCCACATTCCGCGCGATGCCGCAGACCCATGACTTGAACATGGCAGGCTCCCGCAACTCTCCAAGCTGCCTCCAGGCTCTCACAAATGTCTCCTGCGCGATGTCCTCACTGCGATGCAAATCTCCGCAGACCCCGAGAGCGAGGGAACACACCAAAGCCTGATGACGCTGAACGAGCCGACCAAAAGCGTCTGTTCGTCCATCAAGGGCATGTTTGACAAGCTCTGCATCCGGTGGGCCGTCGGGGGGGGGAAGCACTGATGGTGTGTTTATTCATAGCGCCTTCTAAGTGGTCGAAGCTCACTATGAGGTGACACGAAATCTTTGCTACTCTGGCCTGAGTGTGGACCACGGTGCTGCCGGGCATCATCCGCTCTCAATTCGTTGTCAAAATCGGCCAGTCGTCACTGCGGAAGGCGAGGGTGTGCTATTTCGCCTTGCTCAAATACGCCCACGGCATCTTCGCCGTCTCGCGGCCCCAGAGGGTGACGGGCTGGCGGTTGTCGTTACGTTCGTTGATGCCGCAGAGGGTGGCTTGCTGATTTCGATGAGGAAGGCGGGGAGGCTGTAGCACCAGCCATCAGCTCAAAGGGTAACAAACTCGTTTTGCATCCTGCCGGTCACGCGGGCGCTGTGGTCCTCGACGAAGAGGTTGATCTCGGTGCGGACGCCGAAGTCGGGGAGGTAAAGGGCGGGCTCGATGGAAAAGCAGGTCCAGGGGATGATGCGGCGGTCGTCGTGGGTCTCGTAGTTGTCCATGTTCGCGCCGACGCCGTGGACCTCGCGGCCGATGCTGTGGCCGGTGCGATGGCGGATGAACGAACCCATGCCGCGTGACTCGATGCAGCCGCGCACGGCGTCATCCACCTCGAAGCCGCGAATGGTGCGCCCGGCGGCCATCGCTTCCTGAACGAAGCGGATGCCCGCGTCACGCGCGGCGACCACGGTGGCAAAGGCGTCGCGCATGGGCGCGGGCACTTCATCGCCGCAGAAGGCCATCCAGGTGATGTCGTAATAGACACCCTCGGGCACATCCAGCTTTGCCCAGAGATCGAGCAGCACGAGATCGCCACGGCGGATGGGCGCGCTGCCGGTCGCGGGAGGTGAATAATGCGAGTCCGACGCATTCACGTTCGCTCCGACAATGGGCGGATGATTCGTGACCATGCCGGCCTCCTGGAAGCGCTGCATGACAAACTGCTGCACGCCGTATTCGTCGATGGACTGGCCGCTGTGGGTGGCGGTCTTGATGAGTTCAAACGCCTCGTCGCGGATGCGGTCCACGCGGCGACCGGCTTCGAGATGCAGCTCAAGCTGCGCGGGCGTCCACCGGGCCTCGAAGATCTGGATCAGCTCCGCCGAGCTCACGACCTCGACACCCAGACTGCGGACGAGTTCCGCCGTGCCCGCATCCACATTCGCGACATAAGGCACGGCGCAACGCGGCGAGTATTGCATGGCGACCTTCCGCGCCCCGCCCAGCAGATCGCGCAAGGCCGGCTCCTGCTCCTGCCAGCGAGCATAGAGCATCTTTTCGCCGCGCAGTGCATCGAGTTGGTGAGGTTCGACGCGATGAACCAAACCACGCGGCAGGCCTTTGGCCGGGATGAAATAATACCAGCGGCGCGAGACATGGCCCACGGCAGGCAAACCGAGCACGCGATAGGCCAGCGGGTCGCGGAAGTGATGGTCGAAGAACAGCCAGCCATCGAGTCCGGCGCTGGTCAGTTCGTTTTGGATGGCTTCAAGATTCATGGTTCCTTGGCGGCGGTGGCAGGGGTGACGGGCAGATGCTGGTGCAGGTAGCGGGTGATGGTGCCGTGAAAATGACGCACGGTGTTGTCGCCCTCCGAGATGGCGTGGCTGCGGTTCGGATACGGAACGGCCGTGAAGTATTTGTTGTGCTTGATGAGCTCGTTCATCAACTGCTCCGTGCCTTGGTAGTGCCCGTTGTCATCGCCGGTGCCATGGATGAGCAGGAGGTTGCCCTGAAGCTGGCTCGCATGAGTGATGGGCGAGCCGAGGCGATAGTTCTCCGCATTGTCCTTCGGCAGACCCATGTAGCGCTCCTGGTAAATGGTGTCGTAGAGCAACTGGTTCGCGTTGGGCGCCACGGCGATGGCGGTGGAATAGAGGTCCGGGTAGCGGAAGATGGCGTTCAGGCTCATGCTGCCGCCGCCACTCCAGCCCCAGACGCCGACGCGGGCGGGGTCCGCGTCAGGCCAGCGCTTGAGCAAGGCCCGGACGCCTGCGGCCTGGTCCTGCGCCGCGAGGATGCCAATCTGGCGGAAGGCGCTTTTGCGCCAGGCGCGGCCGCGCGGGACCGGTGTGCCGCGGTTCTCGATGCTCGCGACGATGTAGCCCTGCTGCGCCAGCATCCAGTGCCAGGTGCCTCTTTCGCCCGGCCACTTGTCCCGCACGGTCTGGCTCGCTGGCTCGCCATACACGTGGATCAGCAACGGGTGCTTCAGGGAGGGATCCATGGCCGGCGGCTTGAGGCCCCAGGCATCCAGCAAAACACCGTCACCGATGTCCAGTTTCAAAAGCTCGGCGGCGGGCTGCTTGAGGGCCGCGAGCTTCTCACGGAGCTTCTGATTGTCCTCCAGAGCGCGCACAACCTTGTGATCAGACACCTGGATGAGCGCCACCACCGGCGGCTGAGTGAAGTGGGAGTGCGTGTGCATCGCCCACTGAGCGTCAGGCGAGAACTCATAGCTGTGCCAGCCCGGCTGCGAGGCCGGCGACAGACGCTCGGGTTTGCCGCCGCTGAGGCGCTGCCGATAGAGATAGTGCTGCGTGGGGTTTTCCGGCGAGGCGGAAAAGTAGAGCCAGCCATTCGCTTCATCCACAGCCTCGATCTGGATGACATCAAAGTCGCCAGTGGTGATCCGATCCAAGCTCTTTCCATTCGTGTCCGCCAGATAGGCATGGCGCCAGCCATCGCGCTCGCTCAGCCACAGAAACTTCTCGCCGCCAGCCATCCAGCGCACCGGGTTGTCATTTTCCAGCCAGGCCTCATCGGTCTCGGTGAGGACGGTGCGAACCGTGCCGGTGCTGGCCTCAGCCAGCATGACCCGGTTGATGTTTTGCAGGCGATTGAGCTGCTGCACGAGGACGCGCTTCCCGTCCGGCGACCACTCCGCATGAGGAATGTAGTGCTCGCGTGGATCGCCCGGCACCTCCAGCCAGCGCACTTCGCCGCCAGTGGCGCTGACCACACCCACCCGGGTGGCGGAATTGGGTTCGCCCACCTTGGGATAGGGAAAGGACGTGATCTTTGGATAGCTCTCGTCGGTGTTGTTGATGAGATGAAACTGCCGAACGCCGCTGGTGTCGAACTGCCAGAACAGAATGGATGAGCCGTCGGGGCTCCAGCGAAAAGCGTCGCGAATGTGAAGCTCCTCCTCATTCACCCAGTCGGAGGTGCCATTGATGAGCGTGGGCGAGCCATCCGCGGTCACGGCGGTGATCTTCATGCCAGTCAGCTCCTGAACGTAGATGTTGTTCGCGCGGACGTAGGCGACTCGTGTTCCATCGGGCGAAAACTTGGCAAACATGAGCGTGGAGGGCTCCGCATCGCCGCCGAGTTTCCGCAGAGAACCGGGCTTCCCCATCTCAAGCACCCAGTAGTCGCCGCGTGTGTTGCGCCGCCACACGCGCTGGCTGTGGGTGTAGATGAGAAGCTTTGACTCGTCGGTGGAGAGCTCGAAGGCCTCGACCTTCAACGGCTCGGCTTCTCCTTTCGGCTGGAACCCGGCGGCTGGCACCAGGATCTCCTTTTTTCCCGTGGCCGCATCGTTGCGGACCAAGTCCTGGCCTTGGCCCTCTCGTTGCGGGACTTCGAGAGTCAAATACGAAGCGGTGCGCTTGCTCCATCGGTATTCCCCCAGCGAACGTTCCTTGAACTCATGGTCGGCAAAGATGCGATCCAGATTCAGCATGGCGGGATCGGAAGCGATGCGCTGGTCATTCAGGTTGTCTTGAGCTGTCACGGCGGTTGTGGCTGCGATCATGGGGAAGACGAAAAAGAGAAATGGTTTCATGGGCGGCTGCGTCCGGACTTCTTCGACTCCTCGAGCAGCGTTTGCAGTTCCTTCACGATCTCGGGCTTCTTCGAGTAGAGATTCGCCGTCTCGCCGGGATCGTTGGCGAGGTTGTAGAGCTGGCCGGGGGCCTCAGGATCGGTGTCGGGCAGGGCGTAGGGCTTGAGCTCGCCTTTGTCGTAGTTGTTTCCGCCGGAGCCGCGGTGGGCGATGTATTTCCAGTCACCGCGACGAATCGAAAGCGTGCGCTGCCCGCCAAAGGCCTGGGTGAGCAGATAAGGCCGGATCGGAGCGGTGGCAGTGCCTTCGAGGGCGGGGAGCATGTTGAAGCTGTCTTCCGCGCCATCGTGCGGCAACTCAGCACCGGTGATCGCCGCCACGGTGGCCATGATGTCGGTGAGGCAGAGGGTTTGATCGCTGGTGCTGCCCGCTTTCACCTTCGTTGGCCAGCGGACGATGAAAGGCACGCGGTGGCCGCCTTCCCACGCATCGCGTTTGATGCCGCGCCAGGGTTTCGCGCCATCATGGGCATGATCCGCACGCATGTGGACGGCGCTCGCCACTTCAGGGCCGTTGTCGCTGCTGAGGATGACGAGCGTGTTTTCCGCGAGGCCGTGCTTTTCGAGTTCCTTCATCAATTCGCCGACGACGTGGTCGAACTCGGCGATGAAGTCGCCATGCGGTCCCGCTTTGGTTTTTCCTTGGAACTCCGGCGCGGCAAACGATGGCAAATGCACGGCCTGCGTGGCGTGGTAGAGGAAGAAAGGCTTGCCCGGTGACTCCCGAGCATGCTGCTGGATGAACTCGCGGCTCTTCTTCAAGAAAACGAGGTCCACCTCCTCCATCGGAAAGTCCGGCGCGATGAATCCGGCACGACAATCGTTCGCATACGGATGCTTCGGGAGCTTCGATTTGTCGATGGGACCGGTAGGCGGAACCGGGATGTGATCACCGTCGATGAACGCGTAAAGCCACTCAGTGGTGGGACAGCACGCGGTGCCGAAAAACTGGTCAAAACCCTGATCGAGCGGCCCGCCCTCGATGCGGCGCGAGTAATCGATGCGCTGCACAGCGGCTCGCTCACCGGAGTGTATCGCTACGCCAGCCTGATCGCGAAAAGTCAGCCCGATGTGCCATTTGCCCACCGCCGCCGTGGCGTAGCCCTGCTTCTTCAACAGGCCAGGAAGCGTGAGCTTTCCCGGGGCGATCAACGACGGTCCGCCTGTGCCCTGAAACACCGTGCCGCCGTTCGGCACGCGAAACGCCATCTGCCCGGTCATGAGGCTGTAGCGCGACGGCGTGCACACCGTGGCCGGGCTGTGCGCATCGGTGAAGCGCATGCCTTCGCTCGCGAGCCGGTCGATGTTTGGCGTGGGCACCTTTGAGTCGGCGTTGTAGCAGCGCACATCGTCGTAGTCAAGGTTGTCGGCGAGGATGTGGAGGATGTTCGGCTGCGCCGAAAATGACGAATGAGGAGCCGAGCAAAGCGAGACAGCCAGCACCGCGAAGCGTGTGCTGCTCCGAAGAAGTGAGCGAAGCGAAGCAATGGCGAATGCCGAAAGAAGCAGCAGGAAGAGTCTCATGGTGTGCGCACCTTGGCGTGGGCCTGCATGTTCGACTGGCAGTCGAGGATAAAAAAGCGCAGGACTTGGTGGTTCGTATCGGTGGACACGGCGGGCAGAGCGATCAGGCAATCTGCGGTGAGTGTGGACTGGATTTCCATGCCGTTGGCAATGCTCACGGATTCACTTTTGGTTGATCAGCCTCTTCGCTTCTTCGACGCGGCGTTTCATGTCCTCGGCTTTCATTGCCTGGGTGAGTTCGCGCATTTCGCCGCCGTGGAGCACTCCTGGCGTGGAGGGTTTCTTTCCGGTGTAGATCTGATACATGTCGGCGATCGTGAAGGGGTCGTTGCGCTGGGTGTCGAAGGGCAGGTTCGAGAGATCGCTCGATTTCAGAGTCTCCAGCGGGTTTCTGGCCCAGGCGTAGCGGAAATAGACGGGGTCGGGGACGAGGTCGCTGCTCAGGACGATGGTGGAGCGCTGCCAGTCGGGCTGGCCTTGGCCGCTGTTTTTGTCGAGCCATTCGGCTTTTGCGGGTTGGAAGCGTCCGTCCTTGCCGGCGATGGCGAAGCCCTGGATCGGGCCGTCGTGGAAGGGGATTGCCCAGGTGTCGAGTTTGAGGATGAGCTTGCCGTTGCTGGCTTTGACCGCCTGGAGCTGCGGCGGTAGCCAGCGAATGTTTTTGCCGTATTGCGTGGCGAGAGCCCATTTGGCGATGCGTTCGCCGACGGCGACTTTGAGCTGCGGATGATACCAGGCGCGGTGCTGGTCGAAGCTGCTGGCGTAGCCGATTTTTTTGTCGCCCGCTTTGCGGAGGTTGAGGAAGGTCTGGTAGTGGACCTCGCGGATGTAGTTTCCTTCATCGACCATCGGCGGCAGGAAGTTCTCCAGCGTCTGCGGCTGGTCCTGCGTCTCCTGAGTGATGATGCCGAAGGGCATGGCTGGGTCATTGAAAGCAGCACGCCACGCCTTGATCATCTCCGGGAAGACCCGCGCATACATTTTGTGGCCGTTCGGCATGAGCGCGTCGTTGTAGCCTTGATGCCAGAGGGCTCCTTTCACCGGGAGTCCGGCAATCGTCGAGAGCGTGGCGGCAAACAGACTTCCCGGACGGTTCATGTCCGCTGCCGGACCGGGCTGCAAATCAGTGGGCGGCTTGCGATCAGCCGGGATCGGTTTGCCCTGGGCTTTCATGGCGGCGATCCGGTCGTTGTATTGCTTGAGCCGGTTCTCGAGATCCTTCTCGGGATCGAACTCGGCCACCTTCTTGTCCCACTCCTCCAGCGTGCTCTTCACCTCAGGCGTGTCGATTCTCCTCAGCACCTCGATGGGTGTCCAGGTCATGAGCGAAGTCCCACCTCTGGAAACGTCCACGAGGCCGATGGGCACGCGCGTGGCCATGTGGAGGCGACGGCCAAAGACGTAACCGATGCCGGACATCTCCGCCACGGTGTCTGGCGAGCACACATCCCAGTAGCCCTGCCGGAATTGCCGGCTGAAAAATGAACTCCACTGGTATTGGCGGGGGAACGCTTTCTTGGTCTCCGGTCCGTTTTGCTGGGGCACGGTGAAGAGACGGATCTGGTCGAAGTTGGCGGAGATGATCTCCAGCGGGCCTTCTTCCAGCTTGGCGATTTCAAACTCCATGTTGCTCTGACCGCCGAGCAGCCAGACATCGCCGACGAGGATGTTCGTCAGCTCGATTTTGCTGTCTTTGCCCTTCACGGTGATCGTCCGAGCCTCCGTGCTGGCGGGCAGGGCGGGCAGTTCGACCTTCCACGACCGGTCAGCAGCGGCGGTGGCGGACTTGTTGTTGCCACCAAAGCTCACGGTGATGCTTTCACCGGGAGCGGCCCAGCCCCAGAGCGGCATGGGTTTGTCCCGCTGCACGACCATGTTGGACTGAAACAGATTGTGAACGCACAGGCCGCTTCCGATCGCTGGCGTGTCGATGCGGTCCTGGCCTCTTTCCAGCTTCTCTTCAGCGTGGTGAGTGGAGGTGCACGCGATGGCGACCCAGGTGGCAAACAGCAGGCGTTTCATGTTACGGGAGCTTGATCAGGGTGGGAGTGTCGTTGCTGGCTTCGATGGCCTTGATGGTGTCACGAACTGAGTTGGCCTTTTGCAGACCGAGTGGTTTGGGGAAGTCCGGCTCCTCCTTCTCGAAGTAATGGGCGATTTTCTCCAGTTCGGGAATCAGCGCCTTCGCATGCGTGCCGTAGGCGAGGAGGATCTTCATCAGCTCTGGCGTGCGGTTCTGGCTGGCCCAGGGATTTTGATCGCGCGTGTATTTCATCAGCGCGTCCATGCCTTCCTGGACGTGATGCTGAGCCAGAACGCGCAGTCCTTCGACACGAATCGTGTCCGCGAACATCTCGCCGCTCGGCGCAGGCTGCTCGATGGCCTGAAGAATGGCGGGAAGCAGCGACTGGATCTCATCGGTCGAGAGATTGCGGTAAACGGAGCCGATGGCTCCCCGTGCCCGGCCATCCTGATTGTTGAGTCCGGCCTTCACGGCCTTGTAGAGTGCCTCGCGGTCCACGCCTGCGAGCGAGCGACTGAGCATGCCGCTGCCATGCTCGCCATGCGTGTCGAACAGGCAGAAAGACAGATACCGCTGCTGCATGCCGCGCGGATCGTTTTTCTCATCGACCTGGGCAAGCAGTTCGAGCAGTCGCGGCACCGCCTTCATGGCAGGCGCGCCGATGGCGGCAAGCGCCTCGGCAGCCTTGATGCGCAGCCAGAGATCGGGGTCGTTGAGAGTCTTGAGCAAAGCATCCATGGCAGGCGCTGCACGGCCGCGTAGAGAAATCAAGCCCTGGCAGGCACCGTAGCGCGTTTCGAGACTTGGTGAGCCGAGCATCTCGATCAATGGAGCTGGGTTCACACCTTTGCGCCGGCCAAGAGCGTCTGCGGCACGTTCGCGCACGATGGGCGACCAGTTTTGCAGGCGTTCGAGCAGTTGTTGGTCACTGAGCGCGTCGTAGAAGCTGTTGCGATCCTTGTTGCTCCAGCCGCGACCATCCGCGACGACCGCCTGGGCCGCGGTGGCATTGAGCTGCGGCACGTTGCTGGGCTTTTTGCCGGTGAGATGCAGCTTCTTCAGCGGCATCGCGCAAGCCAGCACATAGGCACCCGTGCAGTCCCAGCCCGCATAGCTGTCGTTGCCGTTTTCGGGCGGCCCTTGATGCAAAAAGCTGCCATCCCAGCGCCGTGCGAGATCGAAATACCACGCTCCAAACTCCTGCATCCACGCCCCCGTTGCCTGCGGACCCGAGCGCGCCACGCCGGGCATCGCCCAGAGCATGTTGAAGAAGTTGCCCGTGTGTCCCGTGTCGCGCTCGGGGCCATGGGACGCAAGGCTCATGCGCGAGAAGAACTCCGCGCCCTTGGGCTCGCCGAGCAGGTCGAACAGCACAGCGGCCATGCCGCACTTGCCATTGTCATCATGGTTCTGAATCCATGGATGATGGTCGCCATACGGAATGGCTCCCTTGCCGATGTAAAAGCGCAGCAAACGTGCGCTGCGTTCGATGGCCAGATCGACCGCAGGATCTATGACACCCGCATCGCGAGCCAGCACCAGCCCGATGGTCAGCGGCACGCCCGGCGAGTTCATCATGCCATAGCCGCGCAGCCGTCCATCAGGCCGCGCAAACCCATGTCCCCAAGAACCGACGGCGCTTTGACCATTCGCCGACTCCAGCGCGAGACGTTTCAGACCCGGCAACACCGACTCATCGCCGGTGGCGATCACATACTCGCCGAGGAAGATCATCACATAGCCGTAGTGCCATGTCTGCATGCTGGTGGCTGAGTAGGCGGCCGCCCATTCGGCTTCCTTCTTGACCAATGGCAGGTAAGCGGCGTCACCACTCGCCAGCAAGGCCAGCGCATTCAGCGAACGCGGAATAGGATCCTGATTGCCATAACCCGCGGCCCCCATGCGTGTCGCGATGGCCTTGCAGCCTTGCTCCACGATGCGTTTCGACTTTGCGCAATCAAACGGAGCCGTCGGCGAATAACTGCCGAGCACCGGCAGCTTTAAGACGACCTCTTCTGTCTTTCCCGCACGCCACCTCGTCAGCGTCAGCTTGCCGCCGCCCGCTTCCGTTTCCGCTGCCGTGAGCGCGAGGCCCATCTCCTTGCGTGGATCGTGTGAAAATGCCTTCCCGCCAACGCCAAGAATCACATCACCCACCGCGATCACTCCATCCGCCGGCGACTTGGGCTCCACCTTCGTGATCGCGATCTGCCGCGCGTCACTCGTGACCAAAGTGTCGCAATACATCCAACCGCGCAGCCCCGTGGCCCCGAGGTTCCAGTCGTGCTTCGCATTGTTCGGAATCGCATCGCCCTTCGTAAAGTCAGGAACATTCAATGACTCTTTGGGGCCAGCGCCATGCAGCGTGAGCGAGCATGGCAGCAACAGGTAGATGGCAAGGATGTGCGTGCGTTTCATTGGGATTTGGAGTCAGCGAGCCAGAGTTGGCTGAGCAGTTGGAACATCTCGGGATCGTGCTTTTGCAGCTCGTCTCTCGTGAAGGGAAAGAAGTCATTTTTCGCGAAGAAGGCCTCGGAGCATTCGGCGAAGTATTCTTTGGCGTTTGTGAGGGCGTAGGCGCGGTCGAGTCGCTTGCGACCTTCGCTGTCCTGACGCTGCACGCGGTCGTAGAGGCCGGCGGCCTTGGCTTTTTGATAAGCGGCCTCGATTTGAGCATTCTCGAAGCCGAGCACGCGATCATGAAACGCGTGCGCCAGCTCATGCAGGGCAAAGTTGGGCATGCGGCGTGTCTCGGCCTCGAAGATGCGCACGTTGGTGAACTCGACGCCCTTCACCATCGCGGGATCGCGACCGTTGTCCTTCAACCAACCGGCACCCGGATGGTATTCGGCACGCGGAGGCACCTTCGGATACTCGGGATTGATCCACAGCGGCACTTTTTGAAGTTCCGCGACCGCTTTGGCAGGCACGACGCGGATGATTTCATCGAGTTGAGCCTGTAGCAGCGGCAAAACCTTGCTCCACGCCGTGGCGTCGATTTTGGGACTGATGTGGAGGGTCCAGCCGGAGAGGTTGCGTGTTTGGTGTGCTTTGTTCGCCGCATCGGATCTCGCGCGGGCCTTGGCGCGGATGAGTTCGCGGGCTTTTTCGAGGTGCGGCGGCCAGGTGAACTTGGGCGCGGTTTTCGGATCGTAGCCTTCGAGATGGCCGGTGAGGCGGGTTTGAGGCTTGGTGTATTTGAGCACGGTGTCGCCGAAGACCTCGCGACACAGCGCGGCGAGGCCGGGATCGTAGTCGAGCAGCTCGGCGCGGGTGTTGACGTGGTTGTGGTCGTGATCCGGCTCGCGGTTGTTGTCGAACCAGCTCTGCACGCCCTCGGCGAAGTATTCGTGATGGTTCACACTGGCATACTTGCCTTTCCAAAGGCCCGCCTTCATCGCGGCGTCGTAGCTGGCCTTCACGCGTTGATCGAAAGTGGCATCGACATTGATCATGCCGCGCAGGTGG
>Ga0315900_10008130_pt1 | contig 13573 bp, 7 predicted proteins | sample LakEriMetagenome_FD_203521 | JGI IMG/M metagenome (GOLD analysis project Ga0315900, IMG submission 203521) | Freshwater fungal communities from buoy surface, Lake Erie, Ohio, United States - Buoy 12 MA114 | ecosystem: Environmental > Aquatic > Freshwater > Lake > Lake biofilm | place: USA: Lake...
AAATACCACAGTGTTATTTGGTCATATGATTATATTAATAAGATATCCTTAATTAAATAAAAAATTGAATAAAAAATTCAATGAATATGTCACACCTATCTATAAAAGTGACTATTATTGCTATTATATAATTACATAATTAAAAGATGAACTTTGCCACTTTTTACACATTTACATTTATAGGAATTGTATTAACATTGTTACTCGGAATTTATGTTTTGCCTGATAATTCATATGACGAATGTGAAAATAAATATGAAGAAATGCGTACTATATGCATTGTAGAGAAACAAAATATTAAAGTTAAAAATTATGATGTAAACATAGGAGAACATATAAATTATGATAACGGTATACAATGTAATTTGAAAACAATTAGTGTTGATGTTATATATCCTATGTTATCTTCGAACAATAAGATTTATATTTTTTCCACCAATCCAGATGAATTAAAATCAGACAAATATGGCGAAAAAACATGTTACTGGAATGGAAAAAGTATGCCTACACTATTTAAACCATGTCATCATCATTTAACGCCACTATTCGCATTTGTAATATTTTTTGGTACTGTTATCCTAATAGCAATTTGGCTAGATGCAATTGGCATTACTTGTTGATTGATTTATTTATAATTTATTGCAGAAACAAAATTAAATTTAATTTTTAATTTTAATTTTGTTATTAACCACACACCATATCTAATTGATTTTGAATTTGGATTTAATCATCGTCAGAAGAATCACCATCAAAATTTGACGCGTTGATTTTTATTGGTTTATCATTTATTTTTATAAAACATTCGATGCAATAATTTTTTCCAATGAATGATAAAACATCTTCTTCCGAGAATGATACGCCATTGTAATAATATTTTTTATCTGCAATATTGAAATTATCAAATGAAACTAAATGTTCGTGATTATTTTTATCACATGATACACATTTCTTTTTTTCATTATTTTTTTTCAATAAATCATTTTTTTGGCATTCAGCTAATTTCCATCCACGTTGTAACATTTTGTGCAATCTATTGAGGATTTTTATAGTATTTGCTGCATTATCTAAACATACAGATACACGTAATAATCTCATTTTTTTTTGTTTTAAATCCTTCACAAGTTGCTCCATATTATCGATACCGTCAAAATAAATAAATGATGTATCCGTTGTAAAATCATTTTTAAGATTGTACGTGGATGTACGGCAAAATGCCTGAATACCCAAACGATTCACATTAAAATCACGGTTATTTACTTGAAAATTTTTTTTCTTAACAATATCAATTTTAACTGATATTTTTTCAAAGTGTTCGTAAGGGCAGTCAAAAATTGGTGGTAATTGAACCTTCAATTGTTTAACACTATAATCATTTGATGGTTCAGTCATTGTAGTAAATTGATAGTATTTTATTTCTTTTTTCATGGCTGTAATAAATTTTTCTGGATCATCCGCCATAATATCTATATCACCATCTATTATTTTTTTGTATTTACTATTTGTTAATTTTGGATCATTCAATTTTAAATGATAAATATCTCTAGCGGCACCTCCAAAAATGATACAACCACTTTTAAGAGCGTAATTACAAATAACGTTAATCATAATATTCCACATATGGATCAGATTAATTGTGCTTTCCCATGTATTTTCCATAATAGATACAGTCGTATTTTTGGTATTATTTGCATTATTTCCATTTGATGTCTTATCCATTTGTTATTTTTAATATTTAAGTTTGTAAAACTTATTTGTTGTGTTGTTGTGTTGATGCGATTGTTATATAATCGAATATCAAAATATTGAACATTCTTAACATTTTTTTTTTCAATTTTTATAATTTCAATAATTGCAATTGAAAAAATTGAAAAAATTGAAAAAAATAATCATTAATGTTTACATAAATTAAATTAATAACAATTGGATCAATTTATTCATTCTGAATAACAATATTACAATATAACAATGGCAAATGAAAATAATAGACGCAACAATTATGATAATTATGACAATTATGGCAAATATGACAAATATGATGATAATTGCATGTACTGCGGATTACCGTCATACGGAATACTTTGTAGAAATTGTTATTTAAAAGGATTATGTATGTCAAAAAACAAATGCGGCAATATGGTAGAATGGCGTAATGAAAATGGTAAATGGGTTAGACTTACTGATTGTAATGAATGTTTTCGCATGGTACGTAAATGTGTAAAATGTCATAATTATGGCGTTGCTAGTAATTATGGTGTATCTAGGCATTTTTGTACAAAATGTCTTTATGAAAATAAAACACAAGGTCGTTGTTTAGGAAAATTTTGTGAAAATTTCACAAAAAAAAATATTACTCACAATGATAGATACAATTATTTATGCGATAACTGCTATGTTCTTAGGAAAAAATCACAGGGGAAATATGCGCAAAATGAATTATATAATAATTCTAGATATTCTGATGATCATAATCAATATCAATCTAGGCAACTTTATACAAATTCAACAATTGAACATAATTCATTGGCTGCAACAAATTCGACAAATACAACAAATACAACAAATACAACAAATACAACAAATACAATAAATCAACATAATTCATCAATTGCAACCATGAGAACATCAATATTAACATCACAAACTGATCAACAGGTTCAATCCGTTCAATCTGTTCAATCAATACAATCTAACCAAGATACGAAATTATCGAAAATTGATGAAGAAAAAATCAACCATAATAACTCATTATTATCACTAAATACTTCTATAGCACCATATGTTTCAAAAATTATTCCTGTAGTACCAGCTAATGTCAGAGTAAATCTTTGTACGAATAGTACAAATAATACAAATAACGACAGTATTGAAAAAAATGAACTGCTAAATATACCAAACACGATTAACACAGTTAGTACAGGTAGTACAGTCAATACAACATGTACAAAAAAAAATGTACCACAAACATCAATTGAAAATACACCAAAAATAAATACAAATAAAAGAAAATTATCTAATGTTGAAGATAATAACCAAAATAAAAAAATTAATACTAGTACTAGTATTAATGACAGTAAACAATTAATAAAATTTATGATGGTAAATTCGACAAAAATAGATATGTTGAAAAAAAAGATTCAAAAAAAATTTAATTTTGATGAGTCAAAAATGATAAATACTTTGGAGTTTATTTCCGAGTTTAGTGATGATTTTAAGAATAAATTTTGGGAAAAAAGCGTTTATGAATGTCAAAAAAATGAAATAAACTTTTTATTTAAAGTTTCAAAATATTATAACGGAAATAAAATTGGCGGAAAAATTGAAGATTATTTTGTTTTGTTGCATGATATTAAACAATTATCAAAAAATATTCCGATTAATTACCTTAAAATTATTTTGAATAATATGATCCAAGAGGATGAATAAAAATAATTACATTAAAAAAATTAATGTAATTATTTTCACCATGTGACAATTTAAAATTATATTTTTTTGTTCCATTTTATTGATTAAATTAGCTAACTAATACACTTTATATAAAACGCCAAAAAAATTGAAATTAAAAGTTTTTAAAGTATAAAAAAATAATATTTTTAAACTTTTAATTACCTATTAAAAAATCATTATAAAGGAATAATTTCTAATCGAAACATTTACTTCCAAATGGATTGTGTCAAGGTAAATAACGTAAATGTATCGACAAATAGTAGCTCATTATCATTAAATTCAGCTGATTCCAACTTACATGACGGATCATCAGATAATTTAGAATTGAAAACAATTAAACAAACATTTGACACAACACCAATTGTGCTAATTGATATGTCAGGATCAACAAGTAGTAGAATATTAGATATAAAAATTTTAAAAAAAGAATTACAACTAGCACGTGAAAATTTATTTGTCAATGACATAGATGAATGTTATTTAATGACATGGAATGATTCAGTAAAATTTCCATTTGGAAATAATTCTGTAAAAATAAATGAGTTACTGAGTATTAAAATAAAATCTTCAGGTGGTACTAAATTAATACCAGCATTAAAAGCCATTCCACAAACATGGTTACAAGATAATTCAGATCAATCTATATCAAAGGCAAAAAAAGTAGTAGATCTTATAATTTACACAGATGGTGAAATTACCGATAACAGTGATAAAATGGTTAAAATACTAAACAAATTGTTTGAAAAAGGTGTTAGAATATATATTTATACTGTTGAGTCCAATAATCATAATTATTTAACAGATGATTGTAATGCAGGGAATGAATTATATAAAATATTACAATCGAATCATCTAATGAATAAAGTTAAATCGTTTCAATCGTATAATGAATACCATTCAGAAACTCCTTTTGTGTCATTTTCAAATCCAGATATTGAACCAAATCATGTTCCTTTTAGAGACAAATGTTTTAGAATAGATGAAACTAATAAATTCATTGCATATTTAGAAAGTGTAATTTTAGAAACTCCTGCAAATAATATAATTAAATTGGCACATGAATTAACATTGTCAATTTATTATTTAACTAAAGATAGATCAGTTCTATTTAAAAGATCTATTGTTGAAACTTTTTGTAATATGTTTATTGAAACCGGTCATTACAAAGAAGTTAGACAACTTTTATTGGAAGAAATTGATAACCACGCTAAAGGAATGTCGAGTACATTTCAAGGTTATAAAAATAAACGTGAGAAAGTATTTGAATATGCACAAATGTCATTATATCTTAATACCAAAGAATCAATTAGTTTGGCACACAGTAATTGTTATAATAGTTTTATAACATCCACAAATGCCGGTGATGTAATAATCAAGGCAAATGAATCACAGGTTTGTTCACCCGTGAACATAAATAATAATACATTTAACAATGCTGGATTAAAAATACAAAATTATTCAATTCCAATGTTACCAGTAGTAATATCAATGGATAATGATAAATATGATCAATGTATCAGGCAATGGGTTCGGGCAAATTATTCAAAAAAATATAGAATTAATCCAGCATCCGATTTGATTCAGTATTATTTTTTAACCGATACGTTACGTGTATTATTATCTGACAATATTGATGTTGATGTAAAATCTAGTTATAAAAAATGTGCTGAAGTTTTTTTGGATAGAGTTAGATTTGGTACTGATATTAAGGAATATAAATATTTATTATCGAATCCACCAGCACCTGTAACTGGTTCGGGGGATAATATTAAATACATTCTCAATAAAGCACTATCACATAGTAAATTTGATAAAATGGAACCTTTTACATTGTGGTTCGGATTTATTACTGCTTATGGGGATTCTAATTTGATTAAAGGTCAGTTACCATTTTGTTTTGATGCATTGACAATTGATGATACAACACCAGAAAATATCCTAGAATTTATTAAAAAACGTATGGTACCTATCAATTTATATGTACACTCTGATACAATTATTGAATATGATTATACGTGTTACATTACTTTAGATAATACTGAAAAAACTGGCGGATATGCATTTCAACAACATACTTTAGGAAAACGAACCATATGTAGTCCAAGATTTGTTATATCAGAAAGTGCATACAAAGATTTGTCAAAAACAAAAACGGTTCAATGTCCAATTTGTTATTCTAAAATAGATGTATCAACACTAATTAAAATTAAACCTAGTTTGGAACAATCCATGTTAGCTTCAAATTTAAACACAAATCTAAATTTAATAATCGACGAACCATTTTATGATACAACAAAATGTGACAAAGTTTTAATAAGTCCTGAAGATTATCTACAAGATTCCGATCAATCATTAATTAAAATGTCCGAATGTAATTTTAATACTAATGCGTATACAATTGAAGCACCATATATAAGAGAGGCTATCATATCTAGATCAATTGAAGTTGTAACACAAGAAGATTTTAATAATTTAGTTTACAATAAATACCCTTTTCTTAAGAAATTAGATATGACTAATATATGTTTAGCTGGTGGATTTTGTAGAAGTATATTATTAAGACAAAGATTAAAAGATTTTGATTTTTTCATTACTGGAGAAAATGGAACCCATGAAAAAACATTTTGGAATGCTGTTTCACAATTAATTAATATAATTAAGTCAAATAGTGATGAATTTGTCGATTATGATGATAATAATGTTCCTACAAATACAACTACCACTACTACTTCATTAAAACAAAAACAAAAATTAAAATTTTTAATCATGTATAAACATTTATTTAATGTTTTTGAAATTGTTGTAGTGTCTGACCCAAATGATTTTTTCAAAGAAGATTATAGTCTTGACAATTTTAAGCAATACGATTTTAAGAGTTTACATAGATTTGACCGTAATACAATTATCGATCCTGAAACTGGAAAAATTTATAGGAAACATAAAAAACCAATAACAATCCCAATATCATCAAACAAATCGACCATCCAACCAAATAAATCGAATAGCTCGAACATTAACATGGACAACAATTCAATATCGGATTTAGAAAATTCAGTGTCGGAAAATAAATCAATATCAGACCTTGGAGATGGTAGTGAAAATGAAGATATGGATAATGATACTGATATTAACAATAATGATGATGATGACGACGATGATGACGACGATGATGACGACGATGATGACGACGATAATAGTGATAGCAATAGCCATAGTCATAATAAACCAATAAAAGTTTGTAAACCAAAAAATGAACAATTGGATGATGAATTATTGAAAGATATTGAAAATAGAGATTTTTCAAATTATTTTGAAGATGGTGATGTTCGTGGTATAAGAATGAAATATAGATTCCAATTTGTATTAGTTAGATTTAACAGCATCAAAGATATTTTTTCAAGCTTTGATTTATATCCATGTAGAGTTGCATGGGATGGGAATATTACATATTTTACACAGAAATCCTACATGGCATATAAATATATGATTAATATCATCAATGAAAATAATTATAGTGTATTGTATAATCATAGACTTGCTAAATATTTCACTTATGGTTTTATGATTGTTGCTCCTCAGTTAGACATTGAAACAATCCGAAACACTAGAACGTTAACATTTGACGAATCAAATGATAAGAAAAATAGATTATCATTTAATATAAATCAAATTGTAGGCAACACAATATTTTCTGATCATAACTCACACATTCAGGGAAGGCTTGATTCTATTGAATCTCTTGAAAAGAAAAGCATGCAAAAAGGAAAAGCATTATATATGTCATCATTATTTTGCTCATTTGTATCTTTATTAAGATATGTTAAAATAAATGACGTTTCTTACATAATTACAGATACTCCAAAAATTCCACAACTAGATGTGAATAAACTAATGAAATTTCGTGAAACTGCTGAGGAAATAACTTTTATAGATAAACTTGAATCGAGGATAAAGGACCATGATTATTATGGTTCGATTAGGATTGATTCTGAATAAACTTATTATAAATTATATGATCAAAAAATATATTCAACATGTTGGATGTATTTTTTGGACTTACTCATATGTAAAAATTAAATTTCGCTAAATTGTTCATCATGTAAATACAAATATTATCTAGCAATTGCATATTGCAAATTCTAAGCAATAAATTTTTATGTGATAAAATGTGATAAAATGTGATAAATTTTGATTTTTTTATCCTTATATAAATAATACATATAAACAATACATAAATCAGTAATTACATTGAACACAAAATAAAAATATGAGTCAAATAATATTTACTAGTATATTGAAAATAATTGGGACAATTATTAAATTTCCTAAATTTTTGTTTGACTGCATAACACCAAATTCTATAACATTTATAAACAATACAAGATATAACTACAAAATTGAATTTATGAATAAATCATCAAATATATTACGACAAAATGCAAAATATGAATCGTTTGAAATTCTATCTAACAGCGAAATAACTAAATATATAAATATACCACATTTGATACCTGATTCATTTAATTCATTTGTAAGAGAAAATCCTTCTATGATTTTTCTATCAAATGAAACAACAAAATTAGCAAAATATGAAATACAATTACCAGATGAACTAAAAAATAATTACAATATTTGCATATTTATTAATTATGATGATGAATTTTATTATTTAAATTTTTTTTACAATAAAAAAGAAATTGTAAATGAATTTATTAAAAAACATTATTATAATCATGACAATGACAACAATGACAACAATAATATTAATTTAATTGATGGAATATTATAAATTTATCTTTTTTGTAAAAAAGATAAATTTAATCCAATGCGTTACTGGCTCTCCATGAAATGAACAATCAAAAAAATACAAATTTAATTCAATGTGTTACTGGCTCTCCATGAAATTGCAAAAATAACAATAATAATTAAAATCATTTTGCAATTTTAATATTTTTATATAGAATGAAGATATTACATCCAAGTTTTGTTTAATGCCTTACGACATTTCACATCAACTTAGTATATCCGCCCATAAATATATGCATGACAAAAAAAAATCAACTTTTTGGTTAAATATTATAAAACAATTATTGTTGTAAATACATGATCAATACGATTATTAACGATGCATATTTATTAATAGATTATATTTGTCACATAAGAATTTTTTAATTATAGCATTATAATCAAAAAAAACCATATAAAGGCATTTATTTAATAATAAATAAATTTGTAATAAATGACAACAACAGATAATAAAAACCATTTAAGAGGTTACCAATATGAGTTACAAATTAAAAAATATTTAATCGATAATTTTCCAAATAATAATGTATATTTGTGGAAGGAAACACCTTTCAGATTATTAATCGAGTCTGGTGTATTAATTTCTAATATTCATAATATTGATCCTAATGCTATTAATAGTTTCAAAGATAAGGGATGCGATATTTTTATGCACAATAATATTAATAATGAATATGTAATTGTGCAATGTAAAAACTATTTAGATAAAAATGTTTGTATTGCAGATATTTCCGGTTTTTCGTTCATGTTGCTTACAATTAGTAATGTTAAAGGATTAATAATTTCAAATACTGATATATCAAACACGATAAAAGAAGGTATTGACCGATGTGATAGATTATCACACAAAATTGTTAAATATCAGGAAATCAATACTATATTAACTGAAGATAATATTATAGATTCGAATAATACTTTAGTTCCTAGACAATATCAATTGGATGCATATAACAATATTAAAAATATCAATAAATGTATTCTACAAATGCCTTGTGGTATGGGTAAAACTTTTATTGCATGCATGTTAGCAAAAAATTATAATAATATTATTATCTTATCACCTTATCGAATATTTGCCGAACAATTATTGGCATACTTTAATTCACAGTTAAATGGCTATGATGTTTTTTTAATTGATAGTGATGGTACTAGAAATATTAATGAATTAAAAAATAATATTGGAAGTAAAAATATTTTTAGTTCTACATATAAAAGTGCGGATATTGTATATGAATTAATTAGTAATATTGATGATGTATTTGTTATCGTAGATGAATTTCATAATTTAAGTAGTAATAATGTTCTAAACAAAAAAGATTATATGAATAAAATTATCCAATTAAGTGATTGTGATCGATTATCAAAATTATTGTTTATGTCAGCTACACCTAAAATTTATGAAGTTGACGATAATAAATTTAATTATGAAGATTTGTTTGGTAAAATTGCATATGGATATAATTTTAAAGACGCTATCAGAAATAAATATATTAATGATTACCAAATAATTGTGCCGACAAACGATAATAAATATGATAAATATGAATATATCTACTATAATTTGCTGTATTTTGGCTACAAGAAATGCATAATTTATGCAAAAAATATGGATAAAGCAAAAAAATTTGTACAAAAAATAATAGAGTTAAATAACAATAAATTTAAAATTGATATATATATTAAAACATTTACATGCGATATATCCTATAACATTAGACAAACTATTTTAAATAAATTTAAAAAAAATGAGCAATTATCTATTTTAGTATCAGTGAGAATACTTGATGAGTGTATTGATATACCTGAATGTGATTCCGTATATTTTTCTTGTAAATGTGAATCTCAAATAAGAATAATACAGAGAATAAGTAGATCGTTAAGAATATATAAAAATAAAGGAAAATCAGGAATATTTCTATACAATGATGATAAATTAATTAATGAAAGTTTAAGTGAATATGGAATGAATTATATAAAAAAATTAACATCAATAAAATCAAAAATTTTAAATGATTCAGCTCCAAGTAATGATTCGAACAATATATTATCAATAAACGTAAATAATGAAGATGTAATTGAGTTGGAAAAATATAATAAAATAAATGATCCAATATTTATTTTAGATGATTTGACTAATCATGATAAAATATTATCAATAAATGGTAATGATGAATATGAGTATATTCCATCTTTATTTAATAAAAATGATTCAACGCATTTTGATCAAATCAAAAAAATTGAAAATAAATTACATTCTGACATTGACCATATTTTAGATTTTATTAAAAAAACATGTGCGTATATTTCAAATGCCGGCAAATATATAATTTTAACAAAAACTTTCAAAAATAATAATATTTATTATGAAGCACATAAATTTTTTTATGGACTTAGGCATATTAAATTAAAATACCAGTATTACAAAAGGATTGAAAAAAAAGATAGGAAAGGAAATGTGAAATATGTCGATAAGTTAAAAACATGTACAAAAGCATTGAATCAAATTTTAGAAGAACACAAAAATAAAATTTTTTATAAAAAAATAAAATTTATTCCATACGCAACATACGAAGAATTCAAGAAGATATATGATTCTGAAGTGTTTAATGAATTTACAGGATTTGTTGCTGATATTGATCCTGATTTGGTCATTGATTATAATTTAATTAATCCTCTTTTACATTTAATAAAAAATGTATGGTGTATTGGAAATGATATATATTATAATTATATTTTAGATTGGTTAGCACATTTGGTACAAAGGCCGCATACAAAAATTGGTGTTAAAATTATTCTTAAATCAACATTTGAAAGTGCTGAAAAAAATATTTTTTGGGATTTTTTTGGTAATTATGTATTAGGTGCGCCTAAATATTATTTAGTTATAAATGATTTAGAGAAATTAACTGGACAATTTAATTCAGTATGTGCTTGTAAAATATTAACTATATGTGATGAAGTTGGTATTTATTCACATAGTCCTAATGGTAAATTATCAAAAACTAAAGATAAATTAAAAAATATAACGACACAAAATATACAAATAATTGAAAGAAAAGGCATAGATCCAATACAAGTAGACGACTATAATAATTTTGTTGTATTAACTAATAATGATTACTGTGTAAATATAGATTTGACAGATCAAAAATATTTTTGCTTAGAACTAGATAATGACAAAGCATGTGATCGTGTATATTTTAAAAAAATTAAAGACTGTTATACTTTTTTACACGGTACACATTTTTATAATTTTCTTATGAGAAGAGATATATCAGAATGGAATCCTACTGACATACCTAAAACGGAAATGAAATTAAATTTAATTTTAAATAGTATTGATAAACCAATTTTGTTTATTATGAACTTGGTGGATAAAAACTATGACCCTTCAAATAACGTCAGATCATCTATTGATAAATTAAATTTTGTATCTGGTAATAAAATTTTTACAAGTGATTTATTTGATGTATATGTAATATGGTTAAAAGAAGAGCATAATATGTCAAATTTTTTAAATAGTAAACGTTTTTCAGAAATACTAAATAGCAAAATTAAATTAAAATCACAGCATATACGTAACGGCAATGATGTACGGAAAGGATTTTTAATAGACGTAGATGCAATAAGATCAAATATTGGAAAATTTTTAAAAAATTCTAATTTAAATTTTGATGCTACATATAATTCTACAAGTATTTTATCAATGGATATACATGACAGTAAAAAATCTAAATACTACAATGACACAAATATTGATGATATTAATGAAATTAGTAAAGATATTATTAATAAAATATCGTCACCAACATCTATCGAATCAACCAAAACTATTAAATCTGATAAAATTTTGTTCACGATCGATTCGTCAATGGATGAATCTGATAGATATGCCATTTCATACGAAGATATTTCGAATCATGATACATCAATTAACGATTTTTATGTTAATGAAATTTCTGACAGTAGTATAATTGATGATAAATCCACTAATGATTGTTACGTTTATGACACTTCTAATAATAGTACAATTGATGATAAATCTACTAATGATTGTTACATTTATGATACTTCTAAAAATAATACAATTGGAAATAAACTTATAAATAAAAAATTAAAATGCAAATTATTTTCATCTTACCAAATAATAAAACTTGACCATTTTGATGATTAAATTAAATAGATAATATAAAAATTGCACATAATATATGAATTATATATTAATAATTATTACATAAATTAATATTTGCCATTACCACAATTAAAAGCAATAATATGCGCGCGAAAATCCATGGCACATTTAATGTTTTTTTTTCTATATTAAGATATATTGATATATATAATTATTTTGTGTAATTCAATTTTATAAATTACAAAAGTTGTAATTTATAAAATTTTTTAATTAATTGTATCAAACATCTTTTCAGTATAATAGAAACAAACTTTTTTTACTTCATAACAATTATATAAAAGTAACATTTATTATCACGAATGGTTTCAAATTTATATAAGAGTTTTTTGTGTTACATATGCAGTATTCATTTATTAATTTGATATCAAATATGACATTATATGCATCTTTTAATTGTTATAACTATTGTATATTTTGCATAATTGATAAAATTTCAATTTATATCAATTGGCACAGTAGTAAAAAATATATTAGATTTAGAATATGTAATTGATCAATTAAATGTTAAAAAATAATTATGTTAATTATGTTATTTATTTTATTTTTATGTACTGTTGTTGTAAAATATTGTAAAACATTCACAGGCGGTGTAAAATTAAAATTGAATATCATATTAAAGATGATAATCTACTTTTGTTATTATTATTGATTTAAAATTCTCACTAATTTCATACTCGATAAAATCTTCATTGTTTAATTTATCTACTGTTAAATCATCAATCATATCCAAAAAATTATACACAACTTTCATGTCATAATCCGGTTCATCATAATATTTATTTTTATTTTCATCTTCTTTGTTAAATAATTTTTTTATTTGTTTGACAATATGTTTGATGGATTTATTTTTTATATTTGCATTTTTAATTTCATCAAAATCATCACTAATCCATTCAATAAATATATTTGTGACAATATCAATTACTTTTTGTGGATTTTGTATAGAGACAACATCAAGAATATTTTCTTTACCGCCATCATAATATCGATAATATATCACATAACACTTATCCATAATATTTATATAAATTACACGGCATATATTTATATTTATTAGTTCATAATTAATTACAATTAATATACAACATTAAAAAATTTTATTTTATTGTATTTTTTTAGAAATATATTGTT
>Ga0315900_10008135_pt1 | contig 13567 bp, 6 predicted proteins | sample LakEriMetagenome_FD_203521 | JGI IMG/M metagenome (GOLD analysis project Ga0315900, IMG submission 203521) | Freshwater fungal communities from buoy surface, Lake Erie, Ohio, United States - Buoy 12 MA114 | ecosystem: Environmental > Aquatic > Freshwater > Lake > Lake biofilm | place: USA: Lake...
CAGATTCCTCCTCAATCGCAGCTCCCTTTCCCGCATCGCAATACCTCTGGGCTATTGCTCCGATCAATGCCGGGGGAATTTCGGGTTCCGGCGATTCAATTCGGGTGAAATGGAATCCTTCTTTCACCGGAATGGCCTTTATTTTCTATAATTCAGTTACGCCCTGCGGATTCAAAAAGTCTGATACCCTTGCCATTAGGATAAAACCAAGGGCAGCATCTTCTATCCTTAATCTCGATACCATTTATTGCATCCGGAATGCACAGGTAAATCTGGAAGGAATTCCGGCCGGAGGGCAGTTCACCATCGGCAATTCCCCGGTTTTAACTTTTTCCATAGCTCAGGCCGGCCTCTTTGAAATCAACTATCAGCCTCCCGGCTGTTTTGCACAGAGTACCAAAATGGTTAGGGTAAAGCCAAAGGTTGCTGCTGTGATTTCGGCACCTGATACCCTTGTTTGTGCGAATGGTTCAGCACTACCGCTGGTAGGGATTCCGGAGAACGGGCTTTTTCTTGTAAATGGAGAGGCTCAAACGCAGTTTCAGCCAGCTCAGCCTGGTTTTTACACGATTTCCTACCATGCCTTCTGCACCGATACGGCCAAACGCAGAATAAGGGCAGCCGCTCCCCCTGATGTACAGATTTCCTGGGCCGGGCAGGGATTTTGTCTGGATACACTTCCGGCAGCGCTTCAACTGCAGCCTTCCGGCGGACAGCTTTTTCATAATGGCAATGCGGTAACTTCCTTCATCCCGGATTATGCTGGAATCCATACGCTCATTTATAAGGTTGATGAATCGCTGTGCTCCAGATCCGATACGGCTGTCGCACCGGTTAGCCCGCGGCCGGAACTTTATCTGATGTTCGATAATCCGGATCTCAAAAGAGTTTGCCGCCGTGATACTGCTGTAAATGTATATGGATGGCCTGAATCGGGTTTTTTTTCAAGTCCGGCCATTCAGAATTCTGTACTGAATCCCCGGTTATTAGCTCCCGGCCAGCAGTTTATTTCCTATCTTGGCTACAACGGGGTTTGCCTCGATTCGGCAAGCCTCCCCCTTATGGTGCTGGATGTGCCCGAAATTAATTTCGGGCTTGTTCCGGATACCCTTTGTGAAGGAGCCGCTGTAATCAGCCTGGATCAGACTGCTCCATCCGGAGGAAGCTGGGCTGGAGCCGGAATTGTCGGGAATCTGTTTTCTCCTGAAAGGTCTGGAATCAACCGGCTCATTTATTCACTGCCGGCCGTCGACAGCCTCCGCTGCAGCAGCAGCGCTGCACTGGAAATCTTTGTAAAGGCGAAACCGCAAACCCGTATTGGCGCGGATACTTCCATATGTGAGGGAGAAAGCATCCTGCTGGGAAACAGCAGCCGGAATTATCAGTTTGTGTGGAACGACGGGAGCAGGGAGAATATCCGGGAAATATCCTCGCCCGGCCGGTATTTTTTTACCGTGCGGGATGGGCTGTGCAACTGGAATTCCGACACCCTGACCATCGGATCTCTGAAGCCGCTGCCTGTTTTTTCACTTGGGCCGGACCGCAGCGACTGTTTCCGAGATTCTCTCAGGCTTGCGGGTCCGGCGGGTATGAGTGCCTACAATTGGGTAAAAGACGGGATTCAGTTTTCCGGAGATTCGGTGTTGAAGCTTTCTGAACCCGCATCAGTTCAGCTCAGTGTAATCAGTAAAAATGGATGCAGCTATACCGACCTACTTCTTCTGGTGAAAAAGGATTGTCCTGAAGTGCATATACCAGAGGCATTTTCGCCCAATGGAGATGGTGTAAATGAAGTATGGAAAATATTTGGCAGCGGCATTCTCAGCCTGAATGTAAAGGTATTTAATCTCTGGGGCGAAGTTGTTTTCGAAGGATTGGGAAAAGAGGCTGCCTGGGATGGTAATTTCAGGGGGCAGCCCTGTCCGGCAGGTGCCTATCAATATGTGCTGCAGTATTCAGGCAGTTCTGCTGAAAGAGGGTCCTTCTCCGACAGACTTGCAGGTCAGGTTTTTGTAGTAAGGTAATCCATGGAAAACAGAACCTGGCGCGTATTCTATCTGTTGATTCTGATGCTGAATGGTTTCAGGTCCCGTGCCCAGGATATGCAGCAGGCGCAGTTTTATGCATTTCCTGTTTTGGTTAATCCTGCTTTTGCCGGTAATATGGAATTCGACTGCAAGGATCTCCGCTCAAATTTTAGGGCGAGCCTTCAGAGCAGAAGACAGTGGTCGGCCTTTAAAAGTGATGCTTTTGCGCTGGAACTTTTCCGAAAGAAAAGCCGGCTGGGATTTGCCCTGCTTTTCCGTAGCCAGCGGCAAAGCGGCAGTCGTCTGCAAACTACCGGCGCGGGAGCGGCCGTAAGCCATCGGCTCAGCCTTGGGGAAAACTGGCACATGGCCTCTGGTATTCAGTTCAACCTGGTTCACCGAAATTTTGATTTCAGGGATTTCCGCTTTACCGATCAGTTTTCTGATAAGGGCTTCTCCGGGCAAAGTACAGCCGATAATCTGGCCAGTGCCAGTCCCGCAGGAACCTATGCCGATCTCTCTGCCGGAACCTTGTTTTTTACCCGGCTTTTCTGGACAGGAATCAGCATTCATCATGCCAATCAGCCGGTAGTTTCTGATTTCTCGGATTTCCGTCTGCCTGTTAAGTTATCACTTCAGGCCGGCTATAAATTTGAATTCCGCTCTGACCCGAATTTTGGCCTCTTCAAACGGGATGTAAGCCTGCATCCGGTTTGGATGCTTCGCTGGCAGAATCCGTTCACACAAATGGACGCCGGCCTTTACTATAACTATGAGCCATTTTTCGGCGGCCTGATTTACCGGGGGCTCGGCTTGATTCGCAAGGATGCTGACGGGCTGGCTTCCCAGGACGCTGCCGTTTTTCTGCTCGGCATTAAAAAAGATGGTTTCAGGCTGGGCTACAGTTTGGAAGTAAATCTGAAGCGCAAAACCTACGGGGGATTTCCGACACAGGAACTAACGCTGTCCTATCAATATGCAAAAAAGGGATGTCTGAGGCGCAGGTTTGGAAAATGGATTTCAATTCCCTCCTTCTGAAAACTTCCTGGTACTATCAGAACTATTCGTAATCACTGGTAAGTTTATACCGGGAGATTCGCCGGTTGCCGGCATCCGCCACATACAGCACCCGGTTTGACCATGCGAGACCGGATGGCCTCCGGAACTGGCCCGGACCGGATCCGCTTCCTCCGAAAGAAACATTGATCAGTTTTCGGTTGGTATATTGTGGCGGAGGATTGGTTCCTTCATAACCGTTTTCCTGGAATACAAATACGCTGTCTTTCTCAGCATCGGCAACAAAAAGGTATTTCTGACTTGTACCCGCATAGAGAACTGCTACCGGTTTTTTAAATCGAAAAGTTTCATAAAGATAGCCATCTGCAGCGGCTGCGGCAGGCTGGGGCAGGGCCTTGAAATTGGTAAACAGTCCGTCTATGGTAAGCTGCACCTGCATGTAGCGTACGGAAATTGCCAGATCGGGTGTAAGGGATGTGTAAATAAAATCCTTCCTTGTTTCCATCCTGGCCCTTTGTGGTGGCTGAACCAGCGTGGTAAGTCCGAAAGGTGCAAGGTAGCGTGTTGGTTCACCTTCGCTGAATCCGCCCTGAAAAAAGTCGTTTGCTGAAAATGTAAGGATGGAATTGCGTTTGGTAATACTGGCTTCACCGGCGCTTTCCTGAGGTCCGCTGGATGATACATAGTAAGAATTATCGTCCATAAAGCCCAGAGCATTGAGTTTCGTCGCTTCGAGGTTGGCCTTGTTGTTCAGTTTCTGCGGCTCATTGATGCAAAACGGATATACCAGTTTTTTTTCAATTCCGGCTGAATTGAGATTCAGGAAGGAACCTCCTTCCGTATTCTGCTTCTGATTTATTTTATAAATAACAGGCACATTGAAAACCACATTGTTGTAAAGGGTGTCCATTCTTCCCAGGGCATACAGGTCGAGGCTTCTGTTTTGAATAACAAACTCCACACCGGGAAGGTTAAAGCGACCGAGTTCCCTCCCGGCCGCGTCGTAAGAGATGATGGCTTTTCCCGAGTCTACGGCATAGAGCAGTTCGTCGTAACCCATGCAAAGGCTAACAGGCGTAATGCCGCTTCCGAAATCCGGATACACCGGAACATATTCCACGCTTTTGAGGCTGTAATCCGGCTTTTCAATGTAATCGGAAACGGCATTTTTTTCGCCGAAAAAGGAACAGGCGCTCAGGCTGATAAGGGAGAAGAGCAGCAGGTAATGTTTCATCTTACTGACCCGGTTTAATAAATCCTACACTCAGACCAAGACTGTGGTACATGCCGAGAAAACGGTTTGGAACAAGTGCATAATCAAAGGTGAGGGGGAATGCTCCGATTCTGCTTCGGATGCCGATTCCGGCGGTAATGCCTTCACCCATCACATTTACTTTGTAGCCCAGACGCACATGCAGCAGGGAATCAAAGCTGTAGTGCAGCCCAAGCCGGATGTTTTCTGCATTGTCATTGGGATGATTAAGCTGTGCAGCAGCCAGGAGACGGTGTTTTTCTGCCTCCCAGGCCGTGATGGAAAGTCCCATGGAAAACAGGGTAGGGGCGCCATAGGCTTCTGTATTTACTGGTCCGCGATTGTACTGAACCGCAAGGAAATCACCCTTTCCGGTAGAATTACCACCGAAATGCTGGAGGCCAACGGCAAAGCTCAGATCTTTCCAGTCGGTTTTGTAAAGAAATCCCAGGTCGGCTGTTACGGCGGTGGCACTGTACTGAGAGAGCTGCTCCCGTACCAGATTCAGGTTCATGCCGCATCTGAACATTTTGGAAAGCGAGCGCGAATAACCAAATCCGACTTTGAACGCATCTGAAGCGTATTCGCTTCCGTCACCCATTGGCTGAAATTCGGTTCTTCTGGGTTGAAGTCCGCCTGATAAATAATTCAGGGATGCCATCCAGACGCCGGCTTCTTTACCCGGCAGGCATACGCCCAGATAGCTTTGAATTAAACCGGTGGCATTGCTTCCGCTGGAAAGGGCCATTACCGGATAGCGGAAGGATGATGCGGCAGCCGGATTTACGGTCATGGCAAAGGCATCGCCCGGCAATGCAACAGAGGCACCTGCCATAGCAGAGGATCTGGGTGACAGGTCGTTTTTTAAAAAAGTCAGTGCTGAAATACCGGCCCTTTGTCCTCCCAGATTGGGAAAAATCTGCGCACTGACGGTCAGATTCGTAAGCAACAGGATTAAGAAAGTATGCCGCAGAGATTTCATGTTAGCCATTTCTTAAAAATTGAAACCGATTCCATACAAAATCTGCCTGGGCTGAAGGTAGCGTGCCGGGTTGGAGGGCGGTAATCCTGAAGTATTCGGGTCCGTGTACCGGGGATCGCGCTGTTCGAAGGGGAGGGGATCGCCGTTCCGGTAGGCTGTGCCGGTAACCGGATTTACCAGTTGTGAATTTTTATTGTTGAAGAGGTTCTTGATTTCAACCGAAAGGAAGGCCTTCACTTTTCTGGCAATCACAAAATCACGCGTAATGCTCAGATCGGTCCAGAACCAGGAGGAACCAATCTCGGTAAACTGGCTGTTGGGTACCAGTTCGTAAATGGTCCGGCCAAGTTCGTTAACACCCGCTGCCCTGTATGGCGTATATCGAAGGCCGGATTTCCATGTCATGAACAGGAAGAAGCGGAAGTTTCTCATCGGAACATTGAAAACCCGCAGATTTGAATCCGGTGTAAAAATGAGACTGGATTTCAGATCCCAGGGGCGGTCCCAGGCGAGGAATTGCTCTTTGGTGGTATTTACCTGACCGCCCTGTTTAATCTGAAGCAGCGATTCTTTGGCTGTATTTGATTTTCCGGTAGCTACCTGGTAGGCAGCATTGAAGCTGGCTCGGATCTGCTTACTAAAGCGGTAGTTCAGCCCGAGTTCCAGACCCCGCACGCGGGCATAATCCTGATTGATGCTTATGACGCGGTCTACAAATTCCTGACCGAGGCGGGGATCAATGATTTCAGCTGTCCGGTTAACAATGAAATCAAACTGGTCCTTATAAAAAGCAGTTCCGGTTACAGAGAAATCTTTGGTAACCTGAGACTTGACTCCGAGTTCATAGGATACCGCCACTTCCGGATTCAGGTTTGGATTTCCTGCGTTCGATCCGGAAACCCTGTTCTGATAATTGGTGTCCAGTCCGGCATACAAAAACCGCGGATGCGGAAGACGCAGGGAATGGCCATAGTTGAAATACAATACATTGTTTTCGGTAACCGGGAAAGACACCCGCACTTTGGGGAGGAAGCGGGCCTTCCAGCGTACACCAAAAAGTGAGGCACTCTGTTTTTTATATTCTTCGCGATTGGTGGCTGCAATGAAGGTGAATGGGTTGCTGATGGCTTCATCGGCAAATTTCCCTGGAGCCCAGTATTCGAACCTGGCACCGATAACCGCAATAATGCCCTTGTATTTGATTTCATCCTGTGCAAAAATGGCACCATTGTGGGGCCTTACTTTCCAGACATCGTTCGACTGACCAATCCTTGAAGAAGGGGTGAAGCTGCCATCTGCAAGCCGGATGGGTGCGCCTACCCAGGGCCTCGCAACGTCTATCCACTGCATTTCCTGTGCCTTGTGTTCAAATCCCATGCTGGCAAAATGTACCTTATTATCGGCAAGCCAGCTGGCCTTGGCTCTCAGGGTGTATTCTTCATAATAGTGATCATGCCAGAGTGTCGAGATTCCTCCGTTATTGAAAAAGCCTTCTCCGGGAAGTACATAGAGCACGGAATCCGACTGATAATTCGGATTCTGGTAAACCTGAACCGGGTCGCTGATGATGGCTTCAGGATCATACTCCTTATCCAGACTGGCGTCGCGGAAGGGTCGTCCGTTGGCATCTGCCCTCAGACGGGTGAATAATCTGCCCACGGTAGCATCCAGTTTCCATTGCTTGTTTATGCTGTGCCTGAGATTAAGTGCCGACAGATTGGAGCGGTGCGTATAGGTAGTGGCTTCATCCATCTGCCGGGCAAAGGCATACTGAAAACCCGGTACCATGATCTGGTCGAATCCGATGATCTGAAGCGTTCTGGTATTCTGATTTACGGAAATACTATGCTGATTGGTCAGACTAAGCCGTGTACTTTCACTCAGTTTCCAGGATAGCTTGGTCGTCTGACTCCACTTGTTGTCCTGCCTCGGTGCCCAGAATGCCTTATTCTGTAAAAGGCTTGAATTCAGCTGATTTGCGTAAAAACCGAAATAGTCACTGCTGAAGCCCACATTCGCTGAGGTGAAGAGCGTTACTTTCTTGTTGGTAAATGGAAGTGGGGTACCGATGGATAGTTCAGCCAGATCGGTATTCCAGGCAGTTCCGCCGATTGGATTAATCCCGAAGTTGTCTCTTTGCCAGCGGCCTCCAATGCTCAGTTTGTCACCGCCTTCTTTGATGCGGGTCACAATCACTCCGGAATTCGAATTGTATTCGGCATCACTTCCTCCGGTCATTACGGTGATGTCCTGAACTGAACCGGAGGCAACCTCCGTTCCAAAACCTGTACCGGCAAGGGGATCAGCTGCATTGATTCCGTCTACCATATACTGCGTTTCATAAACCCGGCCACCGCGGATCTGAAGTCCGTCCGGCGACTGGCTTACACCCGCCTGCATGGCAGTAATTTCCTGCACATTGCGCACATTCATTTCCTTGATGTCGGCGGCCGAAATCCGCACCTCACTTTTTCCGCTTTCCAGATCTACAGTTGGTTTTTCACCGATAATTTCAACGGTTTCGAGCTGGTTTGTTTGTTCTTCCAGGCTTGTGCTGAGGGTGATACTGCCTTCCTTTGGAATTCGGATGCCATTGAAAATCTTTTCCTTGTATCCGACATATCCTACACGGATGGAGTAGTCGCCTGCCTTGATTCCGCTGATGGTATATCGGCCATTCACATCGGTTGTTGCTCCCTTGTAGGTGCCGATGATCAGAACGGAAGCACCGATAAGTCCTTCTTTGGTGGCCTTATCTGTAATTACACCTGTAAGACTGCCCTGCCCGAAAACCTTAAGGCCTGAAATCAAGATGGCCAGTATGAGGAGAACAGTTTGCTTACCAGTTAAATTCCTCATTGAGAATTTTTGAAAAGGTTTGACGAAGGGCCTGACGGTTTGCACCCAGGTAAAATAATTCCATACCGAAAAACACCATGTTGGTTCTTCCGCTCAGCGGATTACGGGTTCTGGCAGCAATGCAGAGCGGGTCGGTTCCGGGATATCCGCCCAGACTCGCCTTTGGTAAAACAAACAGCGTATCCGATCCGGGAGAAGGAAAAAATACATCCACTCCGGTAATAATGGACCCGGTATTACTGATTCTCAGGCTGTCATATCCGCCCGATCGGGGAAGCACCAGTCCGTTGGGCTTGATTCGTATGGTATCGCTTCTCTGGTAAAATGAAGCAACCGGAAGAACTGAGAAGGCTGCATTATCCTGAGGCAGCTGATTTTTCCCATCCGGAAATGAGGCAGAAATCAGGAGTTTGCCGTTAAAGCGGAGGTACTGGTTAAGTGATGGCGCAGCGGGGGTAAGCAAAATTCTGGTTGTATCCACTCCGGGGGGCTGGCTGGTAGGAAGAATGTCTGAATACCAGAAAACTTTTTTGTACAGAGAGCATAGCAGATAAAAGGAAGCATTCCAGAATTTGGGCTGATTTGCCCCGACTCTTGTCCCGGGAATTTCCGGAAAATTCAGATCAAGGCGGTCGAATCCGGAGATTCCGCCAATTATGCCAGTGTACAAAGTATCGCGGGATCCTGTTTTTACAGCGTCAAGCAATAACAGATCACTGGTTTTCCTGCGGATGAAATAGTTCCTTGTAGAATCCCGGCTTCTGGAGCTGGCCAGATCTTTTATCATCAGATAAAATCGGTTTTCAGCATTAAGCCTGAGTCCCGGTACCTTGATTCCGCTCAGAGGAGAGGGCTCCTTCGAAAGACCTGCAAGATTCTCTCCTGCATACAGGATTGCATTGGTTTGAGAAACAGCAGACGGATCTTCAGGCACAAGTGAAAGAAAACTGAAGTTTTTGGGAACAGATGTCCAGGCTGCATCGTTGATGCGCAGGTATACCGAGTCTATGTTTTCTGCACCATCAGGATCCGAGAAGGAGTAGGGCAGGGAAATAACAGACCAGATGCTGTCTGCCTGCGGGAGTCCTTCCTTCAGAAATTCGATGGAAGGAGGGGTATTCTGAACCGGAATGCGGAGAATGGCTGGTTCCTGGCTTCGGAGTCCGCGGTCATCTTCGGCCTCTACGGCAAACCAGATGGTGGAGGTGTCGCTGCTTCCTGCGAAATTGAAAAGGAAAACACTGTCTGTTCTTTCCTGAAGGGCAGCCATCGAAAGTTTGCTCAGTACATTCTGACGCGAATCAGACCAGGCAGTCCGGTAACCTTTTATATATCCGTCTGCATCCTGACCTGACCAGAAAAGGTGGATTCGGGTTTTTAGCCTGACAGAGTCCGGAAGGCTGATTTTTTCCGTAGCAAGCCGAACCAGCGGAGCTCTGTTGCTGCCAGGATTTTCAAGGTCGGTGCGGCATGAAAATACGGCAAACAGGAGCAAAGGCCAGCACCACAGGGCTGGCCTTTGTCCGTTTTTAAATAGGATTTTCAGGCTTTGATACACGCGATTAATAGACCGAGAGGCTTCTTGTACCGGTGATTTTTCCCTGCAAATCCGAAACTGACAGGTGGTATATTCCGGATGGCAGGCTGCGGATGTCGAGATCAGTTTCCATGCCATCCATTTCTTTTACCATCAGCATGCGGCCAAGTGAATTCATTACTTTAATGCGGTGCTTTCCGGCACTTGCAAGGGTAAGTTTGATGCTGCCTGAAGCAGGATTGGGATGGAGATTCAATGCGCTGTTGCCCGTTACCGATTTTACCGAGGTGGCAAGCACCATGTCGTTATTATTACGCGGCAAAAGCTTCATGTTACTGAAGCTGTAGGTCATGATACCCTGAACGGTTGAAAATTCCAGACCTGGAGTAACAATTACCGGGGTAACATTCATTGTTCCGTCCTGTGTTTGCCATAGGGGAGAGTTCACATAGCTCACATTCAGAGAAGAGAAAGCAGTATTGCTTTGTCTTCCAGCCAGAATACGGCAACCGGTATTCGGATCGTTTATGTCGGCACCAATCCTGTATTCTCCGTTGTTTCTGTTTAAAGAGAAGTCAGCATTGGAATCAACCACGAACAGGTTCTGGCCGGCGGCAGGATTTTCCAGTTTTACCAGCATGCCTTCATATTTCTCATTAATGGTAAAATCGTAGGTACTGAGGGTTGCAGGATTAACGGCTATGGGCTGAGGCACGGGCTGGCCTGCAGAAATAACCGATGCATTGCTGATGTTTGAAATTCTTGTCAGACCAAAATATTCTTCCACTACACCGGTAACGGAAACCTTGTCACCCACGGCGAGCGAAGAAATCAGGGATCCGCCATTCACCCAGATACCTGCCCACTCGTTCTGGTTTTCCTGCTGGATGAAAACATATCCAAGATTATCGGCAGCTGCTGAAGCGGTTACGATTCCCTGCAGACTCAGGGTATCGCCTGTGTAGCCGGATCTTCCGGTCGGATAGGGTGTGTACTGAATATCCCGGATGGTACAGCCGTCAGCATTGCTGGTATAGAAAAGAGCTGGTATCTGGCCCGGTACATTAGGAACGAGGGTTGTATTGTTGAGATTGTCTTTCGCTCTGAAATAGTAGCGCACAATCTGGCCGTTTGGCTGACCCGGAATCTGAGCAGAATAACGTGTTCCGGCAACGGTGGCTGTCAGGCTCTGATAAACGAGGCCGTCCAGTGAATACAGCAGTTCTGCCTGTGTAATGGTTCCGTCGTCTGTGATATCGGCCGAAACGGTAACAGGCGCAGCCGGTCCCGGACATGGCACACTTTTACGAATGTTTCCGATGGCAGGGGAGGAGGCACCTTTTACATAATGCGTAAGGCTGAAAGGATTGATGTTGTATCCGCGGCTGTTGGTTGCACCCGGATCGCAGCCGTTCTTCCAGCTTTCAATCAGGCCGCGAACCGAGGTATACTGGTCGCCGACATTTGGTGGCACGAAACCATTGGAAAGACGCTGGGTGCGGAAACGGTCATAAATCCAGATGTGGTTGTCGGCACTGTCTTTCACAAGGATACGGACACGATCTCCTGATGGTGCAACCTGTACAACCGTAACATTACGGATCTCGACAAAATTTCCTTCGTATTGCTCGCCTGTTGTGAGGTGATTGTTAGGCTGATTATTTCCATTCAGGTTTCCGTTCAGCCAGCCTACTTTCACCGGAAATGCTTCAGGGGCCGGTCCCGGCTCGAAACTGAGGAGTTGAACAGAGATGGGCTCAAGCTGGGTTTCGCCGTTGGTGGTCGGGTTGAACTCCTTCACCAGCGCGATTACTTCGATGGTATCCCCGGAAACCAGTGTATTGATGTCTGTTGGGGTGGTGGCTGCGCCGCTCCTTATCGTAATGTTACCATAGGGTGTTGATGGCTGTGCAGTAATATCTCTGATCCAGATCCAGCGGGTCTGGCCGGAGGTTTCGTTGAGACCACCATTGTTGATGACCACACCTCTGACCCTAACGGTATCATCCAGGTAAAGCGGATTAGGACCGTCATTGCAGGAGTCTGGTTGAAATTGACCCGCCCAACCCTGAATTTCCTGAACAGGTGTCAGCGGCAATTGCTGGGCTTTTGCGCTGAAAGTCAGCAGAACAGCAGCAAGAATTGTATAACAAACTTTCATTGTATTATTTGATTATGGTGAATTTTCCTGTTTGAACCTGATTGTTGTTTAAATCTTTTACCGAAAATAAGTAAAGTCCTCTGCTTATGATCTGGGAATCCCTGCTGAGCAAGTCCCAGTCATGCTCTCCTCCCGAAAAGACCCGCTTGTCCTGGATGCCCGGGTCCTGGGAAAAAGAGCTGTATGTCCTGAACCATCCGTCGCTGCCTCTGTAGGAAGAAGCATCATGCAGAAACTGGTCAATTACATCACCTGCAGCACTGAAAATGGTAATTTCACAACGGGCAGGTAGGTTTGCAAAATAAAGTTTGCCGTCTTCCGGACGGGTACTGACGCCCTGCCAGGAGGCTCCTGCATAGTATGGATCCGGATAGGCAAAGGGCTTATTGCCATCCATATCGGTATTCGGTTTTTTTCCGGGAAAAACCAGAAACTGGTTGGAAGACCGGGAAGTTTCCAGCGGACCAAGATTGTTTTTTACAGAACCGCGGTCGAAAGCAGTTAAGGCAACGGCATGCTGCCATCCGTTCTGAAGGGCATTGAAGCGGAAATGGTAGCGGTAAAGATTGGTGTCGCCTTCAAACATGGTGTCTGCTGGCAGCAGGATGGACTCCAGCCCGGTATCAAAACCGATGGCATTTCCTTTTTTGTCCCACTCGCCGGAGAGTTCGTAACTATTCTGAATATCAATACTTGATTTAGTATCGAAACCAAAAGATGACTTGTAAATGCGATAGCCTTCAAAGTCTTTTTCCTTTGAAATTGGATCGACTGAGTTCTCGGAATTGGCAGCCCAGTAAACATCCACTGACTGGTCTCCTGCAATGATTTTGGTTGCGGGCACATCCGGAGGGCTGGGCAGAATATAGCGGTCGATAAGCCCGTTCTGGTTCAGGTCTTCTTGCGCTTCCAGTATCCCGTTTCCGTTGGCATCTTCTCCGTTAAAGGCCGTCTGTGCCCACAGCGCATTGGCAAGGAGGTTCCTCCTCTGTACGGCAGTGTTTTCGGTATTGGGAAGATTTTCAGTATTATCCTTTTTGGCGCAGATAACAGAGAAAACAACAGATAGTGTTTCGCCCGGATTGAGTCGCTGAAAGTTACCGACCGACAGCACATTGGTCCTGTTGCCCGGTCTTTTGATGATGTTTCGGATGGGTTCTGCAGGAGGTTCGGCTGTACTCCAGTTGGGCTCGAACTGAAGTCCCTTGCTCATCCGTGAAAACCGGTCCGGATCATTGGGCGGAGGAAAAAACTTGGGATCTGAACTACCGAACAGCCAGGTCTGAAAATTGCTTTTGAATGGTGAATCAGCTGTTTTTCCGGCTACATATACTTTACCCTGCTGCCCGCTCAGAATCCGTTCAGCACCAAGGTATTTAATTCCGACATAGCTTTCTGTAAAACCCGGATCACCGGTGGCATCAAAAACATAGCCCAGCATCAGGGAATCTTCAAAGCCGTTGCCTCCTTTATTAAAGAATGCCGTTCCCGAAGGGATAGTCCTGCTCACATTCCTTACCACCGCGTTATAATACTGACCCACATGAAGGCTGTCCAGCGTGTCTGTACCTGTATTGGTGATTTTGTAATTCAGTATTACAAAGAAGTTGGCGAAGGCAAAATTCCAGTTGTAGGTCTCCAGACTCACATCTATTCCGAGCGGATTGGTATGACCCGGAATCTGTCTTGGAGGGTTTCCCGAACCCGGAATGTTGAAGTTTTTATCCGTGAA
>Ga0315900_10008136_pt1 | contig 13565 bp, 9 predicted proteins | sample LakEriMetagenome_FD_203521 | JGI IMG/M metagenome (GOLD analysis project Ga0315900, IMG submission 203521) | Freshwater fungal communities from buoy surface, Lake Erie, Ohio, United States - Buoy 12 MA114 | ecosystem: Environmental > Aquatic > Freshwater > Lake > Lake biofilm | place: USA: Lake...
TGCCTTGGTCAGACTTGAGGAAAGCTCAGCATCACGCTGAGACTGGCGTTTTTGACGGGTCAAAGACTTTGATTCAGCTAGAGCAGATTTTTCTGACTTTCGCTTGTTTTTTCTCGCGGCAGTGATTCTTTGACGGCGAGCTTTATCCAGGGCTTTCCGTTTAGCCTTTTGCTCGGCAAGCCTTGCTTGGACGTCAGGTCTTGCGAGGTAAGCTGCTTTCGCGGCCTTGGCGCGCTCCTTGGCCCTTTGCTTTGCAGCTTGTTTTCTGTCCGTGATGGTTGACACTTTTCTTCCCCCTCGGAGGCCTCGATCAGACTTTTTCGATAGTAACTAAGATGACCTCAAAAAAGCCAGAGATAAATGACCGCAAACAGCCGAATTATTTGGAAAAAAATTGGATGTTACGAGCGGCCTTAGCGTGCTATTGTTGCCCCTTGATATCTGTCCCCCGAAAAGTGGTCGAAAATCCGCGCGCGGAGGTCTTCATAATACTATGTTAATCCATCTCTCCATTCACGGCCTTGCCATTATCGATCATTTGAAAATCGATTTTGCAAATGGCTTTAACGTTATCACCGGTGAAACTGGTGCCGGTAAGTCCATACTTATAAAAGCATTGGGTCTTCTTCTTGGTGGCAAAGCCAGTCAAGAGTCGGTCAGGCGTGGAGCTGAACAAGCGACAGTTTGCGGGACGTTTCGAATAAAGGGGACTCACCCGGCAAAGCAAATGCTTGCTCAACTTGGCGTGGAGATGGATGACAATAACCTTGATTTTGACGTTGAAATAAAACGGATCGTTTCCGTCAAAGGTCGCTCGGCTGCCTGGGTCAATAATGTACCGGTGACAACAGGCTCACTGAAAGACATTGCAAGCTGTTTGATCGACGTGTTTGGTCAACATGACAGCCACCGATTGTTAGACAGCCAGCATCACGCGCCGTGTTTGGATCAATTTGTGGAGCCGCGGTCTCTCGCCCATGAACTTGACTCCTCTTATCAGCAGGCGAGCGAAACGATGTCGGAATTACGTCAGTTTGTACACGAAGCCACCGGCAAAGGGCGAGACGTTGATTACCTTGCTTTTAGGGTGACTGAGCTTGATGATTTTAAGCCCAGCCAAGAGGATTATGAGTCCGTAAAATCCCTAACAGATCGTGCGCGACTTGCGACGTCCATCACGGGCGCTCTACACAAAGCACAAGATCTTATTGAGAGTGCGGAAGGTGACGGTGTTTCGCGGAGGCTTCGCGAGGTGAGCCGAGCCCTTCATTCGGGAAAATCACCCGAGTTAGACGATCTTGCTGACGTTGCTGGAAAGCTGGCGTCTGACGTCGATGACTTAAGTTACGCGCTCGGACGTGTGGCAAGTAAGCTGGATATTTCTGAAGAAGAAATGGACAAGGCTGAAGCAAGAATTGCTGGCTACCAGTCACTTTTTAGAAAGCATAGTGTGCAAACACCGCAAGAGCTGTGTGAGGCGTGGCAGAAGCTTAAAGAGCAGCTAAAGGCTCTTGAAAATGCGGCAGGACACGTCATGACTCTGCTGCAAAAACTAGAGAAAAACGTGTCAGCTGTGGCTAAGAAATCCGAAGCCCTAGCCCTGGGTAGGCGTAAAGCCGCCGGTGTGGTCGCAAAGCGCGTGGAAAAAGAGCTTGCTGACCTCGCGATGCCTTCAGCTAAGTTTTCAGTCGAGTTTTCACCTGTTTCGAGGGTTATAGCCGCCCTTGATTTGTCCTCATTTGGCGAGGAGGCTGTTGCCACCTGGAGTGATGTCCTTGATGTTTGGTCAACGGTTTCAGAAATTGGCTCAGAGCGAGCTGAGTTTTACCTCTCTGCCAATAAAGGTGAAGCGATGCTGCCTCTTGCAAAAGTGGCCTCTGGCGGTGAAGTTAGTCGCATCATGCTCGCCCTGAAAAAAGCACTCGTAGCAGGCGCGGAGACGTGCGTTTTGGTTTTTGACGAGATCGACACTGGCATTTCTGGACGTGTTGCAGATATTGTCGGGCAGAAAATTTCGGAGCTGTCCGGATATTGTCAGATTCTCTGCATTAGTCATTTGCCACAAGTCGCTGCTTACGCGGACCGCCACTACATTGTACAAAAAGTTGAGGGTAAGGATCGCACCGAGTCGACAATCAAGGCTCTTTCTGAAGATGAACATCTTGATGAGATCGCGCGTCTACTCTCTGGTGACAAAGTAACTAAAGCCTCGCTCGAACATGCAAAAACACTTGTCTCTGAAGCCAAAAGTCGTTGTGGCAGTCTAAAGAATCAAAAAGCGACAAGTAAAAATGCTGCGGTGAAAAGCCCATGAGCCTAAATAAAAGCGTCATCGACGGCATTGAATGTCTGACTCTCATCCGCGAAAACGCTAAAAAAACGGCGATTATTTTGCATGGCTTTGGGGCTGATATGAATGATCTTGCTCCACTCCACTCATATTTGGATCCTGCCGGAAAGTTCAATTGGATATTCCCAAACGGCATTCAAGAGGTGCCCGTTGGTCCCCACATGTCAGGCCGTGCTTGGTTTCCTATCAGAATGGCGGAAATTGAAGAAGCAGCCATGCGTGGAGACGTCGTCGACTTTGCAGATGTGTGTCCCCCGGGCCTCGTGGAGGCCGAGACGAGACTCAAAACGTTCATCAAGACATTAAGGATAAAGTCAGAAGACTTGATCTTGGGTGGGTTTAGTCAAGGTGCCATGATGACCTGTCAAATTGCTTTGACTTTGCCTGATGATATTGCGGCGATGCTACTTTTCAGTGGAAATTGCATAAATTTCCAGGTTTGGAGCGAAAACGCTGAGCGCCATAGAAAGCTTCCATTTATTCAAAGTCACGGCAAGGATGATCCAATACTTGGATTTAAGCATGCCGAGAGACTCTACGAGATGCTTAAAAGTGCAGGGCTAAAGGGTGAGTTTATTCCATTTAAAGGTTTTCATGAAATACCGCTGCCAGTGATTCGCGAGGCAGCGAAGTTTTTGGAAAAGATCTGATCGAGGGAGGGCTTTTGCATGAAGACGTATAGCTTGTTAGCGTCAATAGTTTTGGCCAGTTTGGCGTCTTGTCGTACGGCCAGTGACCGGGTTACGACTGATATCAAACAAGCCGAGGAGCCGTCAGCCTGTGATCCAAAGGGCATCTTGAACGATCTGAAGCCAGGCGGTCTTTTTGGAGCGACGCGTATTCTTTACAATCAGCCCAATGTAGCCAACGAGTGGCTGCATCCAGTGATGATCAAAAAAGCTGGAGGAGATAGCCTTGGGCTTTTTCAAAGTTTCATCCCCGATCCAAAACAAGCGACCAAGGTCAAAAAAATCAACGGTGCTCTTGCTACCATCGCCAAAGACTTTGGAGCGGCAAAGGTTTTAGACGTTAGTATCACGCGGGACACGATTGAATTCAAAGGCACAAGTAATCGGTTAAATGTGTTTAGGTTGGACTCAGCTGATTTGATTGAACGTAAGGTGTTAAAATTTAGTGTGCCCTCTATGGCGGGTGTGATTGTCGTGATGGCTGGGCAAACACCGTCACTGTCATCTATTCAAGTTGAGGGCGTTATGAAGCCCGAAAATCTATTATATATTGCCCCTGATGCAGCGACGTTCCGCGTTCAAGGCGGTAATTTTGGTGGGACAATTATTGCACCTAAGGCTTCTGTTTTTATGGAGTCAAATTTTATCGGCAGCATTTTTGCTAAAGAAGTCACGGTGAGAGATCCTATGAAGCCAGCCTTCTATCAAGGTTGCGTGACTACACAAAAAATACCTTAATGAAACCTCCGATGCTGTTTTAAAGGCTGGTGGCCCTCTTGGATCCTTAAGGGATTCAAGAGGGCTTTTGACCAGATAGCGGAAGGAGACGGGAGCGGGGACCAAGAACCAACGAGAGACGGGGCGTAACAACCCGTGGTGAGTGATGAGCTCATGTTGGAGTGAGCACCATCACCACGGGGGGAGAGATGAGACGTTTATGTCTTAGCTGCAGCCGGTGGTTGTTCCACACGAATTGCACTTAAGGCAGCTGCCATTTCGCACAAGAGTCAGAGCACCACACTCAGGACAGGGGTCACCCTCGTAACCCTTGGCCCTAGCTTCGGCTCGGGCATTGTAGCGTTCATAGATGGTTTCATCAAAAGCGCCACTAGCCTGGACAGTTGTAACCGTCTTGTTTGCTCCGCCTGACACGTCAAAACCAATTTGGTTTTGTTGCATCAAAACGGTCGCCGTATCTTCATTGGCGGTTTCAATCACGGACGTTGCCACAGCTTTTGCCATTTTCGGTGTCGAACGTCTCGTGCCCTGGACGTCTTCTGGTGTGACGTGAGCAAGATCGTTACGGCCAAGGTACGCAATCGCAAGGTCGCGGAAGATAAAGTCGATAATCGACGTCGCACGCTTGATGTTGTCGTGTCCTTGAACCATGCCGTTTGGCTCAAATCTAGAGAACGTGAACACGTCAACGTACTCTTCCAGAGGCACTCCGTATTGAAGACCCAAGCTCACTGCGACTGCAAAACAGTTCATCATGGAGCGAAGTAGGGTTCCCTCTTTATTGATATCGAGGAAGATCTCACCAAGATGACCGTCTTCGTATTCACCTGTTCTTAGGTAAATACTGTGGCCGTCGATCTTCACTTTTTGGGTGTATCCTGCTCGACGACTTGGAAGAGAGCGGCGCTTACGCACATACTCTGTGATTACTTTGGTGGTGATTTCCTTCACTTTCTCGACTGGAGTTTCTGCCGTTTCAGCGGCTTCCATCCAAGTTGCAGCCGTTGCATTGAGTGGCTGGCTGAGCTTGCTGCCGTCCCGGTAGAGAGCATTTGCCTTAAGCATCAGTCCCCAGCTCTTACGGTAGGCTTCCGAGACGTCAGTCATGGTGGCTTCGTAAGGAAGGTTGATGGTTTTGGAGATCGCTCCGGAGATGAACGGCTGTGCTGCTGCCATCATAACGATGTGACCATCGGATGAGATGAAGCGCTTACCGCGTCGACCACACTTGTTCGCACAATCGAAGACTGGAAGGTGCTCTTCTTTGAGGTGCGGTGCTCCTTCAAGCATCATGCTGCCTGTGACATATTCGTTTGCGGCGTCAATTTGGTCCTTCGTAAAACCGAGGGCTCTTAGAAGATTGAAGTCTCCTTTATCGAGTTCTTCCTTCGTCATGCCAAGCTGGTTGATACAGAAGTCTTCGCCAACGCTGAACTTGTTGAAAGCAAACGTGATGTCAAAGGTTTGAGGGAGTTCTTTTTCGATCGCCATCAAAATTTCATCTGTGAAGCCTTTAGCCTTCAAGGACTCTAGATTGATGTGAGGAGCACCTTTGAGTGTACCGTAGCCAAGACAGTAACCGATCATGTCATCGACTTGCTTTTTCGAATATCCAAGCTTTTCGAGGGCAAACGGAATCGATTGGTTGATGATCTTGAAGTAACCGCCACCGGCAAGTTTCTTGAACTTAACAAGACTGAAGTCTGGCTCAATACCGGTTGTATCGCAGTCCATGAGTAGACCAATAGTACCCGTCGGCGCAATCACTGATACCTGCGCGTTGCGGTAGCCATGCTTAAGGCCAAGTTCAATGGCCTGATCCCATGATGTTTTGGCAGCCGTTAGTAAGTCTTTAAACTTCGTGGACTGATTGATAGCCAAAGGCTTGATCGTAATACCTTCATAGGTGGAGTCATTGTAAACAGCTCGACGATGATTGCGAATGACTCGAAGCATGTGCTCTTTATTGGCTGCATAACGAGGGAATGCACCCAATTGGCCAGCCATCTCAGCGGAAGTTCGGTACGACACGCCTGTCATAATGGCGGTAATCGCGCCCGTAATATCAACGGCGTCAGCTGATCCGTAAGGGATGCCCATACGCATCAGCATTGCGCCGATGTTTGCATAGCCAATGCCCAAGGTTCGGAAGTCCCAGCTCTTCTGAGCGATTTCCATAGATGGGAACTGAGCCATCTGCACGGAGATATCGAGAATCATCGTCCAGATGCGGCAACCGTGCTCGAATGCAGCGATGTCAAAGCCCTTCTTCGCATCATAGAACTTCAGCAAGTTTAGGCTTGCAAGGTTGCACGCTGTATCGTCAAGGAACATGTACTCAGAGCAAGGGTTTGATGCGTTGATTCGGCCATCTTCTGGACAGGTGTGCCATTCATTGATTGTCGAATCAAACTGGACGCCGGGATCAGCGCACTGCCATGCGGCGTGTACGATGTCATTCCAAAGTTTTTTGGCTTTGATCGTTTTGTGGGTTTTACCATCAATTCTTCGCTTAAGGTCCCAGGCGCCGTCACTATCGACAGCTGACATGAAACTGTTGGGAATACGTACTGAGTTGTTTGAGTTTTGGCCGGCAACGGTCAGATACGCCTTGCTTGTCCAGTCCGTATTGTAGGTTTCAAACTCGATGTCGTTCACACCTTGTTTTGAAAGCTCCACAATTCTTTGGATGTAGCTCACGGGAACTTGTTCCCGACGCGCATTTTGCATGGCACGCAGTAGGTCTTTATTCTTGGTTGGATCAAAGCGCTCTTCGGTTTCGCCGCCAGCGTGAATGGCGCCTAAAATGGAGCGTAGGTTCTTTTCAATAACGATTGAACCACAAACGAGGCTCGCTACCTTTTGCTCTTCCACGACTTTCCAGTTGATGAACTCTTCAATATCTGGGTGATCAAGATCTAGGCAGACCATTTTTGCGGCTCTTCGCGTGGTACCGCCAGATTTGATAGCGCCTGCTGCCCGGTCTCCAATTTTGAGAAAGCTCATGAGGCCCGAGCTTTTACCGCCACCGGCAAGAGATTCACCGTCGCCGCGGATACTAGAAAAGTTAGTTCCTGTTCCACTTCCATACTTAAAGAGTCGAGCCTCGCGAGTCCAAAGATCCATGATGCCGCCTTCATTGACGAGATCGTCTTTGACGGCTTGGATGAAGCACGCGTGGGGCTGTGGACGTTCGTAAGCGTTTTTAGACTTTTGAAGCACACCTGTTTTAGGGTCGACGTAGTAGTGACCCTGGCTTCCGCCTTTTAGGCCGTAGGCATAATAGAGGCCCGTATTGAACCATTGCGGGCTATTGGGAGCGCACATCTGGTTTGCCAGCATGTAGCAAGTTTCATCGTAGAATGTTGCTGCATCGTCCTCGGAGTCAAAATAGCCGAATCGGCGACCCCAGTCGGTCCAGCAGCCAGCAAGCCGGTGAAACACTTCGCGAGAATCACTTTCAGTCCCGACCTTGGGGATTCCGGCCTTGCGAAGATATTTTTGCGCCATGATGTCCGTGGCAACCTGACTCCAGAAGTCTGGGACCGTGACTTTAAGTGATGACGACGCCTTGCTACCATCCGAATTCTTAAGCTCTGAGGTGCGATCCTCAAAACGGATGCCTTCGTAAGGTTGACCAGGAGTTTTTACAAATCGTCGCTCGAATTTCATGAACTTATCCCTTCCTTGGTTATCCCCACCGCTGTTTTAGCTCTCACATTGTGATCAGTCAGGTGTTAAGTTTCAGCCTGTTCAAATTTTCGGCAAAAAGTTACCTGTTGTCACGCAGTTAGCGTCACATCGAAGTGGTTCGTTACTCATGTTTTTGTCGTAGCTCTCTAAGGAAAAATAATACGAAGCTCGTGGCGTGGTGTCAAGAGCCGACACACAATATATTGTGTGCACACGATACCCACAGCACTACCTATTGTGTTTGGGGTCATCGGCTAATTTGCTATAAGCCATTATCAAAACAGATTTTTTTTTTGTTTTTTTTGGCCTTTACCTAATCTTTTGCAAAGTAGTTATCCACACCCCCTCAAAAAGGGCCTGTGGAATGCTGTGGAAAAAATTTGAATTAAATTTGTGCAAAAAAGCCATATCTCGGGTCAAAAAGCCGGACTATTGAGCCAAAAATACCGCCCAAAACACTGATGATGTCAGTCCATGTGGCGTTTGTGAGTAGATTTACAATTATTGCCGTGCGGCGTCTTCAGAAGAGCCACTGAGAGCGGACATTTTTTTCTCGGTTAGATAGGTGTTTACATCTAGTTTTGCTGTTTTTCCCGGAGAAATATACACGCTTTGCGAATTCTTTTTTCGGCTGCCGTCACTTGTCATAAATGAGTATTGAGACAAGTGGTAAAGGCCGGTGATGAGAGGCATCACCGTTTGTTTATCAAGAACCATATCGAGACTGGCTCCGGTCATACCATTATTTTTGGGCTCAACACGCATGAGGTCTGTGAGCACTCCTGGTTTGAACGATGGTGTGGGGTTCACTTCTAGAAATCCAACTTTAAATCGTTGATCATCGGCCGCCGAGAGACTTTGTTTAATGTTTCGTGAGCCTTCAATTCCAACGCTTACGTCCTTCTCGAGAAACAAGATGGGTACATCCGTCTGCGATTCAGCAAAGTGATAGTTCTTTCCTTTTTCGAAGAGCTTGATTTTTTTTGAGCCCAGACAAGACCAGTCATCTTGAGCGCAGGCCAGATCAACTTGCACGTTTCTGGCGTGAATTTTGAGCGTTTGCGCCTCATCAATGTCATAAGTGGTTGCTCGCAGTGATGTGGCTAGTCGGACTTTGAGTTCACCAGGCAATATGGGGTAGAGAGTATTAAGGCTCATGTAGTGTTCGCCGTTAATCTCAGCGAACAGAGGCGCGCCTCGGACTTTTTCGGCTTTTAACAGGTCCACCTTACTACTGGTCGATATGATGAGTGTCGCGGGCTTAATGATCTTGCTCTCACCCTCGGCTAAGTCCAAAGCTAAACTTGTGCCGTTGAGTTGAAGGTTATAACTACCTTTGAGTACGAAAAGTTTGGCGCCTGGTTTTTGATTTTCAGTAAACGGATTGATGCCGCCGGTTGGTGAAAGGAAAAAGTCTTCATATGGGGCTTGGCCGGCCTTTTCTACCGAAATACTTGATAGTATTTGACTGACGACTTTACTCTCGGAAGGGTTGGCCTGTAGTCCATTTGGCGTCAAGTCAAGTCTGAGAGGTGACATCCCTACGAGCAATTCCCGCACGCCACCTAACACAGCAAGCGAGAATTGATTAACGAGATTCTGACGGCTGCGCGTCCGATCAGACCGGATACACTGAATAGAGAACTTATCGCTCTCATTGGTGGGCTGCAGGGGCACAAAGTTAACCTGGTGTGCCACCAAAGTGATGTCTGACTTCGGATAAATATTGACGAGCTCGCTACTGCAATCAGACAGAACCAAATAGCTTCCTGGCATCAGGCTCACTCGTTCATTGAATTTGCTACGCGTCTCGGAAACAAATTGCAAAGGTGATTCATTGGCAATTTTGTAAATCTCGTAGGTGCCATCTGACATATAGCGGACCGTAAGACTTCCACCAAGGCTCTCGCGATCACAACCTTGTAGTAAGCTGAGGCCGATAGCTATTCCAGCCATCGCGCGTGCGGGTACTGGTTTGATGATGTGACGATGTGTGAAAGCTAAAAGCTTTTCAAGCCGACTGAGTAGACGTCTAGAAAACAAAATTGATCGACCCACCTACGTTAAATATTGTGAAGCCAGCCAAGTGCAGACGAGCGAACGGGCCCACCTTGACCTTTTCTTTCAAGATGCCCCACTCAAGCCCAGCGCCGGTGGTCAAATTTACTTTGCCACTTTTAACATCGCCGGCAGCCTCTGCCTTGTCTTGGGGGTCAGCATAAACCAACATGTAGCCCAATTCCACACCCGCTTTAAGAGTAGCAGCGCCCATGGCTTCCAGAGGTCGATGGAACTCGGCGCCGCCGTAAATTCCGTGCAACGTTGTGTCGTAATCGCGATCACTCACTGACCAAACACCTGCAAAAGGGGCATAACGTATTGTAATAAATAGTTTTCCATCACCCTTCTGGGATTCTCGCCACCGCGCACTGAGGTCACTTGCCCCGATACCAATCCAAGTGCCTTTTGATGGTTTAACCACAGCCCACCCCAAGGACGTGGACAGAGAAAGCCGATTGTCCATAGCCTTGCTAATTTGTGACCGGATTATTTCGGGTGGGGCCTCAGGCTTTTCCTGCGTCGCAGCATCAGCGGTGTCTTCGGCATCGTCTTTGCTTTCAATTCGCTTTTTGTTCGCCGGAACTGGTTTAACGGCTGGGGCGGGCGGAGTTGCCACTGTGGGTTTTGTTGGGGGCAGAACCTTGGGAGTGACGGAGGGAGTTGCTGCTGAAGGGGTAGTCTCTGTGGCGGAATTTGTCTTTGCTTTAGGGGGGGTCGATGCTGACTCAGGCTTATTCTTCGATAAAGTATCGAGTCCGGCTCCCTGAACGAGGCCAGCCGCAAAAAAGCTGGTCAAAACAAAACCCAAAAATGTCATTTTATGCCACATTAGCATGGTTACACCTCAAGTCAGGATGATTTTTTAAAGTAGGAGTTTAAGTTGAGCGATGAAGCGGCGGTCTTCATAATCACCAGCTACGGCTCCAAGTTGTTCGGTGTAGGTCGCAAATCTTAACGCAAGAATCCAGACGTCTATTTCGACGCCGCCGCTCAAGGTTCCTTGGTGCAGCCCTGCCTGTAATTTTAAAAGATTTCCGAAACCCCATTCAGCTCCAAAATTCAGTTTTTTGGAGAAGTGAATAGGCTGGTTTAGTGCGTGAGCATCCACGCTCGTAAGGACGTAGTAGCCACCACTTTTGATCGGTTTGAAACTTATGCCAGCATTTAGAGACGGCTCCCTAGGTTTTGGAGTTCCCAACTTCATTCCATTGGTTGTTGTTGATTTAAGCGGTGTCCCACCAATGTCAGTTACGCTGACGCCTAATGTCGGTTCGCCCGCTGGGATTGGGGTGAAAAGCAGGCCCATATCAACACCAAACCCATTGCCTCCAACCACGTAATCCTTGAGCTCGTTGCCTTCGGCGTCTTTCGAGTTCTTTGAAAACGCAGTGATATCTGCCAGACTAAACTCTCTCTCAACACCCTGCCGAAATACCCCTTTGGCAGCCATTCCGACACTGAGTCGGTCCTCCAGAAAGTTCATGGCAAACGCAATGGGAACAATCGCTGACAGCCCGGCATCTACTTCAGCGGCGATTGTTCGATGTATCACCATACTGCCACCGGCATCCAGGCCAATGCCGAGGCCGAAATTCTGGAAAACCCAGTGAGGCGTCAATCCGAGGTGAACCCATTGGGGCTTTCCAGTCAGTGTTTCAAATGCTTTGATCGTAGAGTCTACGGTCGTTGATCCTGATGTGGCTAGTTTTGAAAAGTCCTTGAATGTGTTGATTGTTGACGCGGATACTCCAAACCGGGGGTTCATAATTTCCAAATGCCATGTTTTGAGACGAGCAAGACCAGCAGGATTGTAAAAAAGCGCATTATAATCATCAGCTACCGCCACGTAAGCATTCCCCATGGCGAGTGGTCTTACTCCGTAGTGTGTCCACTTTAGTTCGCTGGCGGAGGCGTGACCACAGGGCGTTATTACCGCTATGGTGAATAGTGCAAATAGTAGAAAAGACCGCATGAGATTGCCTCGCAAAGGGACGTCAGAATGATTTAAGAATGTATTGCAATCCCTATATGCTACCAAGTCTCTTGGGAGGTTGAAAGGTTCTGGGTTAAGGTGGTACCATCTTATTGAGATTAATGGATAAAATGGGGCTTTTAAATATGTCCAAGCACGATGTGGCGACCGAAAGAAAAGAGCAGATTGTAAGGGCTACCGTCGAGTGCATTACAAAACACGGCTATCACAATTTCTCCATGCAAGACGTGGCCCGCACGGCCGGGGTTAGCAAGGGCATCATTCATTATTACTTTCTCAATAAAGATGAGTTGATGATGTGCGTGCTCGATAAGGTTGCTGGCGATATCGAACGTGTTCTTGGGGAAGAAATGAGTTCCATAACAGACCCATGGCGTCGTATGGAAATTTTCATCGAGGTTTGTTTTGAAATCGTTCGAAACACGAAAGAGTACTATCAGGTCAACATGGACTTCTGGACTCAGATTAATCAGAAAGAGGAAATCCGAAGAGTTATCGCGGCTCACTATTCAAAGTTCCGGGATGCAGCCGCCGCGGTTATTCAGGATGGTGTTGATAAAGGCAGCTTCAAAAAAATTGATTCATCTGCCTACGCGTCAATTGTCATTGCTGTTGTTGATGGGTTGAGTCTGCAGTGGCTTTTCGATGATAAAGTCTTTGACTATAGCCAGATGTCCAAAAAAGCAGCGCAGCTGATTTTGGCTGGATTAAAAATCTAAAGAGAATTCTAAATGTCCCAAGTTTCGGAAGCATTGCCAATTAGTGAAGCTCTGCGCAGGGTTCGAGAACCAGGCTTTGTGAAAACGCCCGAGTTCAGCGACGTGCTGCGAGTTGTGGAGCTTCATGAGTGCTGGAACGCTTGGTTCGATTCGGTAAGACAGCGCGTGAAGTCTGGCGGAGTATCGCCCGTCACTGATTACGTTGAAATGATAAGAGTCAAGATAGCATATCTCGAGGATGTGGAGGGTGCTGCATCTATCTGTAAAGAGCTGGTGGCTTCCGAAAAAATGTCTTACGGCAGCTTCCGTGTGGATGTTCTTGACCGCGTCCTTGAGTCGGAGATGTATAAAACAGAGAGTGTGCTTTTGATGGGGGTTTACGAGGTTTTTCCCCAGCGCGAAGACAAAATCGCATCAATCGAAAGGCTTTGTTTTATTTTTGAAAAAAAGGCCCACAATGAGAAGCTTCTGCACCAGTTTTACGAGCGCCTTCGTAAAATGCACCCGGAAAACCCAAAAGCTTTGCGTTATTTCCGCAACTTGTACTCACAGTTGCAGGACTGGCAAGCTGTTATTGAGGTACTGAAAAAACTTCTGTCATCCGCAAAACATAAGCAAGAGATGTTTCGTCATGCGCAGGAACTAGCAGCCGTCTACTTGTATCAGTTGGGCGACTGTCAGGAGGCGATTCGCTACATTGAGGAGTACTGTTCAGGTAGCCCTCTTGATACGTCGACCATTCACTACGAGGCCTACTATCGTCTGGGAAATCTCGATGGTTGCTTACGTGTTTTAAGATCGGCTCTCCTCGCCACGGATGATCAAGCAACGAAAGCTGTTATTCACTACCGCATTGCAACCATTTGCGAGCAGTTAAGTCAGTTCCAATTGGCTTACGAAAACTTTCAGAAGGCTCTTGAATTCAATGACGAATTCATCGAAGCCATCGAAGGCTTGATCAGTAGCTCCATCAAACTTAAAAATTGGCAAACGGTACGCGATTGGTTGAACGTTCTCGCAGGAAGAACGCGCTCTCAAAATCTAGTAAGTCAGTTGCGTGCTGGCATTCAGAGATTAGAAGAGGGAATGGCAAATGCAGCCCCAAGCCGCTGAGGCTCTCTGCGTGCAAATCCGAATCGGTCGGCCGAAGGTCGTCTCGTTGCCGTCAGAGTTTGTACCTAAACGCATTAACTGGGCGAAGTGGGCAGATGGTGTGTCGGCTAGCCTTCGTGTAAAAAAAAATCGCTTTAACGCATCTTTGCGTCTATGTCTTTCACCTGATCATCAGGACTCGAAAGATAATCTAGCGGTATTGTCCTCCC